>Ga0209719_1000613_pt1 | contig 50554 bp, 48 predicted proteins | sample AD_JPNAS2_MetaG_FD_184421 | JGI IMG/M metagenome (GOLD analysis project Ga0209719, IMG submission 184421) | Active sludge microbial communities of municipal wastewater-treating anaerobic digesters from Japan - AD_JPNAS2_MetaG (SPAdes) (version 2) | ecosystem: Engineered > Bioreactor > Anaerobic...
AGATCAGGATCCGGAAAATATCTGTAGTCATGTGAATCTTCTTTGCTTCTCATTGAATACGTTTCCAGTTTGTCCGCATTCCAGAGGCGTGTTTCCTGAACGATGGTTTCGCCGTATTCTGTCATCTGAAGCTGCCGTTTATATTCGAACTCAATAGCGAGTTTTACAGCCTTGAATGAATTCATGTTTTTTATTTCGACTTTATTGCCGAGTTTTGTTGCGTCTTCGGGCATTATAGAAATATTTACGTCACAGCGAAGTGAACCTTCTTCCATATTGCAGTCGGACACTCCGATATAGCGCAGTATCTGTTTGAGTTTAGAAAGAAATTCATAAGCTTCGTCGCCGCTTGAAATGTCCGGCTCAGTTACTATCTCGATAAGAGGAGTGCCCGAGCGGTTGAAATCGACATACGAATAATTCTTTGAAGCGTCTTCAGGGTGAACGTTCTTTGCCGCATCCTCTTCAAGGTGAATTCTGTTCAGACGTATGTCTTTAAAACCTTCGCCTGATTTGACACGGATTTTTCCGCTTTTGCATATCGGTTTATCAAATTGTGAAATCTGGTAAGCTTTCGGAAGATCCGGATAAAAATAGTTTTTTCGGTCGAATTTGGAATATTCCGATATCGAACAATCTGTTGCAAGACCCGCGAGTATGGCTTTTTCGAGTACTTTTTTATTAAGAACCGGAAGAACTCCGGGAAGTCCCATGCAGACGGGGCAGGCGTGAGTGTTGGCCGCAGCTCCGAATTCTGTTGAACATGAGCAGAATATTTTAGATTCAGTGTTAAGCTGTGCGTGAACTTCGAGTCCGATTACTGTTTTGTATTTCATTTTATCTCCGGAAATCCAAATTGCGTTGTATTATGGAAAATATTGCGCGGTCATTTGTCAATCAAAAAGGGCGGAATTAATTATTGACAAAAAGGCGTCGCGGAAAAGAAGTGAAATGATTTTTCGGTTTCAAAATCTGCTTATTCAGCGTGTTTTGATTCAATATCAGTGTTTGAATTTCAGATTCTGATCAATTCCTTTTGAAATCTATGAGGTCCTATGTTTGCAGAAAGAACCCACTGCGGTGATTTATCGGTTGCTGATGACGGAAAAGAAGTTGTTGTTTGCGGATGGGTTGACCGTCGCAGAGATCACGGCGGCGTAATTTTTGTTATGGTTCGTGATGTTTCCGGCGATATTCAGGTAGTTGCCGATGAAACGCATTCCAAAGAAGCCGCACTTTCGGCTGATAAGCTGAGAAATGAATACTGTGTTTATGTTAAAGGAAAAATCAGAAAAAGAACTCCTGAAAACATTAATCCTAATATAAGATCCGGTGAAATCGAACTCGTAGCAGCAGAAATAAAGATTCTGAGCGAATCGACGCCGACTCCTTTTTCAATTGAGACTAGAGATAACCTGAGCGAAGAGGTTCGTCTCAAATACAGATTTCTTGATCTTAGAAGAGCAGAAATGCAGGAAGCGATGATCAAGCGTCATGAAGTGATGCAGGTTACACGAAACTACCTTACAAAGAACAGATTTTATGAAATAGAAACTCCGATACTTAATAAATCAACTCCTGAAGGTGCACGCGATTTTCTTGTTCCTTCAAGAATCAACAAAGGAGAGTTTTACGCTCTTCCTCAGTCTCCGCAGATGTTCAAACAGATTCTTATGATGTCCGGTTTCGACAGATATTTCAATATCGTAAAATGTTTCCGAGATGAAGATCTCCGTAATGACCGTCAGCCTGAGTTTACTCAGATTGATATGGAGCTTTCCTTTATCGATCAGGATATGATCATTGAAATTATTGAGGGTCTTCTTAAAGATATCGTAAAAGCTGTTAAGGGCATTGAAGTTAAAACACCTTTTATCAGAATTTCTTATGATGAAGCTATGTCGCGTTTCGGAAAAGACGCTCCTGATACACGTTTCGGTTTAGAGCTTTGCGATCTTTCTGATGTTTTTAAAAATTCGACATTTAATGTTTTTGCAAACGCGCTTGCATCAAAAGGCGTCGTAAAAGCGATTGCCGTTGAAAACGGCGAAAAAGTATCGCGTAAGATGATCGATGAATGGACTGAATACGTTAAGACATTCAAGGCCGGAGGTCTTCCGAATGTCAGATTCAGAAACGGCGCGTTTGAAGGCGGATTCGCGAAATTTCTTTCCGAAGATGAAAAGAAAGGCATAATCGAGAAAATGAATCCGAAGGATGATTCGATTATCTTTTTCGGTTCTGATAAAAAGAATGTCGTTTACGATACGCTCGGAAATCTGCGTATAAAAATTGCGAGAGAGCTTGATCTTATAGATAAGGATAAACTCAACTTTCTATGGGTTACAGATTTTCCTCTTTTTGAATATTCGGAAGAAGATAAGCGTTTTTACGCAAAACATCACATGTTTACGGCTCCTTCGCCGGAGACAATTCCTCTTCTTGAAAATATGAATCCGGATAATGTCGATGATATGAAAGCTCTCGCTTACGACATCGTTCTTAACGGTTCAGAAATCGGCGGCGGTTCAATAAGAATAAACAGAATGGATCTTCAGAAAAAAATGTTCGATCTTCTCGGAATGTCTGAAGAAGAGGCGAAAGTGAAGTTTTCATTTCTTCTTGATGCTCTTCAGTTCGGTGCGCCTCCTCACGGCGGTCTCGCTCTCGGACTTGACCGTGTTATGATGCTTCTTCTCAAACGCGATTCCATTCGCGATGTTATAGCGTTCCCTAAAACTCAGAAAGGGCAGTGCATGATGAGTAACGCTCCGAGTGAAGTTGCGATTGATCAGCTTAAGGAACTTTCGATAAGGGTTATCGGACAGTAATGGATTTAAATTTCGAGTTTGATGACTCTTCGCTTGCTGCCAAGCTTTGCGGAGTAAAAGATTCAAACATAAAAGAAATAGAAAAGTCTCTCGGAGTGAGCATCGTTCCGAGAGGAAATGTTCTTTTAATTTCGGGTGAGGATACCGGAGTTGAAAACGCAAACTCGCTCATGCATCTCATGAGCGATTATCTTCATGATAAAGATGACAGTTTCGAATTTGATCCGTTTGATCTCCGTTATCTTATTGATATGTCAAAGCAGGGAGTAAAAATACGTCCCGAAGACATTTCAAGACTTAAAGTGAGGATTCCTGATACCGGAAAAACAGTTTATCCTAAGTCTTATACCCAGGCTCATTATCTTTCCGAAATATCCAAAAAATCAATAGTATTCGGTGTTGGTCCTGCCGGTACGGGGAAAACGTATCTCGCAGTTGCTGCTGCTTTGCGCGAATACTATGCGCAGAAGGTCTCGCGCATCATATTAACGCGTCCAGCTGTCGAAGCCGGTGAATCTCTCGGATATCTTCCGGGCGATTTCATGCAGAAAATAAATCCATATCTAAGACCTCTCTATGACGCATTGTTTGACCTTATGAGTTACGAGAAGGTTTCGCGCCTTATTGAAAATAATACGATTGAAATTGCACCGCTTGCATATATGCGCGGAAGAACTCTTAACAACGCGTTTATAATTCTTGATGAATCACAGAATACGACGAAGTCGCAGATGAAGATGTTTTTGACCCGCCTTGGCAATAATTCAAAAATGGTAATCTCTGGAGACGCAACTCAGATTGATATAGATAAACCGTCCCAATCAGGTCTTCTTCATTCGATGAAAATTCTCCGCGGAATCAAAGAAATTTCATTTGTGGAATTCGGACCTGAAGATATCTGCAGACATCCTGTCGTGCAGAAAATTGTTTCGGCATATGATGCCGAGGCTGGAGAAACTAAATGAATTTTCTTCTTTCAAAGTTCAAAAGCATATCTTACTATATTTACGGAAACAGATTCTTCAGAATATTCTTTTTTATGAATGTTCTCCTCATTCTGGTATCAAGCATTCTTCTGACTTTGAACAGCGTCGGAGACGTTTATTCTTATTCAGAAGGAGATATTTGTCTTGAAACGATTCGCGTTAAACGCGATATATCCTACACTGTAGCTGATCAAACTGATATTTTGAAAAGAAATGCCGCTGAGAATGTACCTCTTTTTTTTGATTATGATCCGGATGTTTTGAATGACAGAGTCAGATATGTTTACCGTTTGTTTAAGGGACTGCAAACAGGTTACGATTCTTCATCGCAGTCTATAGGCGATTATGAAAAGCTTGAATACCTGAATAATAATTTTCCTGAATTTTCACGTCTCAATAAAAGTTTTTTTGACGCTTTGCTTTCGGCAAAATCATCTGATGAACTTAAGAATTCAATCGTAAAAGCGCTGAGTGATATTTATGACGAAGGTGTTCTCGACAAGTCTTATTCAAATCCAATGAATATTGCAAATACGAAAGTTGCATTTATCGATTCAGCCGGTTCACGCGATTCACAGAAAAATGTTAATCAATTAAGGACTTCGGATGATATAAGAAAGAATCTGAATGAAATTCTCAGACCTTATGTTCAGCGTTTTCCGGCTAATCAGCAGACTGCTGCTGTTATCATTATTAGAAATCTGATAGTACCCAATCTTTTTTTTAATGAGACTGAGACCCGCAGGCATATTGATAAGGCTGCAAAAGAAATTAAGCCGGTAGCGGCAGTATTAAAGAAAGATCAGATAATAGCAAGAGAAGGAGATCCCGTTTCTCCTGAAGTTCTGTCGAAAATAAAAATAATGAATAAGCATTCGGCAAAGCTTCATATTAATTTTATAATCGGTATAATTTGTTTTCAGTTTTTGATTTATCTTATTATCGCGCTTTATCTGAAAGATTATTTTGCCAGAACAATTAATGACATAAAAATTCCAATTTTAACTTTTTTTATCGTAACCGGATTTTACTTATACGCATTTTTTGCATACAGGCAGAATGCTGAATTAAATTCAGTTTATATATTCGCACTGGCTCTTCCTATTCCTTTTATTGTTATTACTCTGAGTCTTCTGTATAATATTTATATCGCTTTTCTTGCCGGAATTTACGCGGTTACATTCGTGAATGTGATTTCGAACGGTGATAACGCCTCAACGGTAATCGCCTCGGTTTCTCTTCTTATTTCGATATTTGCTTCCAAGAACATCGAAAAACGTACGGATTTTCTGAATGTCGGAATAGGAATAGCTGTTGTAAACAGTCTCCTTTCGGCGGCTATAGGATTTATAGATGATTATTCTTATCAGAGAATTCTATCCAATGTCAAGGTTTCATTTATCAGCGGACTCGCGAATACAATTGCGGTCATGGGGCTTTTTCCTATATTTGAGCATTTTTTCGGAGCAACAACCCGTTTCAGACTTCTCGAATTGATGGATCTTAATTCTTCTATATTTAAAAAGATGCTTATAAAAGCACCCGGAACATATAACCACTCGATAATGGTTGCAAATCTTTCGGAAGCTGCTGCAAAAGAAATAAATGCCGATCATTATCTTGCTAAGGTTGGGGCATTTTATCACGATATCGGGAAAATCAACGATTCTGCAATTTATATAGAGAATAAAAAAGAAGGGGAGAAAATCGAGAAAGAACCTCTCGAATACTGCCGTCTGATAATATCTCATGTCGAAAAGGGAGTAAGACTTGCTAAAGAATTGAAATTGCCTGACGAAGTTATTGATTTTATCAGAGAACATCACGGGCAAAGCACGATGACTTTTTTCTATCATCAGGCTCTTGAAAAAGCAAGCGGTGAAAATAACTCGTTTGTCAACCAGTCTGATTTTCAGTATCTCGGACCAAAACCGCGCACAAGAGAAACAGCGCTTGTTATGCTTGCCGACGCCATTGAAGCCGCTTCGAGAAGCGTTACGGAACCTACTTATACAAAGCTTGAAACTTTAGTAAAAAAGATAATACATAATAAGCTTAATGAAGGCGAATTCGAAAATTGTGATCTGACATTCAAGGATATCAATAAAATTCAAAAAGCCTTCATCAGAATCCTCGCTGGTATTTTCCATACCAGAATAGAATATCCGGATAAAGAAGATATCCGTAAACTCGAGAAGCAGGTTAACAAAGCGAATGAATAAAATTGCCGTTTTTACGCAGGGGAAAGTGAAATTTCCTTACAGCGATGTTACAAAACCCTATATTACATCCTTGGTCAAAAAATCATTAAAATTGCTGACTCTCGAAAATGTTTCCGTTTCAATAATAGTTTCGGATAATGATTTTATAACAAAAATAAATTCAGATTACCGTAAAAAAAATTATGCGACTGACGTTATCTCTTTTGCTTATCGAGAACAGCCTTTCCCTGAGATAAAAGAGGAAAATGAGGTTCTTGGAGACATTTATGTTTCGGCTGAAAAGGCAGCGGAGCAGGCTGAAGAAATAGGACATTCTCTAAAGGACGAATTCGCAAGACTTCTTGTTCACGGAATTCTTCACCTGATCGGCTATGATCACGAAAAGGGTAAAAAAGAAGAACTCCGTATGCAGGAAATGGAAGATTATATTCTAGAAAGAATATGACCTGAAAACCACTGGACTTTTAATTAAAAACAAAATATTCTGGCGCAAAGGAGGAACGGATGAAACGTATAAAGAAAATTCTGCCTTTTGCTGCGGGAATATTTTTAGGCATGATAATACTTTTTCCGGTTTTTGCAATTAACCGGCAGGATTCGGTAATTGCTCTTGCAGACGGAAATTTTATGCGTTCTGATTTTTCTTTTTCTGTATTTTCCCGTGTTGTTTATTTTAATTCTGCAGGATATCAGACAAAAGAAGCAGCAATTTCCGGAACAAACGGTCATTCATTCGGGGTTGTTAAAACTGATCAGCTTCTTTATATAGAATTTATTCATGAATCGCCGGTAGAAGATACGGCATTGCAGGATGATCAGTCAGTCAAAATTGATTTCCCGTATGCCGGAAAATACAAACTTAATGCTAACGGAAATGACGGAACACTGAACATAATTAAAACAGATAAAGGCTACTATGCAACAATTCAATTCCCGAATTGGGGTAAAGCGTCGGTAGAAATTTTAAAAAGACTTTCCTTTAAAGGCAGACGGATTTATTTTGTCCGTTCGGTGAGTACAAAGGAAGAACTGGCAAAAACCGGAGCGACATCGTACTTCACTCAGGAATATTACGGAGAATTTTCCACAGACGGAACTCTTGTGAGCGGTCAGTATGTACTGCGCGGGGCAAAATATCAGTGGAATGCAATCAGAATTAAGAGGTAAATATGGCATTAAGCATCGGAATTGTCGGGCTTCCAAACGTAGGCAAATCGACACTATTTAACGCTCTGACAAAGGCTCAGAATGCTCAGGCGGCAAATTATCCATTTTGTACAATTGAACCAAACAAGGCAATAGTAGCTGTACCTGATAAAAGGCTGAAGGATCTTTCCGCGATAGTCAATCCCCAGAATATTCAGAACGCAGTTGTTGAATTTACTGATATTGCAGGTCTTGTAAAAGGCGCGTCAAAGGGGGAGGGTCTTGGAAATCAGTTTCTTTCTCACATACGTGAAACTTCAGCGATCGTGCATGTTGTCAGATGTTTTGAGGATGATAATATAGTTCATGTTTCGGGATCGATTGATCCGGTCGGCGACATTGAAGTAATCAATACTGAACTTATTCTTGCAGATATCCAGATGCTTGAAAAAAGAATTGAACGTCTGGAAAAAAGCGCGAAAGGAGATAAGAAACAACAGCCTCTGCTTGATAAGGCAAAAGCTGTTTTGGAATATCTGAATCAGGGAAAACCTGCATCGCTTTTTCCAGAACAGGATGATCTTTTTGAAGAACTTAAAAAAGAATCCGGGCTTATTACATTAAAACCCGTAATATTTGCCGCGAATGTTGATGATTCGGATATAGCTTCCGATAACGCTCATGTTCTTGCGGTTAGGAAATATGCTGAAGGTCATAATGCACGAGTTGTGAAAGTGTGCGCAAAGATTGAAGAAGAGATGAGCGGAATGAGCGATGATGAGAGACTTGAGTTTCTTGTTTCGATGGGTTCCGACGGAGAAAGCGGACTTGAGCATATTATCCGCGAAGGTTATGCGATACTTGGTCTCATCAGCTATTTTACCGCGGGGGTAAAGGAAGTCCGCGCATGGACTATACAAAAAGGCTGGAAGGCTCCGAAGGCAGCTTCGGTTATTCATAACGATTTTGAGCGCGGATTCATACGCGCGGAAGTTATCTCGTTTCAGGATTTTGTCGAGAACAAAGGTGAAGCCGGTGCGAAAGCTGCCGGAAAAATGCGCCTTGAAGGTAAGGAGTATGAAGTTGCTGACGGCGACGTTATGCACTTTCTTTTTAATGTATGAAACTTTATAAAGTCGCGATTAAAGATTATGATGTTGTTCTTGCGGAAGAAATACTTTTTGCGCTTAATGCCCAGAGTATAACCGAAACTGAAGAGGGAATATTCGCTATAGTTTCTGAGGAAAATATTGATGATATTGTTGAAGAATTCGGTTATCACGCAGAAATAACATTGATCGAAAACCGCGACTGGGTAAACAGCTGGGCAGAATCATTTTTGGGGATTGAAGCTTCGGAGAGAACTGCCGTTGTTACACCGGGTTTTACTTTAGGCAAAGAGATAGAGATAATAGTTTCCCCCGAGAACGCATTCGGTGCGGGTACTCATCCTACAACGCGTCTTTGCATCAGACTTATCGAAGAGGTTTTTCTTTCGTTTCCGGTAAAATCTTTTCTTGATATCGGTTCAGGCAGCGGTGTTCTTGCTATTCTTGCTGCAAAGCTCGGGGCTGAAAACGTAACTGCTATTGAAGTCGAAAAGGCGGCGTATGAAAAATCGATTGAAAATTCTGATAAAAATTCAGTAAGTATTAAAGTAATAAATTCCGGCATAGAAGAATTCCCGGCAGATTTTGAATATGATGTGGTTTGTGCGAATCTGCATTCTAAATTGATAGAAGATAATATAGTATCCATAAAGAAGCACTCGGGTGAGAACTCCTTTCTGATTTTAAGCGGCATAATGAATATCTGGGCTGATGATATGGAAAAAATATTTCAACATCATGCATTGTCTGTGTCAAAAAAGATAACTGAAGATGAATGGGTAGCATATCTTCTTTCGTGCGAATAAGACAGGTTCTTTAAGTAAGCCCTGAATTCAATTTAAGAAAAATTATTGCTTAAATAATGCTCATGTCCCAGACTGATTGTATGGAAAGTTTTGCCGAATACCATTTCATCAAAGGAAAAGTTATTTTTTGCGGATGCAATATGGATATTCCTGCGTCACGTTTCGGTAAAAAAACATTCAGCCGAGGTGACCGTTTTCTTTTTGTTCCCTACAACTGTTTGATAAAAAGAATTTTTAAATTACATTATCTGGCCGTATTGTGTGAAATTACGGGAGAAAAAAATTCAGCGGATAAGATTATTTATGAAGTAAAGGGTCTTCATAAAGTTGTAATAAAGAAGTATAAGAATAATTCTGCATATTTTGAAGAAATTTTTCCAGGAATAAACCGAAAAACGGAAAATGTTGTCGGCAGTCTCCGTAAAAAAGCACAGGAATTCGTTTTTTTAATAAATACGGAAGAATCTGAAAAACTGATTTATCTGATGAATTTCAGTAATGATTTTTCGGAATTTTCTGACTTTGTGACAAATTATTTTATTCTGAATTATAAGGACAGAATCAGAATATTTTCAGAAAGAGATTTGTATAAAAAGTATTTAATGCTTCACGCAATGCTGGATAAATTAATAATTAAGACACAAAAGAGGATTCTTCGTGAAAAAAAAAGTATTGGGTGATAATGCTTATTTTACTGTTGAGTGGTCAGAGCTTATTAAATATGACAAGCATCATGCTTCAAGAGTTCTTCCCGAACTTGCAGGTATACTTTATTTTTACGACCTAAAAGGTAATTTTAAAGAAGATGTTCTTTGTTTCGGATGCTGGAGAGAAGGTCTCCGTATGGAAATGCGGAATTTGTTTGATTCATATTTCACAAAGTTTCCTTATCTTACTGATGAACTTAGAAAAAAAAATCTTTATTATAAGTTTTGTGTTCTCGATTCATCACCTGCGGATATGAAGGATGTGATGTATTTTCTAATAAGCACGAATAAACCTATTTTGAATAATCCTGCCGAATTCAGCGATTCAAAACGTTATAGTGAAATATGTGTTGATGAGATAAATCCGAAAACAAAGAAACCGGTTTAATTTTCTGAAATTTTAAGGTCTTTCGCGGTATAAATAGAAGAAGTATTCTGTTTAATTGAGAGATATTCAAGAATATATTTCAATCTGCATGCGGCATCCAGAGGTGAAGAAAATTTGTTATCGGCTACTGAAATGTACTGCTGAATGCTTTTTACATTAATTGAACGGTGTTCGGGATCATCCTTGAAAATATCATTTTTAAAAGTTTTATAAGTTTCATATATCGATTTTATGAGATCTTCATTTTTAATGAGATAGGCAAGATATAGATTTGTATCTGAATTTCTAGCATTGCGGGTGAAAAACTTCAGAATTCTAAAAGTTATTTCCGGCATAAGGTGATTATTTAACAGCAGAATGATTGTTTCTTCAATATCTGATTCTACGATACGCTTGGTGGGATAAGCGAGGTTTTCAATATAAGGATAACCGGTTTTTGCTTTAAAAAAAGCATACTCGATAAAACGGTCCAAAGGATCTTTCTGCATAAGGTTAATTTCATTTTCTGTACTTTCAATTATCAGTTTTGCTTTTGCTTCTAGAGGAAGTTTATTTTTTATAAGCGCATTCATGTTAAGAATGGCTTTGCGTGATTCCTCTGAATCAAAATCGTATAATTCTATAATCTTATCACTGTCCATATATGTGACATAACTAATTGTTGTGAATTGTCAAGATAATTTGTTTTTTATGATTTGATGTTTTTTGTTAAACAAGATATGAATTATTGTAAGATGCTATTGTTTGAAATTGACTTGATCTTTTAGCGCAATTAAATAACGTGTAATTATGGAAGAACAGAAAAAAATTATCAAGGATTTAATATCTGTCGGAAGAGCGGAAAATCTTCCGGAAAAAGAAAGAGAAGCGAATTTCACGCCTTTTTACGGCATACCGAAAAGAAGCGCGGCTGATACATCTAAAATAATTATTTTAACAGAAGCTTTTTCAACAGAAAATGAATTTTATGAATTTTCCCTTAAAGATATCGGTCATATTGAAGAAATTGAAACAATTTCAGATTCTGACGGCAGAAATGCAGTTAAAGTCCGTTTGTGGGTAAAGAAAGGTGCCCGTGCTCTTTCGAGCCGTTCATTCGTAGTTGAGTAACAATGTATTTATTTTGAGGTTTAAATGGACAGTTCTATTTTTGCAATTTTGTCGGACATTCCTGATTATCTTATAACAATGGCTCCTTATCTTCATTTCGTATCTTTCGGACTGCTGATTCTCGCCGGTTTTAATCTTCCGATTTCAGAAGATGTTGTAATGATAGTTTCAGGCTCGATTGCAGCAACGGTTGTTCCTGAAAATACTTTTATTATTCTGATTGGATGTTTTCTCGGAGCTTATATCAGTGATATTTTCGTTTATTGTGTAGGCCGTTACTTTTTAAGCTGGGTCATCCGCCACAAAAGAATGGCGAAAATAATACCCGTAAAAAAAATAAAAACAATGGAACAGTATTTTTCAAAATACGGTGAAAAAACTCTTTTTTTCGGAAGATTTATTCCTTTTGGTTTCAGAAATGCGGTGTTTATGACCAGCGGAGTGCTTGGAATGAAATTTCATCATTTTCTTATTATTGATTTTCTGGCATTATGCGCGACAACTTCAATTCTTTTTACTCTCGGATATAAGTTCGGCGGGAACTATCAGGTAGTTATTGATTTTGCAAATAAGTTTTATTTTATTCTGTTTCCTGCATTGATTCTGCTGATCGTTTTATTCATTAGAAAATTCATGAAACACCACCGCGAAAACATACAGGAATGATCTATAGAAAAAATGCTTTCTTCTAATTGACTGCTTATAATTGACTTTTTTGTTTGCATCGCATATAATAGTGTGTTGCAAAACGTCGTTATAAGCGGAGTGCTCGGTTTTAAATGAATAAACGGATTTGCTATTTTTCAATAGATTTATCCAATCCTTTCGGCGAAACTCTGCTGAGCAGCGTTTATAAAAGAGTTCATGATTACGGTGATAAACTTTTTGTGGTTCACGGCGGTATACTTAATTCGCCTCATGAATGGGAAGTCAGACGAAACAGTTTATACGGATATATTGACCCTGATGATTATGACGGCTTTATAATTTCCAGCATACTCAGTTTTTCATCTTATGAAGATTCCAGGAAATTTGTTCTCCCGTATTCCAGAAAACCTTTAATCATTATCGGTGAAAAAATTGATTCTATACCTTTTGTCGGTGTCGACAATTCTGCCGGCTTCAAAGATCTCATTGAGCATATTATAGATCAATCAGTAACTAAGAAAATTGCAGTTATTGCAGGTCCTGTTAATAATTATGATTCTTCAGAAAGATTCAATGTTCTGCGAAAAGTAATGGCTTCACGCCAAATCAATTTGCCGGATGAAAATATATATTTCGCGATTTTCAGCGCAGACAGTGCAATTGAGGGTGTTCGTGTATTGCTTGATGAGCGTAAAATTAATTTTGATTCGTTAATTTGCTTTAACGACCGAATGGCTATAGGAGCGATGGGGGAGTTGAAACGCCGCGGTTATCGTATTCCTGAAGATATTCGGTTATCAGGATTTGATAATACTTACGAATCAGAGTTTATGACCCCTCCGCTTACAACTGTGTCATATCCCATTGAAAAGGTAGGTATCGCGGCAGTTGACGGAATAGAAGCTATTCTTGCCGGAAAGAAAATTGATAAACCGGCAATTTTTCCGACTCAATTTATCAAAAGAAGATCTTCAGGAAGTATGGAACTGCATGATTTTGATTTTTTCGGATATGACATCAGTTCTTATTTCACTGACGAAAGTGAAATTGATTTAGAATATTATATTTCTTTTGCGGATAAACTTTTAACATTTGAAAAGTACGAGTCCGATTATAGAGAGAACATAAAAAAAAGACTCTATCTGTTTTTTTCAGAAATTGATCTTTCTAAAATGAGCATAATCAATATAATTCTGAAATTCGAATTCATGATTGTTTCAAATTATTCTGAAGAAAATGACCTCCGTTTTCTTAAAAAATATTTCTTTTATCTTTATCAGATTGCAGAGAAAAAGAATAAAAAAGTGATTTCTGATATTTTGTTTTTCTTGAGCGGATATTGCCGTTCAAAAATATTGTCTATTGCAGTTAAAGATGCTATTTTAGGCAGAACTGAAGAAGAATATTTGATTCAAATCGGTGAGGATTTAAGTTCTTCTTATGATACTCAATCTATAAGAAAGTCGCTTTCAACTTATTGCAAATATATAGGAATAGAAACTTTATTTGTAGTTGTTTACGATGAAAAACATAGGGACAATGCCTATTTATCGGTTAGAATAGAAAATCAGCAAAACCTTCCTGTTGATGATTTCAAAAGTTATCCGGCAAAAGATATACTGCCGGAAGAACTTAAAAATAAATATCATGAGCTTCTTCTTGATGCACTATGTCTCGCTGATGATGATATAGGTTATGTTTTATATAACCTGGGTAATCATCCGAATATTCTTTACAAGAGTCTGCGTAAACATATATCCGGAGCGATTAAAGGAAATTCTCTTCTGCGAAAGATTAATGATTATTCTTCAAACCTAGAAAAACTGATCAGCGAGCGTACACAGAAGCTTATTTCTGTTAATGAAAATCTTGTCGAAGAAATAAAAAGAAGAGAAGCAGCAGAAAATGAACTGATAAAAAAACGAAATCTTGATTCGTTAGCACTTCTTGCCGGAGGAATAGCACATGACTTCAATAATATTCTTACAGCTATTGGCGGAAATGTTAATCTTCTGCAGATGAGAAAGGATCAGTCGATATTAAAAAATGAAATTCTTTTGAATCAGGTATTATCGGCAGTTGATAAAGCGAAAAATCTTACCCAGCAGCTTTTGACTTTTTCAAAAGGCGGACACCCTGTAAAAAAAACCCAGCACATTAAACCATTAGTTGAAGAAAGTGCGAAGTTTATTTTAGCCGGAAGCAATGCTAAACCGAAATTCAACTTCATAGTAGAAGATGTTATAGTTGATATGGATTCAGGTCAAATCAACCAGGTGTTGAATAATGTAATACTAAATGCTGTTCATTCGATGCCCGGCGGCGGTGAAATAGGAATTATTCTGGATGTATATGAAACAGAAAGTGAAAATGAATATGATTTAAGTCCAGGCAGCTATGTCAGAATTTCTATTTCTGATTCTGGCTGCGGTATTCCTGAAAATATTGTTCATAGGATATTTGATCCATATTTTACTACAAAGGAAAAAGGTTCCGGCTTGGGACTTTCGACTTCAATTGCAATAGTAAAGAAACATGGAGGAAATATAATCGTAAAATCTGTTTTAAACAAAGGAACTGTTTTTAATATATTTCTTCCAGTCTCAAAAGGTGCAGTTGATGTTTCAGAAGCTGTTCACGATAAAAGCTTACCTTCAGGAATGTCTTTTCTTGTTCTGGAAGATGATCCAGATATTCAAAAATTGATTATCAATTTTCTTCATAATCTGGGGCAAAAATGCGATATAGTTTCCGAAGGTTCAGTTGCCCTAGAGCTTTATCTGAAATCAAAAAATTCCGGAAAATATTATGATGCTGTTATACTTGATCTTACAATACCCGGCGGTATGGGCGGAAAGGATGTGATGGATAAAATTCTTGAAATTAATCCGGATGCTGCTGGAATAGTATCAAGCGGCTATTCTGATGATCCTGTAATTTCAGAGTACCGTAAATTCGGTTTCAAGGCCATACTTCGAAAGCCCTATCTTATAACTGACCTTAAAAATGCAATAATTGAATCACTGGAAATTAAATAAGTTTTTTAATTCTATTTATTTCATTTAGCGCATCAAGCGGGGTTATCCGGTCAGTATCAAGATTTTTAAGTTCGGCAATTGCTTTACTGTTTTCTCCGAAAAGATCAGGTTCTTCGTCGATGCTTTTTTTGATTTCCGGACGTTTGAGCTGTGTTTTTTCGTGTTTCCGCAAATATTTTTTTGCGGCTTCAGTGACTTCTTTAGGTATTCCCGCGAGAGAAGCCACATGAATTCCGTAACTTTTTCCCGTAAATCCCTTAACAACCTTGTGCAGGAACTCAACGCCGTGAACTGTTTCTTTTACCGAGACTGTAAGATTTTCTATGGTTCTTCCGTCCTCAAGTGCGGTTAGTTCATGATAATGTGTTGCGAACAGTGTTTTTGCTTTTATATTCCATGCTATAAATTCTACAATACCCTGGGCTATGGACATGCCGTCATAGGTTGAAGTTCCTCTTCCTACTTCATCCATTACAATCAATGATTTTTCTGTGGCGCTGTTTAATATGGAAGCAGTTTCGGTCATCTCTACAAGAAAAGTTGATTCTCCTCTTGCTATATTGTCAAACGCGCCTATTCTTGCAAAAACCCTGTCGCAGACCGGCAGTTCTGCATTTTCAGCAGGAACAAATGAACCGGTTTGAGCAAGAATCTGGATTACAGCTGCCATTCGTATGTATGTAGATTTACCCGCCATATTCGGACCGGTTATTATTTTTAAAACGGCATCCTCGGAAAATTCTACATCGTTCGGGATAAAAGGTTCGCCTTTAAGAAAACTCTCAACTACAGGATGCCTTCCGTTTTTTATTTTAAGTTCATTGCCGGTTATTTCCGGACGGACATATTTATTCTCAAGTGCGCATTGAGCAAGAGAAGCGTAAAAATCAATTTGTGCAAAAAATTCAGCTGTCGCAAAAATATTATTCTTTTCGGATAATACTTTCTGTCTGACTTGTTCAATTAATTTCTTTTCGAGTTCTGCCGCCTTTTCTCCGCTTGAAAGCGCATCTGTCTCAAAAAGCTGAAGCTTTTGAGTGGTGAAACGTTCAGCATTAACAAGGGTTTGTTTTCTAAGATAATCTGACGGTGCCTTCTCTGATTGACCTTTGCTGATTTCAATATAATAACCGTAAACTTTATTATACCTGATTTTGAGAGTGGGTATTCCCAGGCGCTCTTTTTCTTCTGATTCATATTTTAAAAGAAAATCTTTTGCGTCATTTTTGAGAGAGTATAATCTGTCCAGTTCGGAGTCGTAGCCTTGATTTATAACACGGCCTGATTCTACAGAAATTGCAGGTTCATTCATTACGGCATTATCAATCAAAGATATCAGTTCATGGTGTTCATTAAGAAGTTCGGCAACATCTTTGAAATGATTTGTTGAAGCCAGAAGTTTTTTGAAAACCGTAGAATTTTTCAGCGACTCGGATAGATTTACAAAATCAGCGGGGATATACTTGTTAACGCTAATTCTTGAAAATATTCTTTCTATGTCGCGTATTGCAGATAAAGCCGTTCTTATGTTTGAAAGAAGAGAGTGATTGGAAAAGAGTTCTTCGACCTTATCAAGCCTCTTATTTATCTCTTTTTTTGCTGAAAGCGGACGCAAAATTGATTTCTCAAGGTAGCGTTTTCCTGCAGATGTTTTTGTTTTGTCAATAATTGAAACAAGAGATCTGGCTTTTGTCCCGTCAGCCTGCGAGTTTATTATTTCGAGATTGCTGATTGCGGATTCATCAAGTATCATTTCAGAGTCAGTGCTTTCGAACTTAGGCATCTTAAGAATGTCTACGGCATCTCTGCTTCTAGATTTGATATATTCGATTAATGAACCAGCCGCGGTAATTTCGTATTTTTCATTGAGATTTATCCCTTTGAGGCTGGTAATTTTAAGTGCGGAGAGTATTCTTTCTCTTAGATATTCCTCATCATAAAGCCATTCGCTTATAGATGCCGGTTTTATATTTTTAATCTTGAGATAATTGAAAAAGCGGTCATCAGCTTTTCCTGTAAGGTCATAAAATAATGATTCGACCGGATTATATTTTGATAACTCGCCTCTGAATGAATCGTAAGAATTGTCAATAACGCTTATGAAAAAATCACCCGTAGAAATATCGGCTGCGGCAATAGCTGTTTTGTTTTCGGAAATAATAATTGATGTGATGAAATTATTTGATTCAGAGGAAAGCAGATTCGGTTCGGTAACTGTTCCGGGTGTAATTATTCTGACAACTTCACGTTTGACTATTGTTCCGTCGCTTGGAACGGATTCAGTTTGTTCGCATATAGCGACATTGCAGCCTGATTTTATGAGGCGCTGAATGTAGTTTTCTGAAGCGTGATACGGCACTCCGCACATCGGAGTTTCGTGGCGTTTGGTAAGCGCGATATCAAGAATGGATGAAGCTTTTTTTGCATCATCAAAAAACATTTCATAGAAATCACCCAGACGGAAAAAAAGAATTTCGTCAGGATGCTTGTCTTTTATTTCGAGATACTGTCTCATTAACGGGGTAAGCTTCTGTTCCATCTCATTCTCCGCTATAATATTCATTTTTTCCGTTTTTTCTGACAAGCACAATATGGCCGTTAAATCCGAGCTCTTCGGAAAGGCGTATTTTTATATCCAGTGCATCCTCCGGGCTTGAAAAGTTTCCGATATAAATCGCAAATTCTCTCGGCCGCTTAACGATTACAGAGCTTCCGTAGTCTTTTCGTATTTCAACGCGAATTTTTTTTGCTTCGGCAAGATTATAGAAAGGACCGATTTCAACACAATAGTATTCTCCGCCGTTGATTGATGTTATTTCTCTGGAAGGTGATATGTCAATTACGTCTTCAGAAATGGAGAGATATCTGTTTACCAAAACGGGTTTGAGCGGCATTAGCTGTGTAATTCTTTTTTTTGAAGAAAAGGCTTCCGGAGATTTCGGAAACAATTTGATGACATCGGAATACGCTGAAAAAGCTTCATTAATTTTTTTGCTTTTTTCAAGGATGTTTCCAGCAAAATAGAGATCGGCAGGATTATTTTTGGCGTTTGCAATAAAGCTTCTTTTGTGATAATTTCTGTATTGGGCGTAATCAGAAAGAATTAAACCGGTAATGTTTTCTTTGCGGATAATCTGTTCTGCTTTTGCATAATCCTGTGAAAGAAGATATGCTTTTATCAAAAGTACCGAAATATCCTTTCTGTATTTCCCCTTCGGGAAAAGATAAAGATAGTCGTTAGATTGTCTGATGAGTGAATCAATTTTATTGGATAAGTATAGAATTCCGCAGATTCTGAAATAAGCGGTTTCCGTAAAATCACTTTTCTTATAGAGGCGGATAAAAATGAGATAATCATTTTCGCTTTTCTGCAAATTGGTTTCAGTTTCAGCGGAGAAAAAACGCACTATGTCAAGGTTTTTGCTCTTCGGGTATTTTTGTATGAAATCATTTCCGAGTTTGCGGGTATAAGTGTTGTTATTAAATGCTTTTGAAAGATCTATAAGATCACTTTTCTCATCGGCTAAAATGCTGCGGCTATATAACGCGAGTACCGATAAGAGCAGAACCTTTAACGGAATCAATTTTAACATTCAGCAGTTTCCCGGTATCGGATGAATTTCCGGAAGTGATAACAGGATGAGCGAGAAAGCTTTTTCCGTAAACCTCATTTTCATTTTTGCGGCTGATTCCCTCTATAATCACAGATTCTGTCCGCCCGATACGGGCTTTGAGTTTCAACACTGAAATTTCTCTCTGTGTTTCTATTAGAATCTTAAGTCTTTCCGATTTTATTTTTTTGTCAAGGTGATTCTTGAAAGATGCTGCCGGAGTCGTTTCGCGGGGAGAATACGCGTACATGAAAGCTTCATCGTATTGAACAAGTTTTACTGCTTTAATGGTTTCTTCGAAATCATCATCAGTTTCGCCCGGAAATCCTACTATGAGATCTGTCGTAATTGAAAAATCAGGAAGTTCTTTTATTTTTTCAATTATTTTCATGTAATCCGCAAAAGAATAGATTCTGTTCATTTGTTTAAGAATGCTGTCAGATCCGCTTTGAAGAGGCAGATGTATTGATCTTGAAATATTCTCATTGTTTTTTATGACTTCAATGATATTAGTATCAAAATCCTTTGGATGACTCGTTAGAAAATTGATGCGCTTTATTCCATTTATTTTAGCTGATTTATCAAGAAGCTTGTAAAAGGGAATTTCGCCGTTATCCTGACCGTATTGATTTACATTCTGTCCGAGAAGCGTTATCTCAATTGCCCCGTTTTCAACAGCAGATTCGATATTTGATAAAATATCGCCGGATGCTGCTGAAATCAGTTTGCCTCTGACGTAGGGAACAATGCAGTATGTACAGAAATTTTCACAGCCGTGTGTTATGGTTATCCATTTATGCCAGCCGTCAGTTGTTCCGGAAATTCTGCCGGCATAATCATTTTCTTCAAAGGAATCGAATACACGTCTTTTATCGCCGTTCAGATAATTCTCAATTATTCTGCCGATTGAAGGCGACTGGTATGTTCCGATAGCTATGCTGCAGTATTTGCCGTTTGTGAGAAAATCAGGAATTCTCTGTGCCATGCATCCGGCCGCAACGACGATGCCCTTTCTTTCGCGGACTTGAGCCATCGCTTCTTTTAAACGGCCTTTTGCTCTGCGTTCTGCAGAGTCACGGACTGAACAAGTGTTGAAAATAACTATGTCCGCATCATTCTGATTTTCTGCAGGTGAAAATCCTGCAGAAAGAAGAGATGCTTCCATCATCAGGCTGTCATTTTTATTCATCTGACAGCCGAAAGTTTCGATGAAAAAACGCATTATATCAGTCCGCACTTCTTGTAAACTGAATCAATGTTTCGGAGATAGTAATTGATATCAAAGAGTTCGGAAAATTCCGAGTCTGAAATCATTTTTCCGGCATCAGTTGTTTTGAGCGTATCCATGAGACTGCCTTTTCCTGCCCATGTTTCCATAGATGCAGTCTGAACTGTTTTGTAAGCGTCTTCACGCGACATTCCTTTTTCGATTAGCTTTAAGAGAACTCTCTGCGAATAGAAAAGTCCGCCGGTTCTGTTAATGTTTGCAGTCATATTCTCCGGATATATGTGAAGATTCGATATAATAAAAATCATTTTATGAAGAAGATAATCAAGAGTTACCGTGGAATCAGGCAGAATTACGCGCTCAGCGGAAGAATGAGATATATCGCGTTCGTGCCACAATGTAACATCTTCAAGAGCCGTCATTAAATTTGATTTTATAACGCGCGAAAGACCGGTGATTCTTTCGCAGAGAATAGGGTTTCTTTTATGAGGCATTGCCGATGAGCCTTTCTGCCCTTTCTGAAACGGTTCTTCAGCTTCGCGTACTTCTGTTCTCTGAAGATGGCGGATTTCCGTTGCCAACTGGTCAAGCGATGCAGCCGTGATTGCAATAGCCGACATATACTCAGCATGACGGTCGCGCTGGATTACCTGTGTTGAAACCTCGTCGGCTTTTAGACCCATTTTCTCGCAAACCTTGCGTTCAACTTCGCATGAAATATTGCTGAAGGTTCCGACTGCACCTGAAAGTTTTCCGTATGATACATTTTCAACCGCACGTTTCATTCTTTCAAGTGAACGCTCGAAAGCCTTGTAGTAAAGGAGCATTTTCATGCCGAAAGTTGTAGGCTCGGCATGTACTCCATGGCTTCTTCCCATGCATGGAATATTTTTGTATTCAAGAGATTTCAGCCGCAAAGCTTCAATCAGCTGTTCAATATCTTTGATTAGAATTTCGCCCGCCTGTTTCATCTGAATGCAGAGAGCGGTATCTCCTATGTCCGAAGATGTCATCCCGTAGTGAATATAACGTCCGGACTCGCCAACATGTTCATTTACACTTGTTAAAAAAGCGATTACATCATGATGCACTTCCGATTCAATCTGATTGATTCTGTCTACATCGAAGTCTGCTTTTTCTTTAATTATTTTAAGATCTTCAGCCGGAATAATTCCTTCATCGGCATTCGCTTCGCATGCGGCGATTTCTATATCAAGCCATATTCTGTATTTGTTTGAAAGCGACCAAATGTCTGCAATTTCTTTTCTGCTGTAACGTTCAATCATAAATTCCTCCGAATATTTTTTTGGAATTAAATTCCACGTGATAATAATTTTCTATATAATTAAGAAATAAGAGCGCTAATGCTGATTTTCTGGCGTCTGTCAGAAGTCCTCTGTTTTCAATGATTCCGCCGATATATTTGACATCATCGGATTCAAGGGTAAAACGGGCAATTATTTTTTCATCTGAACATTTCACACAGACCAGTGATTTGTTCCTTAAGGAAAGATGCATTTGCCCGGAAGTGCTGCCGCAGTGACAGCATTTAATCAGACCAGGCATTATTCCATGAATGGAAAGATATTCCAGTATGAACATGTTCAAAGTGTCAAAAGGCGAACCGTCTGAATTAAGCAAATTGAGGTATTTTTCGGCGGTAATTATCATGTTGGAGTGGGGATCTTTTTCGGCTGTTGTTCTGAAAATTATTTCAAGCATGCAGTTCATCGCCGAGAGCTTTGACAAATCAGCAGTAATGTTTGAAGGAAAGAATACAACAGAGAAATTGGAAACGATCGGAATAAAACTTCCGCGTTCATATACGTTGAATTCAATTACACTTCCCGGATATCCTGCGGCCGTGTCGCGTTTTCTGCTTTTTTTCAGTCCCTTAAAGATGAATTTTCCGCATCCGTCCGGTGTCAGAATCGACGCGCAAACATCGGCCTCTTTTATTATGGAAGTCTTTAAAACGATACCGCGGTATTTAGATATCTTCATTACTGATTTTTTGACTTTTTGGCGCTGATTGTCATCAATATGCGGACAATCCTTGTTCCTTTTATGTCTTTGACTTTATAGAGAATGCCGTCTCTTTCAATAGTTTCGTTTTTCGCAGGAATCCTGCCGAATATATCCAGAAGAAGCCCTCCGATGGTGTCGAATTCTTCCGCCGGAAGAGAAAGAGATAATGTATCATTTAAGTCGTAAAGGGACATTCTTGAATCAATCTCGTATGTTGTTCTGTTGATTTTTACGAGTTCTGCCGGTTCATTTTCATCAAATTCGTCAATGATATCGCCGACTATTTCTTCAAGTACGTTCTCCATTGTAACTAGACCTGCAATTCCGCCGTATTCATCGACAACTATTGCAAGGTGCTGATGACGTTTTTTAAATTCTATAAGAAGTTCATTTAACGGCATCGTTTCCGGTATAAAAAGAGGTTTTCTGAGAATTTTTTTTATCTCAAATTTCTTTTTGGGTTCGGCTATAAATTCAAGCAGATCCTTTGCATAAAGTATTCCGCAGATATTGTCAATTCTTCCGTCGTATACGGGAATTCTTGAATGTCCTGCTTCCAGAATGACATCTGCGATTTCATTTAGAGGTTCCGTTACGCTGATGGCTGTAATATCAACGCGCGGTATCATAATTTCTCGGGCATTCATGCTTGAAAGGTCAAGAATGCCTTTTATCATTTCTTTCTGGGAATCTTCTATTTCGTTGTAATCGATGTTTTTCAACGGACTTTTTCTGAATGAAAAAAACCGTTTCAAAAACACAAAGGGATTTCCGCTACTTTCACTGTCTTCAGTCATAATGTGAAAGAATCTTTCAGGCTGATACCTTGTCAAACATATTTTGAGCTCAAGCGTGCCAAATTGTAAACTGTTTGATAGTTTCCATCAGCGCGTCTGAAGCCTTGAGGCAGTCTTCCTTTCTCATTCCGGTGTCGTTGTAGAGAGCATCCTGAAAAAATTTTTTTATTGCGAGATACACATCAGGGCTTGGAAGAAATAAAAAAGAATAATTATCGCCTTCATTGTTGAGAATGGTAAAAGAGCTGTAAAGCATGGTCGGAGCTTTTGGTATTATAATTCTCTCCATGCGCTTGCCGGTCAAAACGGTACATTCGCTGAACCGGTAAGGAATCATGCTCTGGGCATCTCTCATAGCAGGTTCAGTATATTTTTCATTGTAAGACGCCGGTTCTATAAGCATGTGTGTTCTGCTTCCGTCGGTTTTAAAAGTCAAGCCGTCAGGACTATTGTAAACGTCTTTTACGTTTTTGTAAGCAGTTATTTCGTAGATCGAATAATAACTTTGTCCTCTGAAAAATGAAGAAATGATAAATGCGCCGTCGAATGGAACCTGGTTTGTATCATATGCTTTCTGCAGAGACATTGCCTTGGCCATAAAATCCTCCGGAAGATTAGTCTGATTATTATAGGCTCTTCTTTTAATAATTCAATAAAAAAATTATAAAAAATTCAATTACCTGAAATTCAGTCCGCAGTTAAGGCAATGCCATGTTTCTTTGGCATCATCATCGTCCGGTCCGCCGAGATATATTTCTCCGGCTTCATGTTTTTTGATCATTTCCATGTCAGGAATTCCGTATTCTATCGGGATGACGTTGTCTGTTCGGCATCCAGGGCATTGTTTGACTTGAATCATTTTAATCTCCGCTTAATATTATCTATTTTTGAATAAAAAGTCTTAAATGTTTCTGTAAAGCAAAAAAAGATTGAATTATCTGAATGCAGGTTTCTGGTAGTGATATCAGAAAAATTCGATGGCAGGTATTTATGGCGGCAATCGGAATTATAATCAATCCTAATTCCAGGGTGAATAAAAAGACGAATTGTTCGTCGGTAAACAAATTTAAAAAAATTGCCGGTGAGCTTGCGGATGTAAGGGCGACTCAATCTATAGATGAACTTAAATCTACGATCAAGGACTTTAAAAAAAGAAAATATCCGTATATTGCGATATCGGGCGGTGATGGGACCATTCACCACGTAGTGACTTCAATTATAAATGTTTATAAAAAAAATATTCCGCCGATTCTTCTTCTGCGTGACGGAACTATGAATAATATTGCTTCAAGCATCGGGATGAAGTACAAAAGCGAAGAAGCGCTGAAACTTTTTACTAATCATGTAAATCATAGCAGATCAATGAGACTTATTCAGCGGGATACAATCAAGATCGGCGAGCGTTGCGGTTTTCTTTTCGGTTTCGGACTTACTACTAATATTTTGAATGAAGTGTATGTCTATGAAAAAAAAGGATTCCGTCAGAATGTGAGAATGCTCGGGAAAACATTTGCCGAGGCGTTTATGACTTTAACCAACATTGACGAATCTGATCTTTCTCTTTTAAAAACTATGAATGCTGAAATTGAAACAGATGCCGGAGATGTAAATTTTTCAAAAGTTCTGTGTGTCATAGGCGGAACAGTTGAAAACATAGGAATGGGGTTTTCGAGCATATATAGGGCAAATGATATTCCAGGTAAGTTTCATGTCCTGATAAGCGGAATGCGTCCGCTTCAGATAGTCCGCGAACTTCAGAAGCTTATGGTCGGGCAGAGGATTGAGAATTCTAATCATTTCGACGAGGTCTGTTCCTATCTGCGTGTGAAGGCTAAGGAGAGTTTTGATTATACTATTGACGGAGATATATATACTTCCGGAAAAGAGCTTATAGTAAAATCCGGTGTTCCTTTGAAATTCATTATTTTCTGATATATTGCTTTTTTATCTGCTGTCATTGGTTAAAATATTTCTAATTTTGTTGACAGCTTTGAAAAATGAACTTATATTCCTTCTATCGGTTAAAAATTTAAGCTGTGGGTTTTTACGCCCTGGCGACGTGAAGAGTTCTTTAAATGAAAAGGTATATTTCAAGAAAAAGCGAATTTAAGGATATTTATCCTGAGAAATGCTGTGAGGAAATACGTGAGTGCGACAAGCACGAAATAATATCCAAAATATCGGATATTATAGGTCCGTGCCCGGGGAATTTCTGCGTTGCCGAAACCATATTTGATCAAATTAAATACGATATAGCCAAATATATAATTAATCATGAATTTTGCGATATTGAGGTTGAAGACTCTCTTATAGAATGGCTTGAAGAAAAATCGTCTCCTGAATCCATCGAAAAATTGACCAGATTTATTGATTTTTATCTTAAATGAAAAGTCTTTTGCTTCATGCATGCTGTGCTCCCTGTGCGGCATATCCGCTGTCAGTCTTAAGGGATTTTTCTCTTACGGTGTTTTACTATAATCCGAATATCACTGATGCAGAAGAGTATTCTCTTCGCCTTATGGAACTGCGGAAGTATCTTTCTCGTGAAAAAATAGATTTTGCTGAAGGGAAGTATGATCCGGAAGTTTTTCTTGATGTGATATACGAAAACCGAAATGACGGAGAGAGAAGCGAAAGATGCCGCAAGTGTATCTCTATGCGTCTTGAAGAATCGTTTCGATACGCAGAAAAAATGAATATTAATGCAGTATCGACTGTTCTCAGCATCAGCCCTCATAAGAGTTACGAGATGATTGTTGAAGAAGGTGAAAGACTTTCATCTGTTTTTGCAATTGAGTTTATGCCGTTTGATTTTAAGAAAAACGGCGGTTTCGCGGAAAGCGTTAAGTTATCGAAGGAAAATGATTTTTACCGGCAGAATTACTGCGGATGCTGCTATTCGAAAGCTGAATCGGCCGAAAGACGAAATAAGAAATGAATAAACGTTCAGAAGATATCCTATATGAAATATATCATTCTACGTCAAACGGCGGATATGTTTCGATTGATGAGCTTGAAACAGTAACGGGTCTGACCGGTTCGGTCATCCGGGCAGAAGCTGAAACAATGAAAGAGAAGGGCCTGCTGTTTGAAAGAGAAGACGGCCTTCAGGTTTCTGAAACGGGAATAGCTTTTGCTAAAAGCAGATGGGTCTGATCAGTTATTTAACAGCTTTGATATTAACGGTAAAAGTAACATTCTGAGCTTGGCAGTTTGTATTGTCAGCTGAAGAACGTACATCTCCGGCAAGTAGATTTATTTCACACGTGTTGTCAGCGTTTGTATTTACGGCACCGACAGTCAGAATCAACAGGTTATTTGATATTGAAGGAGTTATGTCTGTAAAAGATGGTGAGGGCGTAAAAGAAATTCTTGTTAGTAAGTCGTTTAGATCAACCACTGCTATTATATTTTCATTGAATTCTATATAAATCCTGTCGCCAACCTCAACTCTATACCCGTTATTATAATTATTTGTCCAGATTGATGTATTGCTGGGAATCTGGGGACTTGTTGCGATAGAAAGAGATCCCGAAAACTCTTCTTCGAGATTATTTCCTGCGATGTCAGTAATATCCTTTGTCAGAGTAACTGTATAGCTAGAACCGCGTGTGAGATAGTTTGAATCCGTTACTCCGGTTATATGTATTTCATTGTAATTGGAATCGTAAGATATGCTGATGTTATTTATTTTAGTGCCGGAATTGTTTTTTATGATTACAGAATCAGTATTGACGGAGTCAGGATTCAGTCCTTCCGAAAATCTCAGATTGATATGAAAAGTGTCGGGAGCAGAATTAACTATCGGCAGATTATGGTAAATTATTACAGGTGCCTGCCCATCTATTTTTGTAGTGGCGTCGTCGAAAAGATTTGTTTGAAATTCGCATGAGAGCAAGGTCATGAAGAGTGTTATAATCACACTTTTAATCTTCATCCTCACATAATACTCGTTTTTTAAAATAAAACAAGCAGATTTTTCGGATATGACTTTAATAAGCTTTTTAGGATTGACAATTGTTAAAAATCCGTCCACTTGGACTGAGTATGTGAATTTGAGAGGTAATATGAAAAAAACAGTTCTTTTTGCTTCTATGGTTTTGCTTTCTTCCGTTTTTCTTTTCTCTGCCGATTTCTCTAATCCCGAAGGATGGTTTGCTTATGATGACAGTGCCGCTCCTAACAACGGTTCTTCGAAAATTTATATTGAATCTGTTAAAAGCGGTGAAGTTTTGTCTGTTACAGCAAAGGGCAGTGTAACCAAGAAGTTTCAATACGGTTTTGCCGGTTTCGGAATTAATCCTTCTCCAGCTGAACTCGCGAATATTAAAAAAGCTAAAGGTTTTAAATTTAAGGTAAAAGGTGACGGCAGAGCCTATCGCGTAAGAGCTAATACTTCAAATATCAGGGATTATAACTATTTCGGTAAAGTATTCGTTACAAAATCCGGCCAGATAGTTGAAGTTAAAGTAATGTTTTCAGAACTTGAACAGGAATCGTGGGGAACAAAAGTTTCATTTAACAAGAATAAAATAAACCAGTTTACATTTCAGACTACCGAACAGCCGATTGCGAGTTTTACACTGACAATTATCGGTTTTGAGCTGATAATGTAAAAATTATAGTCAGAATTAATAAATTGAATACTTCGAAAAGAATCTTCAACGGATTCTTTTCGAAGTAATTGAGATGAATTCATTATCAAAATCCTGAAAAAACGCGGAAAACTTTATTGACGAATAATGCCCTCAATTAAAGACTTCAAATAAACCTAAAGAGGCCGCATGAAAGACAAGAAAACCAAATTCATCTTTGTTACAGGCGGGGTGTGTTCTTCGCTGGGCAAGGGGCTTTCAACCGCATCCCTTGGACTTCTTCTTGAAGGACACGGATATAAAGTTTCTGTGATAAAGATGGATCCTTATATAAATATTGATCCGGGCACAATGAGTCCGTATCAGCATGGTGAGGTTTACGTCACCGAAGACGGAGCCGAAACCGATCTTGATTTGGGCTATTATGAAAGATTCACCAATGCGCCTTTATCTCAGGCTAATTCGGTTTCAACCGGGCAGATATATTTTGAGGTAATAACCAGAGAAAGAAGAGGGGATTATCTCGGACGCACCGTTCAGGTTGTTCCTCATATAACAAATGAAATAAAAAAGAGAATTTATAATATCGCACAGGACGGTTTGATGGACTTCGTTCTGGTCGAGATCGGCGGAACTGTAGGAGATATTGAATCGTTTCCTTTTCTTGAGTCTATCCGTCAGATCCGTCAGGAGCTTGGAAGAACAAGGGCTCTGAACGTTCATCTGACACTAGTTCCGACTTTAACCGTTGCAGGCGAGCATAAGACTAAGCCGACACAGCATTCGGTTAAGGAGCTGATGCAGATAGGGATCATCCCTGATATTCTGCTTTGCCGTGCGACGATTCCTCTTTCTGATGAAATGAGAAGCAAGATCGCTCTCTTCTGCAACGTGTCGGATGATCATGTAATTTCTGCCCTCGATTCAAACTGCATCTATGATATTCCGATGATGCTTCATGATAACGGTTATGATAAAATAGTTCTCGAGCATTTCGGACTGAAACCCGGGAAGCCGGACATTACTGCATGGAAAAAATTCGTCGACGCGTTTAAGAATCCGAAAAGTACGGTTCAAATAGGCGTGATCGGAAAATATATCGCTCTTCCTGATGCATATAAGTCGATTTATGAAGCGCTAGTTCACGCAGGAGCTGCGAACAATGTTCATGTTGATATCGTGAAAATTGATCCGGAAGATCTCGAAAAACATAATGATTTTTCAACGCGCATCGGCTCGCTTGACGGAATTCTTGTTCCGGGCGGTTTCGGTAACCGCGGTGTAGAAGGTAAAATTGATTCAATAAAATATGCTCGTGAAAATAATATTCCTTTTTTCGGAATATGCCTTGGTCTTCAGTGTGCCGTAATTGAATTCGGCCGGAATGTGTGCGGGCTAAAAAATGCGAATACCAAGGAATGCGAGCCTGAGTGCGAAAACCCTGTAATTTCTCCACTTGTAGATCAGGAGATAATTATAGAACTCGGCGGAACGATGAGAAAAGGCTCATATCCGTGTGAGCTTAAAAAAGGCAGCGGTATCAGAAAGATTTACGGCGACGCGGATCTCATTCGCGAACGTCACAGGCACAGATATGAATTTACTATGAAATACAAAGAACTGTACGAATCCAAAGGTCTTGTTTTCGGAGGGCTTCATCCAAACCCTAAACTGGTTGAAACAATTGAGCTTCCGAACCACAGATGGTTTTATGCGGTTCAGTATCATCCCGAATTTCAGTCGAAGCCTGTTAAATCGCATCCGCTATTCAAAAGTTTTGTCGAAGCGGCTGTTAAATTCAGAAAGGAAAAGGCTTGAGCAAAACCTTTTCCGTAAAGACTCTCGGATGTAAGCTCAACCAGTATGATTCGGGGCGCATTTCAGGCGCATTGAAAAGATGCGGCTGGATTGAACTTCCATTCGGAGAAAAATGCGATGCTGTAATCGTAAATACCTGCACGGTTACGGATAATTCCGACAAAAAATGCAGAAATTATATAAGACGTGCAGCGCAAGCCGGTGATGTTTTTGTTACCGGTTGTCTCGCTTCTAGAGACGGTGAATCCGTTTTGTCGATTCCTGGAGTCAAAGCCGTTTATTCCAATGATGATAAAGAAAATCTCATACTTGATCTGGAGCCGTCCGCTTCAGGCGAATCTTTCTTTTCACTTTTCGGCAGAACAAGATCATTCTTAAAAATTCAGGATGGATGCGATGGAAAATGTTCATACTGCATCGTTCCGTCCGTGCGCGGAGTTCCGAGAAGCCGCAGTGCCTCGGAAATTATTGATGAAGCAAAGATACTGATTGATAATAAAACTCCCGAAATTGTGCTCACCGGAATTACTATCGGTAAGTATAACGATGACGGACTTGATCTCGCATCCCTTGCCTCGAAAATAGCGTCATTGAACGGCGATTTCAGAATACGCATTACATCCATTGAACCGCTTCATCTGACGGATGCTCTTGCCGAGATTTATTCGCATGAAAAAATCGCGCCTCATATTCATCTGCCGCTTCAGTCTGGAAGTGCGAAGGTTCTTTCTGAAATGAATAGACCGTATACGCCAAGACAATTCATCGAAAGCGTCGAAAGAATTAAGAGAGTTAATGATGATATAGCCGTCGGTACGGATATTATGGTTGGATATCCGTCTGAGAAATCAGAGGACTTTGATGAGACGCTTAAAATTGCAAATGAAGCTCAATTTTCATATATTCATCAGTTTACTTATTCGCCGAGAGCCGGAACTGTTTCTGCATGCATGAAAATGGAAGAGAAAAACATCATCTCGGAGCGTGCCGCAAAACTCAAGAAACTCGGCGGCAGTCTTATGAAAAACTACCGCGAAAGATTCGTCGGAAAACTTCTATCTTCAGTTATTGAAGATGACGAAGCGTTAAGCGGAAATTATATTCACATGAAGATATCAGATAAAATAGATAAAAAAACAGCTCATGTTAGACTGCTTGATTCAGGAGCTAATCCGCGCGGAGAAATTATATGAAAAAATATATCATTATACTTATTTCATTTTTTCTTTTCTGCAGTGAGACAAAATCAGAAGAATTCACTATTCTTTTCATGGGTGATTTTCTAACAGGAATTAATATCGAGCATTTCACAAGGAATGAAGGCGCGGATTATCCGTACCGTCGCATAAAGCCGTTGATTGATAAATATGATCTGGTGTTTGCGAATCTAGAATCTTCAATAACGGAAAGAGGAAAACCCGTAACAAACAAAGCATGGGTTTTCCGCACAAGTTATTTCTGTGCTTCTTTTCTTCCTTCACTCGGATTGGATGTTGTGTCATTATCGAACAATCATATTCTTGATTACGGAAAAGACGGTTTAATCGACACGATTAAATTTCTTGAAAAAAATAATATTGCTTACTGCGGAGCCGGAATGAATGAAGACGAAGCGCGGCAACCAGCCGTGATTTCATCCGGCAATAGAAAGATTTTGTTTCTTGCATACAATGATCTTCCGCCTTCGTATTATTACGCAAAAGGATCAAAATACGGATCTGCACAAATAAATGATGAAAAAATAATTTCAGACATAAGAAAACACAAGACGAAGGATAATCTTGTTTTTGTTTCTCTTCATTGGGGTGTTGAACATTCAACTCAGATTAAACCTGAACAGATAAAACAGGCGCATAAGTATATTGATGCAGGTGCTGACGGAATAATCGGTCATCATCCTCACGTACCGCAGGGAGTAGAAATATATAAAGGCAAGCCTGTGTTCTATTCACTCGGAAACGCTGTAAACGGATATTATAATCAGAAATACATGCCGAATATTTTCGGTGCGGTCAAAATCAAAGACGGCAATATAGCTGAAGTCCGCGTAATTCCGATTGAAGGAGATAATTACAAGATGCGGTTTCAGCCGTTTCCATTGACTGGTGAAGAATCCGCCGCTTTCTTAAAGAAAGTTGAAAATTTAAGTTCGCGGTTTAAAACAAAGTTTATCATCGAAGGCGATGAGGCAGTTGTTTTTGATGTTAGATAAAATACTATTTGATAATTCAGACAGCAATACGAAAATGCATCTTGTGTCCGATGACGATGAAATTCCGTATAATCTTCTGCTCCTTGCCGATGAGACAATCGAATCAATTGATAAATACATTCATGAATGTTCTATTTACCTTCTTATGTATAATAATAAACCTGTTGGCGTTTGTGCCGTTTCCGTAATCAGCTTCGGTATAATTGAAATCAAAAATATTGCGGTAGTCGAAGAATTCCGCGGCAGAGGCTTCGGCAAGATGATGCTGAATTCTGTAATTGATAATGCGGAAAGAAACGGATACGAACGTGTGATAATCGGCACAGGCGACGCGGGAATCCGCCAGATAAAGCTTTATAGACAATGCGGATTTGAAATCTATGAAAGAAAAAAGAATTTTTTCATAGATAATTTTCCGGAGCCGATTTATGAAAACGGAATACAGTTGATAGACATGGTTATGCTGAAGAGAGATATTGTTAAAAAATGATTCAGTTGTAATAATCCATATTAAGAAAATATAAATTCTTTATTCAGCCCGCCTTTTTAAATTTACAAAAGATGATATGCTGTGAAAATGAGTCATGAGTATCTCTAATGATAAATGGATCTGGTGGAAAGACGGGGTAATATATCAGATTTATCCCAGATCTTTTTATGATTCTAACGGCGACGGTATCGGCGATATCCGCGGCATAATTGAAAAGATTGATTATCTCGAATATCTCGGCATTGACGCAGTCTGGCTTTCGCCGATCAACAGAAGTCCCATGGATGATTTCGGGTATGATATAAAAGATTACCGCCGTATAGAATCGATTTTCGGGACCGAAGCCGACTTCGATGAACTGATAAAAACATTTCATGCAAAAAATATAAAAATCATTTTCGATCTTGTTATGAATCACACATCGAGCAGTCATTTGTGGTTTGTTGAATCGCGTTCATCAAAGACAAATCCGAAACGCGACTGGTATATCTGGCAAAAGAGAAGGCAAGGAAAATATCCGAATAATTGGAGAGCTGCTTTCGGCGGCCGCGCGTGGGAATATGACAAGATTACCGGAGAATATTATCTGCATTCATTTTTGAAGCAGCAGCCCGATATCAACTGGAGAAACAAAGAGCTTCGTGATGCGGTTTTTGATGATATCAAATTCTGGCTTGACCGCGGCATTGACGGTTTCAGGCTTGATGTGGTCAACTGGTTTATTAAGGATGAAAAGCTCAGAAACAATCCATATACTATCGGTTATTCTCCGCGTATCTATGATATGCAGAATCATATTTATGACCGCAATAGACCCGAAACTCATGATGTTCTAAAAGATTTCAGAAAGCTTTTGGATAGTTATCCGGAAAGGATGAGCGTAGGTGAAGTATTTTCGCCTCCGCCGGGAGATCCGCGTCTTTCCTCAGAATTTCTCGGAAACGGAAAAGATCAGCTGGATATGGCTTTTGATTTCTCACTTATGTATGTTAAGTGGAACGCGAAAGCCTTTTATAAAAAAATTTCAAACTGGCTTGATCTCATTCCTGCTGAAGGGTGGCCTTGTCATGTTCTTTCAAACCATGATCAGCCGCGGCAGGCTTCGAGATTTTATAAAAAGAATTATACAGATGAAAGATGCCGCATTCTTGCAGTGCTTCTTTTGACATTGAAGGGAACACCGTTTGTGTATTACGGCGAAGAAATAGGTATGCGTGACGGAAAGATCAGCCGTTCAAAACTCCGTGATCCTCTAGGCAAAAAGTACTGGCCGTTTTTCAAGGGGCGCGATCCCGAAAGAACTCCGATGCAGTGGGAGAATGCTGAAAATGGAGGATTTACAACTGGTGTTCCATGGCTTCCTGTAAACTCTGATTATTGGAAAAGAAATGTTTATAAGCAGATTGAAGATAAAAATTCGCTTCTTAACCTTTACAGATTTCTGATTTTGCTTCGCCGGAAAGAATATAATTTAAGAAGAGGCTCAATAGTTTTTGTGGAAACAGGAGAGGCCGGAATTCTTTCTTACATGCGCGGCTGTGAATTTGAAATAGCGCTCAATTTTGACAACAGAATCAAGCAGTATTTTCCTCAGGGGCATGACGCAGAAATAGTTTATTCTTCAGAGAAATTTTCAAAGGTGACAGAATCGAAGATTCTGCAACCGTATGAAGCCGTAATACTTCGGCATAATCAGCATAGAAATTCGTAAAGAGTTATTCCTGCAGCGACCGATGCGTTCAGCGATGAAACATTTCCTTTCAGCGGAATCTTCGCGAGGAAGTCGCATTTTTCCTGAGTCAGTCTGCGCATTCCGCTACCTTCAGCTCCGATAACTATTACGGCAGGTTTTGTGTCTTTAAGTTCCCTTACATTTTTCTGCGCTTCTCCGCTTGTGCCGATTACCCAGAATCCAGCATCTTTTGCGCGGTCAATGAACTGTGCGATGTTTGACACAATTTCTACATCTATATATGCTGTTGCGCCTGCTGAAGTTTTTATTACGGTTTCATTTATGCCGCTCGAATTGACTTTCTGCATCACGACTCCGTCTGCTCCCAGTGCTTCAGCCGAGCGGATTATCGCACCTGTATTATGCGGATCGGTTATCTGATCAAGTAGAACTATGACACCGTTTTTTGCGGCTACTGCCTTGAGATCAATTCCTGCTGATGTCTGCTTTGCAGTAAGAATTACTCCCTGATGGTTTCCGGCGAACATTTCGTCTAATGTTTTATTGTCGCATTTGATTATCTTGACGCTTTTCTTTTTGGCTGCCTGAATAATCGAATCTACGATTTTGCCCTGTGCCGAATCAGACAGATAAAGAGCTTCAGGTTTCGCGTCTGTCTGAAGATATTCAAAAACGGGGTTTCTCCCCGGAATCATTTTTTTAGCTTCCATCTGGTTCCTTCTTTTCCGTCTTCAAGAATTATTCCTTCAGCGAGCAGTTCGTCGCGAATTTCATCGGAACGTTTGAAATTTTTATCAATACGCGCCTGTTTTCTTTCTTCAATAAGAGTGTTAACCCGTTTTTCAAGTTCCGCATCTATCGTTTTCGTGTCTGAAAAAATGAACCCGAATACCATATCAGTTTTTTTGAGAGCCGAAAGAATTTCTTCTTTGTCTTCCTTTGATATTGCTCTGTCAAGCAGTGGATTTACTGTATGCATGAATTCAAAAAACGCGCCGAAAGCGCCGGATGTATTGAGATCATTGTCCATACTTTCGGAAAAATCTTTAAGATATAATTCAACCGCGTCCGAGACGGTTTTGTTGCGGTTGGTTTCTTCAACATTAACCGAATTGAGTCGTGTGATGAAGTTATCGATTTTTTCAAGAGAACTTTCCGCACCTTTGAGTCCTTCAAGCGTGAAGTTGAGCTGTTTTCTGTAATGCGCTGAAAGCAGAAGGTATCTGATCGCCCGCGGAGAATAACCTTTTTCTGTTAAATCTCTCAGTGTGTAGAAATTGCCTTTTGACTTGCTCATCTTGGTTCCTTCAACAAGAAGGTGTTCCCAGTGAAGCCAGTATCTTGCAAAAGGTTCGCCGTATGCGGCTTCGCTTTGAGCTATTTCATTTTCGTGATGCGGAAATATTAGATCGACTCCGCCTGTGTGAATGTCAATTGTTTTGCCGTATATTTTTCTTACCATTGCAGAGCATTCGATATGCCAGCCGGGTCTTCCGCCGTCCATTGATTTTATTTTCCATGAAGGTTCGTTTTCTTTAGAAGCTTTCCAGAGTGCGAAATCACGTGCGTCGTCTTTCTCGTATTCGTCAGCGTCGTATCTCGCTCCGCTTATAGTTTCGCGTTTTTCAAGATTGCTGAGTTTGCCGTATTGTTCAAATTTTGCTATTGAAAAATAAAGTGAACCGTCTTTTTCATAGACGAGACCCTTATTTCTGAGACGTTCGATTATATCGTCCATTGAATCAATGTTGTCAGTCGCTCTCGGATAATGCTCGAACTGTTCGATTGACAGGCTTGCAAGGTCTTCAAAGAAAATGTTTGTATATTTTTCCGTAAAGTCTTTAAGAGAGAGTCCGTTATCGTTGGCTCCCTTGATAGTTTTATCGTCGACGTCAGTAATATTCATCGTGTGTTCGACTTTATAACCTGAGTATTTGAGATATCGTCTAAGAAGATCGTTTAATGTGAATGTTCTGAAGTTTCCGATATGAGCATATGAATAAACAGTCGGACCGCAGGAGTAGATTGAAACTGCATCATAATCAGCCGGAGTATTTTTTCTTACTCCGCCTGGTATAAACTCTTCTGTTGTATGTGTGTATGTGTTATAAAATTTTAAAGACATCAGCATCTCCGGAAATGGGGCGGACTTTGCCCGTACTCCGGATATTACTCAATTTCGTTGCCGTTTTCGTCAAGGAAGTATTCTCTGACTTTTTCGAATAATATTTCTTCTTCCGCTTCTTTAGCGGGAACATATACAGTTTCTTTCAATTCTATACGTGAGTTCGGATTACCGGAATCCATATTCTTGATAAGAATGTGAAGCTTTCTTATATATTCGATAAGTTCATACAGTTTTTTGTTTTTTCTGTCTATTAGAATCTTTGTTTCTGAGGCGAGCTTTTTTAGAAGCATGTCTTTTTTCTTAAGTTCTCTGTTTAAGTTTTCAACAGCTTCATAATATTCTTTATTTACTTTCTTGAAATCTATCGACGCGAGGACAATTTCGCCTGTGCTTTTTTCTTTTTCAATTGAGCGTATTATTTTTCCAATTTCATCAGAAGAAAAAATGTCATCCGCGGAACTTTGAACCCATTTTTTCCCTTCTGAATCGATAAATTCCGAGGCGATGCTGTTTTTCTTTCTTCTAATCATCAGATTATATTCAAATACTCCATTGTTTTTTACAGCATTAAAAGGGGGCTTGCCCGTAGCCCCCTTTAATTATCGGTCAGTTTTCTTCAATAATGAACTGAATTTCGGTAAGATACTTCTCAGGGTTTCCGCGAAAAATCATTCCAGGTCCTTTGGTGTATACCAGTCTTATCGGAATCCGTGTCTTGACTTTATTTTTTGAAATATAGTCATATATCATTGCGAAAGATTTTCCGATTTCTTCATAACGGCCCTTGTGAACAATACAAAGCACTTTACCGCCTATTAGCATGCGGCTGCCGTCGATTGCTTTTTTTACAGGGAAACCTGTTTCTATATCGGCATCCGTTTCCTTGTATTCACCGTCATAAAAAAGATTCATTCCTTTGCCGCATATATATCTTCCGGCTTTTTTTGCACATTCCGAGAAATCTTTTCCGACTTCATCATATGCGCATTTTCTTCTGACTCCAAGAAATATTACCGGATCAATATTTTTTATGAATATTTGGCCGGTATTTCCGGCATCAATTTTTTTCATTTTCCCGTCTCCGATCGTTTTTAATATCAGATCAAGTTCTTTGTCGATCTGAGAATAGTGCTTAATTTTTGTACGTATCTCATTCTTCCGTGTAATGATCATTTCACGCATTTCATCGTCGGAAGATATGTTTTCCGTTATTGCGCGTATTTCAGCTACTGAAAACCCGAGTCTTCGCAGAAGTTTTATCGTTTCGGCTTTTTCAAGACTTTCTTTTCTGTAATAACGGTAACCCGTTTCCTCATCAATATAATCGGGTATAAGTATATTTTCTTCATCATAGTGATGAAGCGTTTTTACAGGAAGACGCGATATTTGTGAGAATTCGCCTATTTTATACATTTTATCCGTCCCATAGAAATTTTCTTTGAATCAGGCGTTGATTTGCCATAAACCCTCCTTATGTTCAATTGTAATAAACCGGTTTATGGCATATATATAATCTCTCCTGCAGCCGGAGGGTCAATATTAAAAAATGCAAATAATTGAATTCATTTTAGCTTGAAATAACATATATATTGATTTAAAATAATTCCATGAAACTTATCTCGTTCTTCACCGATAAACTTTCAGTTAAATTTGCATTAACTGTGTCAGTTATAACAATTATAGTGCTGACGGTTTCAGGCATTATTAATTTTAATTTAAGATATAATGAAAGGAAAGAATATGCTCTTTACCGGCTGAATGCCAAGTCAAAAATATATGCTGAAAAAATTGCAGCAAAGATTGAATCAGTTCCGGTTGTTACTTTCGATAATATGTCTGAAATATTTTCGGGAAAAACAGTTCTTGGCGCCGATATCGAAATTCTAAAAACGGATTCTGAGCCGTTTAACATTTATCTTTCCAAAAATATTGCAGGTAAAATCATTAATGAAAAAGTACAGGATAAGAATATTTTTTTTACAGATGAAATATATGCCGTTTATAATTACAAGCCTCTTGCTTTGGTAAAAATATATTATTCAAACTATTCATTTGAAAGTGCTAATGCTTCATATCTCAAAAATATGTTTATAGGTATTCTTATTACAGGCGGATTTATTCTCGTTTGTATTGCAATTGCTTTCAGATATACGGTGACTAAGCCGGTTGAATTTATCAATCATTTCGTTAGGGAAATCTCTCTCGGTGATATGAAAACTTGTGAAGTTAAAAAAACAGATGAAATAGCCCGTCTTGCAATGGGATTTAACTTCATGGTTCTCAGGCTAAAAAAAGCATTTGAGCGGCTACAGCAGCAAAATGCCGATCTTGAAGAAACAGTCAACATTAGATCAAAAGAACTTATCCAGGCCGAGAAAATGGCTTCACTTGGTGAACTCGTCGCCGGAGTTTCACACGAGATCAATACCCCGGTCGGCATTTGTATTACTGCAGTGACTCATCTTAATTCTCTGACAAAGAATGTAATTAAATCTTTTGAATCTTCCAGTCTGACAAAAACCGCTTTATCAAATTATATACTCGAAAGTGCAGAAACGGCTGAAATAATATATTTAAATCTGACAAAAGCTTCAGAACTGGTTCAGAGTTTCAAGCAGATTGCTGCTGACCGGGCCACATGGGAAAAAAGAAGATTTGAACTGAAGGAATATATTTCCGAAGTACTTATAAGTCTGAAACCGAAAATAAAAAATCTGCCGCATGTAATTGAATATGATGCAACTGACGAAATTGAAATTGAGAGTTTTCCCGGAGCTTTTTCGCAGATTATAGTTAATCTTGTAATGAATTCGATTATTCACGCATTCGATAAGAATTTCAAGGGACTCATTAGAATCAATATTGTTGAGTTGAACGGATATGTGATTTTAACATTGTCTGATAACGGCAAAGGAATTGATGAAGATAAAATAGACAGAATATTTGAACCGTTTTATACAACAAGGAGAGGACAGGGCGGAACCGGACTCGGTCTCAATATAGTTTATAATCTTGTAACCAAGACTCTGCTCGGTTCAATTCATTGCTACAGCGTCAAGGGAAAAGGCACGTCATTCGTTTTGAAGCTTCCGGCAGAACATTCGTTCAGGGGATGATTGTTATTTTAATTCCGGCTTCTTTTGCCATCTCTGCAGCCAGTGGATCATTGTAAGGATTTTTTACAAAGAAATGATTTATTCCGCTGTTGATGAGCATTTTTGTGCAAATGACGCAGGGTTGATGCGTTACATAAATATCAGCGTCCTTTATTGATACTCCGTGATATGATGCTTGAATTATTGCGTTCTGTTCAGCGTGAAGCCCCCTGCATAGTTCATGTTTTTCTCCCGACGGGATGTTGTAAAGTTTTCTTATGCAGGTTTCCTCGGTGCAATGTGTAATTCCTTTTGGAACACCGTTATATCCTGTGGTAAGAATTCTCTTATCCTTGACTATTACTGCTCCAACACTTCTTCGCACGCATGTAGAACGGGTTGCTACATCTTCAGCTATTTTCATAAAGTAATCATTCCATTCAGGTCTCATATTATACTCCCGCGGTGAATTCCAACTCGGCTTTTACCGGCTCTTTCTTTTTTATTATGAATACGGCTTTCATTTTGGAGAAACGTTTTATGAATGAAACGATTGATTTGTTTTTTTCGCTTATCACCCCGTTTTCCTTGAGAAGGGATTCGAGTTCGTTTCTTGTGAGTTCGGATTGAAAGAGTTTTGTTTCGCCGGATTCAATATTTAGAACGGTTTTTTCCTTGCCGAATGTGAAACGTTTAATCTCTTTTCCTTCTGCGTAAAGCAGTATTTCCGATATTCCGTTTTCGAATTCAATCTGTACCGGTTCGTCGGCTTTCAAAGTGCTTATGACGTTTAATGCTCCGTCTTTGTTGATATTTGCTGTAAATCTGTATTGTACATCTCCAACATGAAAAGTTGTGGAAGTATACGGATTATCTCTCATGAAATTCAAAACAACCGCAAAAACTATTACGAGAAGGACTATGTTGCCAATCATAAATACGCGAGAAAACTTGAACTTTTTTCCGAACCGTTCAGGCATTCTTCCCGAGCGTCTTAATTCGAGGGCTTCTTCTATTTTTGCTGAAGTTTTATATTCCATTCATGATTCCTGCAGGATAATATTTTTGTTGCAATTATCTGAAAATATTGATTTATTCCAATTAAGGTTATATATTATAAAACATCAAGCTTTTAATGCCGTGCAGTAAAAATATCAATTATTACAAGGGGGGGATTTATGTATATAGAAGATATTCAGGCAAGAGAGATTCTGGATTCGAGGGGAAATCCAACCGTTGAAGTTGATGTTTCGCTTTCATCCGGCGGATTCGGACGTGCGGCTGTACCAAGCGGTGCCTCGACAGGAGCTCATGAAGCGGTAGAACTCCGCGACGGTGATACATCCCGTTATCTCGGGCGCGGTGTTCAGACTGCAGTTGATAATGTAAATAATATTATCGCTGATGCTTTGTGCGGAATGCCGGCTGTTGATCAGATTGAAATTGACAGAGAGCTTCTTAAGCTCGACGGAACTAAAAATAAAGAAAAACTTGGAGCGAATGCGATTCTCGGTGTGTCTATGGCTGTAGCTAAAGCCGCAGCAGACAGCATGGGAATGCCGCTTTACCGTTATCTCGGCGGAATATCGGCATGTGAGCTGCCGGTGCCTATGTCAAATATTCTGAACGGAGGTGCCCATTCTGACGCACCGATAGATCTTCAGGAATATATGATTATGCCTGTCGGAGCAAAAAATTTCAAAGAAGCTGTAAGAATGGTTGCTGAAGTATTTCATTTTTTAAAGAAGATTCTAAAAGCTGAAAATTATTCTACTGCTGTTGGCGACGAAGGCGGATATGCACCTAATTTGAAAGATAATGAACACCCGTTGAAGATGATAATCGAAGCTGTAAATGCAGCTGGATATAAGCCTGGCAGGGATAAGGATTTTGCAATAGCACTTGATCCGGCTTCAAGTGAATTTTATGATGCTGCCAGAAAGAAATACATTTTCAAGAAAAGCAGCGGACGTGAACTTTCAAGCGAGGAGATGGTGGATTATTGGGAGGATTTGGTCGGGAAGTACCCGATCATTTCAATTGAAGACGGAATGGCCGAAGATGACTGGGACGGATGGAAAAAGCTGACTGAAAGAATCGGTAAAAAAGTACAGCTTGTGGGAGATGACCTGTTTGTTACAAATACTGAAAGGCTGAAAAAAGGAATTGATCTTGGAATTGCAAATTCCATTCTGATAAAAGTAAATCAAATCGGAACGTTATCAGAAACTGTCGCCGCGATTGAAATGGCTAAGCGTGCGGGATATACAGCGATAGTTTCTCACCGGTCTGGTGAAACTGAAGATACTACAATTTCTGATTTGGTTGTTGCGCTTAACACGGGGCAGATTAAAACAGGTTCAGCGTCAAGAACAGACAGGGTTGCCAAGTATAACCAGCTGCTTCGCATAGAAGAGCTTCTTGATGAAAGTGCGAAATACGGCGGAAAAGGGGTTTTTTACAATATTGAAGTTTGATAACAAGGGATTTTTTCTGCTTTTGGTTCTGCTTGCAGGAATTTATATTTTTGTTTTCGGAGAAAGCGGAATTCTTGAGCGTAGGCGTCTTTCTGCAGAAAAGTCGTATCTCGAAGGCATCAATTCTTATCTTGCCGGAGAGAACGCTTTTTTGCGTGATATTCTTGAAAATCATAAAGATGAGATATCTGAAGCGGAAAGCCGTAACCATTTTTACATTTCAAACGGAGAGAAACTCATTGCGTTTGAGAATGCATCTAAAAAAAACACTGATGTACCCAAATACGTCAGAGACAGGGAAAAGGTTGAGTTTATAAAAAATCTCCGCATTGTATGGTTTGTTGTATCAGTAATTTCACTGCTTTTTTACTTTATGAAAATAAAAAAGGAAGATTCGGATGTTCTCTGAATTAAAGAAAGCTGCTCCCGAGGATGCTGCTATTGTTTCAGCTCAGCTTGGCGGAAAGAAAGCGAATCTATACGCCGTTGCCGCAAGATGCAAATATAATTATCCAACGATTGCAGTTTTTAATCCTTTTGGAGAAGACGGTGATATAAATGCAGGATTTCTTTCGACTCCGATATGGCTGACTTGTCCTTATCTTAACGATAAGCTCCATGATTTTGAGTCTCTCGGTTACATTACTTCCATAACGGATCTTCTAGCATCTGATCAGGAAATATTTTCAATGATGAAGGAAGCTCATGCTCATTATTATTTTTTAAGAAAAGAGCTTTTCCGGATGTGTACGGGCAATGCGCCTGGAGATGAAGTTATTAAGTATATGGACAAGGGAATAGGCGGAATGGTAAACGTCGCTTCATTGAAATGCCTTCATCTTCATTACAGTCATTACAGGTTTTGTTCATACAATGTTGCCGGAATGATAGCATCAAAACTTATAGGTGATGATACATCCTGTCATGACTGCCGATGTTCTCAACTCTGAATTTTAAAATATAATTGACCTCAGACGGGCATATCCGGATTCTTTCTGTGAGAGAGGGAGGAGCAGTCGCGCGGCCTGAAAGGGAGTGAGGAAAGTCCGAACACCATAGAGCGGGATGCCGGTTAACGGCCGGGCGCCGTAAGGCGACGGAAAGTGCAGCAGAAAATATACCGCCTTCCTTGTGAAGGTAAGGGTGAAATGGCGGGGTAAGAGCCCACCGCGTTTTCAGTAATGAAAACGGCATTGCAAACCCCATCCGGTGCAAGATCAAGAAGCGGTTTAAAATTGCTCGTTTATGACCGCGGGTAGATCGCAAAGAGCATTGCAGTAATGTAATGCCAAGATAGATGACTGCATAAACAGGATTCGGCTTATATCCCTCTCTCAAACAAAAAACCCTGCCATGTTCCGCGTCTTTTGAGCTCGTCTTCAATACCTTTCTGAACACTGCCTTTGTGAAGACCCCAGACAGGAGCAATCAAAGATTCGATGTCTCGGTCTGCAGAGAGTCTATGAACCGTTATATACGGATTCAGCCGTTCGATAATATCGCATGTTATTGAAATGTATTCATTCATTGAAAGCAGATTGAATTTTTCTTTTTCATACATTTTTTCTGCTGGTGTGTTTTTAATCACGTGGAAATGATGAAGTTTTATGCCGTCGATTTTCATTTCATTGAAAGCAGAAACTGAATGTATTATATCTTCATAATTTTCATGCGGTATACCGGTAATAAAATGAGCGCATACTTTTATGCCGTAGTTTTGAAGAATTTTAACGGCATTGATGCTGTCGTCATGATTGTGATGTCTGTTTAAAAATAAAAGGGATTTATCATTTGCAGACTGCATACCGAGTTCAACCCATACTTCCGGAAGTTTTTTTAAATAAGAAGATATCAGTTGCGATTTTTCTTCATCGATACAGTCCGGTCTTGTGCCGATCATAAGTCCGATGATGTCGGAAGAAAAAGATACGGCTTCATCATACATTTGTTTTAAAATTGAACTGTCGGCATATGTGTTGGTGTATGCCTGAAAATACGCTATATATTTGTGAGAACACTTTCCGCGTTTGAAGGAATCTATTGCAGATTTCATCTGATCCGTTATGCTCAGATTTTCAGAGCACGAAGCGGCGGCAGAACCGTTTTCACAGCAGAAAATACATCCTGTATTATCCAATGTTCCGTCTCTGTTCGGACATGACATCCCGGAATTTATGGGAAGCTTTAAGATGCTGCCCTGATATTTCTCGGAAAGATAATCACCGAAAAGATTAATTCTTTTAGTAAAACTTTTCGTCAAAGTGATTTGTCTTTTTCTTTAACTGCCAGTGAAGAATTTTTAAAGTACTCCTGATTTTGAAAACGTTTCGGATCGAAAGGAACTATTTTTACTTTCTCCGCTCTTCTTACTGACATATTGGAGTTGAATTGAACAATATATATTCCTTCGGTAAATCTGACTGGGTAGGATCTTTTAATTCTAACATTGATGTAGCGTTTTTTCTTTGCCAGATAACGTTTTTGGGTGGTATAACCGGTGGCTCTGGCTTTTCTCAATGAATCGAGTATTTTGCTGCAGTATTTATCATTCGGTGCAATTGATAAGTTTACAGCTTCTTCCAGTGTCTGATTTGATCTTACAATCAGAATGAAAGGCGATGTCGGAGAATGATTCTCTCTTTGACAACCAAGATAGGGGAATTCTGTCTCATAGTAATTGTCGACATTAGCAGCATCGCCATAGTGCATTGATCTTCTGATGTTTCGTCCTGTAAGAGCTTTATAGCGGGCTGCTATTTCAGCTCTAACGGGATAATAATACGGATTTTTGCCGAGTGAATTGAATGCCTTCTGCAGTGAATATCTTGCCGCAGAATATCTTTTTTTAGAAGCATTAGCTGACGCCGTATTCATGTGGTAATTCGCGGATAAAATTCTGTTTTTTATTTCTCTGTAAGGTTCGGTACTTGTTTCGAACCGTGAAGACTTGAAATTTTTATCCATCAAAGTGCAGATGTTAGCAGCTTTTACGAGATCGGTTTTTGATGTATAATAGTTAACCATTTTAGAAAGCTTTATCAGAGTCAATATGTCGAACTGAGTTTTGGATTTTGAAATTGAATTCTCGGTCAGATCAACTCCGAACTTTTCGTCAATTGCGTTAATAATCGCATTATACTGTGAAAGAGCTATTTCATCCTGGTTTTTTTCATTTCTTAAAAATTCTTCTTCTATTGGATTAGAAATAAAACCTGATTCAAACATCAGCGAAAGAGGAAAATTGGCGAAATAAAGAAAGCGGTCGTCAGCAACTGCTCCTTGTTTCCAGTTGTTGAATTTATATCCGTAAGAAAGCATTTCTTTTTTGAAATAATTCGCAATCATTCCCGTAAAACCTGTCGGGTCGTACCGGTTGTAGAGAGTCAGGAAGCCTGACTGAACATTTGTTATATGTGATAAATATGCTCTTCCTGATTCTGAATATACCAGGTGTATTCCCCTGATATTTGCAAGACCTTCGGCCTTTGAAAGCATGCCGACATTGTTAAGATGGCTTGCTATAACCATGAATGCTTTGCTTTCTTTTGCAAGTTTCATGGTTTGCGTAAAAGTTATGTTTTTATATGTTTCAGATCTGTTTTCAAGAACTTCCATGAAATCATCTGTTGTTTTAACTTCGATGTATTTGTTCTTTTTTAAAAGATTATAGAGTTTCCTTGAAAGCAGAATGGAATATATTTCTTCCGGAAGTCCTGCAGAACTCATTCTAAAAGTTGTTTCTCCCTGCCATTTTCCTCCGGGAAGTTTTCCGTGAGCCGGATCAAAGAAAATAACAATTTTTCCGCCGTTATTCAGTCTTTCGCTGAGAGAACCGTATATCTCATCTGTTTCATTTATAAGAGAGAGTAGGTCATTAAAATCTTGTGATGTTTTTTCGGATTCCAGAATAGATTTGATAATCTCCGGCTGTGATGAAATTAACGGATCAGTGAAAAGGTTTTCATCATTTGAATAAATAACCGAAGAAAGGCATAATGCTACTGTAATAATAATTTTTTTCATTGTAAGATCCGTTAAAATTCGCTGACGAAAGCCTTAAGATTGTCTTTTTTAATTGATAGAACATAAATAAAACGTTTCGACTGGGTGTCCTCAAGTTTTTTTAAAGTTCCGAAATCATTTATTAAATTGAGTATTTTGGCACGGCGGTTATTGTCGGATTGTTTTCCGTTTTCAGAAAGATATTTCTGAAAACTCGAAAGAGTTCTGTTTTTAATCTGATTTTCAATATCAGCCATGGTTGAAGAATCATTATCTGACTTTATTATTATTGTTACATATTCATTGTTCGAAATAAATCCTTCTTTCTGATACTTTTTTATCAGATCACAATCTGCTGATGCAGTTTTTGTAGTATCAACTTTCGCGGCACAGCCCGAAATGAATATGATTGCAGCTAATGAGAATAATGCTTTTTTCATTGATTACCTGCCTGTAAAATATTGTTTATTTGAGCTGTGATTGAGTTCTTGATGTTTTTTTCTGATATTTTTATGACTATGCAGTGTGATCCGTTTGATTCGTAATACTCTGCAATAGGTTTTGACTTAAGATAAGTCGCATCCAGATAATTTGTAATTTCAATATTATATTCTATTTGTGTTTTTTTAGCCGGAAATGTTTTTATCATCTCATTTTTTAGTCCGCTGATAACAAAATCCCGAGCATTCTGATATGAATTTATCAAAGCGCTTTCACGCGAAGCAAGAAGCCCTTGCGCTTTTTTATCCGGTTCTCCTCTGACAATAATTCTGAATTCATCATCATTCAGAAAACCTTCATTTTTAACGCTGTCAACTCTTGTTTCTTTGCCCGCGCAAGAGCAAAGAAACAAGAAAATAAATAATAATTTAACGGTTGCTTTTGTCATTGTTTTAACAGATTTATCGTACTTCTTATTTTATCAGCATCATCATGATCCGGTCTTATTGCAAGAACTTTCTCGAATTCTGACAATGCTTTTTCATTATTTTTAAGATGTCTGTAATAAATCATCCCGAGCTCATAGTGTGCATCAGCATTTTTGCCGTTCAGCTGGACAGCTCTTTCAAAAGAAGAAGCCGCTTTAGCATAATCTCCCTTATCACGGTAAACCATTCCCATGTTGTAGTGGCATTCCGTTTTCATAGGGTTAATTGATATCGCTGTTTGATACGAATCAATAGCTTCATCATACATTTTCGCTGAATGATAGGTGTCAGCCAGTGAAAAATTTGCCTCATATGACCGCGGATTATTACGGATCGCTTGTTTATAAAGATCAATGGCTTTTTCGTAAAGTTTCTTTGATTTATATAATTTTCCGAGATTTATATAAGCTTTGTCGTAATTCGGATCGCGGTTAATCGCACGTGTGTAGTAGTCTATTGCGTTATCATCCTGGTTTAGACTTTCATAAGCTTTCCCTGTTTCATAAAGGGAAGGGACGTCATCAGGTTTTATCGCTATTGCCTTGCTGAAATTATCAATCGCATCGTTGTATTTTTTATTCTGACTCATCAGAAGACCCATGTTGTAATACGCCTGATAATAATTCGGATCAAGAGTAATTGTTTTTCTATAAAAATCGGTAGCATTGTTTACCGAACCCATTTCGTGATAAGTTTCTCCGATTTTAAAAACAGTTCCGGGATTGTCCGGTCTGATCGATAAATCTTTCGTAAAATTATTCAGTGCCTCTGTATAATTTTTGCTTGATAGGTATATATCTCCAAGATTGTAATACGCTCTGTCCATTTTCGGATCCTGGTCAATTGCACCTTTGAAATTTTTTATCGCATTAGCCTTGTCTCCCGATTTGAGATAGGCGAGTCCTCTCGAATAGAGAGCTTTAGGGAATTCCGGCTGAATCTGAAGAGCTCTGTTGAAAGACTGAATTGCGGCGCTGTATTTCTTTTCATCATAATAGATCAGTCCCAAACGGTAATGTGCGTCAGCGTTTTTCGGATTCGCAACGACAGAATTGTTGAATGATTTTTTTGCTTCATCATCCATTTTGTTGTGATAATATAATCTTCCCATCCAGTAATGGGAATAGTCGTCATTATTGTCTATTTCAGTTGCTTTTCTATAAGCCTTTAACGCATCATCGTATTTTTTATCCTGACGGTATTTGTCGCCGAGTTTTCTGTATTTTTCAACATTCTCGTTTGAGGTTTTTGTCGGTTCTATGTTGTCTTCTTTTTTGCCGGAAGAGCTTCCTTTGCCGCTAAGATCATCGTCTTTGCCTGATTTGCTGTCAGACGAATCGCTTTGACCGTCACTGCTTCCTGAATTTCCGCCTGATCCGCCGCCGACAGTATTTTTGCCGTTATCTTTTTTATCTCTGGCTTCCTTTTCCTTATCTAGTATATTCCTGATATTGCGGTATTTTTGCTGAAGTTCCTTATCATCATAATTGTATTTGAGGGCACGCTCATAATTCTTAAGCGCGTCAGGATAATTTTTATTAGAGGATGAAATATCTCCCATGTTCTCCGCTGAGATGAAATCAGAATTATCAAGTTCAAACGCCTTGTCGAAATTATTATAAGCCGAGCCTGTGTTGCCCTGAGCCTGATCATTCTGCCCAAGTGCTCTAAAATATTTTGATTTTCCTGAATCTATTGAAATTGCCTTTTTGTAAGCTTTATCAGCATTGTTATGCTGTTTAGCCCTGAAATAAATATTACCTAGATTATAATGTGCTTCAGCATTATTAGGATTAACTTCGACGCCTTTTTTTGCGTATTTAACGGCACCCGCGACATCATTTTGTTCAAGGCGCTGTTTTGCGAGATTGAAATATGCATCCTGATCTTTAGGAGCAACTTTTATTGCATCCTCATACTCTTTTTTTGCTTTTTTTGGTTTTTTCTGTTCATCAAAAACATTGCCGAGTCTGTTGTAGGCTTTCGGCTGTTTCGGTTTGACACTTTTGGCTTTTTCATAGGTTTCGATAGCCTTAGCGTAATCACCTTTTAGGGCATAGGCATGCCCAAGTTCTGTAATAGCATCGTAATTCTTAGGATCAATTTTAATAGCTTTCAGATAATATTCTATGGCCTTATCATAATCCTGAATATCCTTGTATGCGTTTGCAATTTTGAGTATTATTTCAATATTGTTCGGTTCTGTTTCAAGAAGTTCTTCGTATAGAGCTATTTGTTTTGTTCTCATGTTCTCAATATCTTTGAGAGGATCTTTTTTGAAGCCGTCAAAAAGAAAGTACGCTCCTGCCGAAAGAAGCAATACCAGTACCGCGATTACTCCGATCTGAATTCGTCTGTCATTAAACATAATTCCCCCAATTAATTTAAATCGTCATCTCTGTATATGTCTTCTAGTTGCTTTACGGTTTTTTTATCTTCATGACCCGCTGATTCTGATGAGTCTTTCTTTTCTGTCGTTTTAAGGATATCTCCGCCCAGATGAAGAATTTCTTCGATTGGAATGTCGCTGTCCGGCGGAGGGATTTTGAAATTAGGATCTTTTAAAAGCTCAATCGCTCTTCTGATTTTTTCATACTGCGGATCTTCGGGAGCCGCACGCAGATACTCCTCCCAGTTTCTGATGGTTTCGCTTTTATCACGTAAAAGCATTAGATTTGATAGACCGAGATGAAAGTAGGCGTATTTGAGATTTGGATTTTTCTGAAGTGCTTTTTTGTAATGATCAACTGCAACATTTCCGAGTTTTTTTGCATAATATGCCTGCCCGAGACGGAATTCCTCTTCGGCTGAAGAAGGGTCAAGATCAACGGCTTTTTTGTATAGTTCAATGGCCGCGTCATATTGACCTTTTTGAAGCATGATGTCTCCGAGATATGAGTATGCTTTTCTGTTTTCGGGATTATCTTTTAGTTCTTCACGCAAAAGAAGTTCCGCCATTTCAAATTTTTTCTGAAAGAAATACTTGGAAGCCTTTTGAAACTTAGTTTCTTCTTTTTTCTGACCGATCAAAAGAGCCGGAATTAAAAGTAATAAGACGATTATTTTAAACATACCCATACCCTTATATTTTCGACCTTATGCGGTTTAAATATAATAAAAATTGATATGAATTCAAGCAGTACTCCGTCAATAATCAAGCGGAAATCATGAATTCATGTATTTTTCCAGATATTCATTCAGATCATTGACGTTTTTCTGCACCATCGTCTTGAATTCATTAGGTATATTCTGATCAAGAATAACTTTATAGTAATTTAAAGCATCTTTCACTCTTCGTCTTTTAATATAATCTCCGGCTTTTTCAAGCATCGGTTTATACTTGTAAAATGAATATTCGAGAACATTCTGTTCGCGGGAGAGGGTGTTTCTATCAGGAAGTTTGTCGAAAGCGTAAGTTACACGTAATATCGGAAGTTCTTTCCGTTTAGGAGCATATCTTTCCATAAACGCAGAATAAAATTGTTCATCCTCCTGAGTCTTTGGTTGCGGTGAATATAGAAGCTTGTCAATATCAATATCCTGCTGAACTTCACCTTTCGGACCGCGTATTTCGTATTCGTTTTCCTTTTCTTCAGGTTCTTCGTGTTTCTCGGGAGTTTTGTATTTTGATGAATTTTCATCAGCTGCAGATTTTAATATGCTGGCCATTATTTCGTCATCAGTCGGTTCATCCGTTTTTTTGCCGTTAACAATATCCTGAAGCGTTTCAAATTCATCTTTTTCCTTTTCTTTGCCATCCGATGAACTTGATAATGCAGCGGGACTAGTATCCTGATTCGAAAACTGATTAGACGGCAAATTGTTCGCGCCCGGCTGATATGCATTCGGTTCATTGATAATGTTTGAAGTCTCTTCTTCTGAATCAGAATCTGTTTTTTCTGAAGCGGAAGATTTCATGCTTTGAATTGATTCTGCAAGATTTAAAAGTTCGTTTTTTAGATTCGAAATCTCGACTTTTAGCAGTTCATTTTCGCGTTTTTCTAGATTTTCCGAATCTTTATGGTATTTATCAAGAAGGTTAACTACTTTATCATCAATTTTTTGAAGATGCGATTTCTCATCATTCAGCTTTTCTATTTCTTTCTGAAGTGATGATATTTCTTCTGTTATTGCTTCAGTATCTTTTAGTTGAGGTGTTTCTGCCTGCGGCTGTTTCTTAAGTTGCTTGATTTCGTCCTTTAATGATTCTATTTCGTTGAGATGTCTTGAGTCAATGCTTTGTTTAATGCTTTCTGCAATTGCCGAGGCATTATATTCCGCATTGAATCTTGATATTTCGGTTAATGTATTTTTTAATTCGTTTATTTCATCAAGTTTATCGCTGAGTTCTTCGGATTTTTTATTTTTGACTTCCTTTTTTTCTTCGTTTAAATCACTTAGTGCATTTTTCAGACCCGAAATCTCATTTCTCAGCCTGTTAAGTTCTTCGGGGTCGTTTT
>Ga0209719_1000624_pt1 | contig 50352 bp, 48 predicted proteins | sample AD_JPNAS2_MetaG_FD_184421 | JGI IMG/M metagenome (GOLD analysis project Ga0209719, IMG submission 184421) | Active sludge microbial communities of municipal wastewater-treating anaerobic digesters from Japan - AD_JPNAS2_MetaG (SPAdes) (version 2) | ecosystem: Engineered > Bioreactor > Anaerobic...
GCAGTTATTAATAATTTCTCGATAGATGGTCGAACGAGACTTGCCTAGCAAACGAGAGCATTGCTGCAAAGAATAGCCCTTAGCGATTGCTGCTTGTAAATTGATACGATCATCTTGCATTAATCGTACTTTAGACATAAGATTCTCCTTTCTAGCAGCAGGAGACATCATTATAAATCAATTTGTTGCAACGACTCTGGCATCTATCGTACCACTCTGATAAGACTTGTAGGTTGTTTTCTACCTACTTTTATGATAAAGTCTCTTTGGGTCAAAACATGAAACTCAGAATCAAGCAACTTGTCAGCCTAAAAGAGGCTAATCAAAATTTCTCCCGCGTGGCTTGGAAGGTCGACGAAGAAGGATACGTTTTGCTCCTTCGTAATAATAAACCGGCATATCTCGTCTTTGCCTATGACGAAGACGACATCGTCGCCGACGACTCATCTTTTCTCGAAGCCTTACACCACCTCATCGAGCGCAAGCGAGCCGCTAAACTCAAGAAAAAAATAAAAGGAGGAGCGGAAAATGGATAAAAAAGTAATTAAAGAACGGCATAAACGCTTTTCTGAACGGATTGAAGCTCTCTATCGCGATTCAAGAAGCGCGACGAAAAAATACGTTGAATCGCTAACTTATCCCGACGGCAAAGCTCACATCAGCGTCGATCTCACAAATGTCGACGAACTGTATTCCCCCTATTCATATAAAGAAGATATGAAACCGGATATTTTTGAATATATCGATGAGAAGACCTACTATACGCCTGTCGAAATCCCCCTCATCGTCAATTTTGATGTCGGCGATGTCTCCGATTTAAGAAAGTCGCGGATTAAGAAATCGTTCCTCGATCATTATCGGCTTATCTATGAAGATAAGCGCCGCGAACTGAAAATCAATCGAGCGGTGGCCTGGGTTTTATTCGCCATCGGCATGATCGCCCTCGTCATCTCGACAATCGCAAAATTGGCGATGAATGCTGCCCAGTTTCCGGATATTCCGCTGATTTTTGAAATGCTGCAAATTTTTTCCTGGGTCTTTTTATGGGAGGCGACAGCAAAGTTTTTCTTTCAGGGCCGCGAGATGCGCATTCAATGCATGAATGCCGGACAACTCGCCTTGGCTGAAGTCAAATTCAACGAGCCGGAGCCAGAACTTAAAGACAATAATATGTAAATAGTATATACTTTTTATAGTCGGCGTTGCAGTTTGGGGGAACGCGCGCAACTACTTTGATTATCATCTATCCCCAACCATCACTCGCCAAGCGATTTTGGAGGTATCAACATGCGCGTTACAATCGTTGCCGATGTCCTCGGCATAGAGAATAACGGGACTACGATTACAGCAGTAAATTTTATTAATAGTTTAAAAAACAAAGGGCATGAAGTCAGCGTCGTCTGCCCTGATGAAAATAAAACAGGTCTTTACGGCTACTATGTCGTCCCACCATTAAATCTCGGTTTCCTTAACAATTATGTTAAGAAGAACAATATCACATTAGCAAAAGCCGATTCAAAAATAATTACTGATGCGATTAAGAATGCCGACATCGTCCATGTCATGATGCCATTTTTCTTGGGCACGAAAGCTGCGCGAATCGCCAAGCGTTTAGGAAAGCCGGTCACGGCCGGTTTTCATGTCCAGGCCGAAAACTTCACCAACCACATTTTTATGATGGATATGCCGGTCGCCAATCTGTTGACCTATAAATTTTTCTATCGCGTCCTCTATCGCTATGTCGATGCGATTCACTATCCGACCCAGTTTATACGCGAGGTATTTGAACATCATGCTGGAGAAACAAACGGCTATGTCATCTCCAACGGCGTTCACAAGGCCTTTAAGCCACGTCTTGCCCCCAAACCAAAGAATTTGGATGGCAAGTTCGTCATTTTGTTTACCGGCCGCTACAGCCGCGAAAAATCTCACAAGGTTTTAATTGATGCAGTCAAACTTTCTAAATACAAAGATAGAATTCAACTCGTTTTCGCCGGCGACGGTCCGCAGCGAGATAACATCATCAAGCGCAGCGCAGATTTGGCCAACGCGCCGATTCTCGGCTTTCATCCCCGTGAAGAATTAATCGATATTATCAACTATGCTGATTTATATGTTCATCCCGCCGAAATCGAAATTGAAGCTATTTCCTGCCTCGAAGCCATGTCCTGCGGATTGGTGCCCATCATCGCCGATTCCAGGCGCAGCGCAACCCGGCACTTCGCTTTAAGCGAAAAGAATTTGTTTAAATGCAACGACGCCAAAGATTTAGCTGAGAAAATCGACTACTGGCTTGATTCACCCGACGAAAAAGAGCGGTGCCGAACACAGTATATCGAATATGCAAAGCGGTTCGATTTCGACTATTCCATGGAACAGATGGAGTCGATGCTTTTTGATATAATCAAAGCAAACGATGAAAAGAAAACGAGAAAATCCTAAGCGCATCATCTATTATCGCGATCTGCTCAATGACGATTTTGCGGGCACAAAGATCAAAACTCAGCCCCTCGATGAGAATTTTCGCTATATTCATAAAAACATATTGTGGCGAATTCTTTCGTTCCTCGTCTATTTTCTCGTCGCCATTCCTGTCCTCTTTTTGACATGCAAGATTGCGCTGAATGTCAAAGTCGTCAACCGCAAAGCCATCAAAAACCTCCGTAAAACAGGCTATTTTATCTATGGCAATCACACCCACATCATGGATGCTTTTATCAGCCAGGTTTGCATCACAAGACCGAAGAGGACCTTTATCATCGCCGACCCTGACGCCGTTTCGATTCCCGGTGTTCGCAATCTTGTTATGATGCTCGGTTGTCTGCCTCTTCCCTCCACAAATGGCACCACCAAAAAATATTTGGAAGCGATTCAATACCACATTGGCAAAAAGCATGCGATCGTGGTCTTTCCTGAAGCCCATATTTGGCCGTTTGCGACATTTATCCGCCCCTTTTCATCGTCCTCGTTCCGCTATCCGGCTAAGCTTAATACGCCTGTCGTCCCGATTGTCGCCACTTATGAAAAAAGAAAAATATTCAAACGCTGTTTAAAACCGCGCATGGTTGTCACTGTCGGTGAGCCGATTTTTCCAAAGCGAGATACCGATTTAAAAACTTCAATGCAGGATCTTCACGATCAGACCTATAACTTTATGGTTGAACATGCTTCAAAACCAGATAATGTCGAATATTTTCGCTATGTCAAAAGCGATGACGAAAAGTCAGAAAACTGAACAATCGCAAAGATTATCTTTGACTAAGGTGAACTATTTTTAGATAATTAACAATGGAGGAAATAATCGATAATGAAAGAACTAAAAGGTACCAGAACCGAAGAAAATCTAAAGATTGCTTTTTCGGGTGAGTCGCAAGCTCGCGTCAAGTATGGCTACTACGCCAAACAAGCTAAAAAAGAAGGCTACGAACAAATCGCAGCCATCTTTGAAGAGACATCCGATAATGAAAAGGAACACGCCAAGTTGTGGTTTAAAGCCCTGCACGGCGGATCGGTTCCGACGACAGCTGAAAACCTGCTTGATGCCGCCACTGGCGAAAACTATGAGTGGACGACGATGTATGCCGAGATGGCTAAAGTCGCCAAGGAAGAAGGCTTTCCGGAAATCGCCCGCATGATGCTCGGTGTCGCCAATGTCGAAAAAGAACACGAGAAGCGCTATCGTCACCTGTTAAAGAAAGTAACCGACGAGAAAATTTTCGAATGCGATGAAGTCACCGTTTGGAAATGCCGTAATTGCGGTCACATCCATATCGGTAAGAAGGCTCCGGAAATCTGCCCGGTCTGCGCCCATCCCAAAGCGCACTTCGAACTCAAGGCCGAAAACTATTAAAGATTAAGTCAAAGGGTCCCTCACTTGTGAGGGATCTTTTTTCTTCTCCGTTTATTTGTCTCTTGATTTTTATAGGATTATTTAAGATAATTAATAAGCACGTATTTGGACCAGTGGTGTAGCGGTTAACATGCCTCCCTGTCACGGAGGAGATCGCGGGTTCGATTCCCGTCTGGTCCGCCATGTACGTGGCCCGGTAGCTCAGTTGGTAGAGCAACGGACTGAAAATCCGTGTGTCGCCGGTTCAATCCCGGCCTGGGCCACCATCCCAAAATTTTGTAAAAAGTGTCGATAAAATCGGCATTTTTTTCTTTTACAAAATTTTACGAATGGCGACACACGAAAAACGAGTCCTCTGCTCTATTTTTAAACCCAATTGTTTTTCAGCATTTATACAACTCATTTATTGATAATTATCAATATGTGAGGGCTTATAATTGTTTGCTTATTATATAAAAAGGCGAAATATGCGCGTGTCGTTTTTTTGAGCGCGTTCAATGCCGACAGGCAACATTATCTATTCACCTAACAATCCTTTCACGAGCAAAACTACTTAAAAAAAGAGAAGGCAAACGTATTTTATATCGCGCAAATGAGTCAAATAGGAAGTCCGCAAAGCTACAAGCGGAATGCCTTTTTATCAATTTACATCGCAGCACTTTTTGCAAAATGCAAATATGGCGTCGAAATGGACATATGATATGTCCGCTGTGATTTCAACCACTTAAACAAGGCGTGCATTAAGACTAAGGTGTCCTTACTTCAAATGATACTTGAATACTATATAAGTCTTCTAACAAGCAAATTCACTAAACTTTATCAGCATAAAATTGGTATAATGGGAAAATCAAATTACCAGTAAGTTTTTATAATATAAAAGGAGGCACTTATGAATATCAAAAGAAATATATTGCTTAATCCCGGCCCGGCGACTACGACCGACACTGTCAAAGCTCAGTTAATGGCTCCCGATATGTGCCACCGCGAACAAGATTTTGTCGACGTGATTGAAAAGCTGAGAAAAGACTTAGTTAAGATTGCTCACGGAAATGATAAAGATTACGTCGCCGTGTTATTTTCCGGCTCCGGAACAATCAACATGGATGTCGCGCTTAATTCTCTTCTTCCAGATGGTAAAAAAGTATTAATTGTTAATAACGGCGCCTACTCATCAAGAGCGGTGGACATCTGCAAATACTACGGTCTGTCCTACATCGAACTGAAACTGGACTTTACGGCTCCAATCGAACCGGGCAATATTAAAGAAGTCTTGAATGATAATCCGGATATCACCCTCGTCTACACGACTCATCACGAAACGGGTTCGGGCATTTTAAACGACATTCGAAGCATCGGGAAGATTGTTCATGAACACCAGGCTGTCTTCGTCGTCGATGCGACATCGTCCTTCGCCTTAGTGCCCCTGGATATTGTCAAAGACAATGTCGACTTTCTCCTCGCCTCGGCTCAAAAGGGCATCGCGGCGATGCCGGGCCTTTCTTTTGTTATCGGAAGACGAGATTTAATCGAACTTTCAAAGGATTATCCCAAGCGCTCCTATTACTGCCATCTGTACCGCCAGTATCACCATTTTGAAGTTGATGGCGAAATGCAGTTTACACCCCCAGTCCAGTTAGTGTACGCCGCGGCGCAAGGCGTCAAAGAATATTTCGCGGAAGGCGAAAACGATAAATACAAACGGATTGTCCGCGTCAATCAAGCCATTCACGAAGGGCTCAAGCGCCTCGGGTTTAAAGAATACATTAAACGCGAAAATCAAGGCCCTCTCGTCGTCTCGGTCCTTTACCCAAATGATATTAATTGGGACTTCAAAAAAGTTCATGACTTCTGCTATGAGCGCGGCTTTATTTTGTTTCCGCGCCCCGTCGGCGGAGTTTTGGCCTTTCGCCTCGGTTCGCTCGGGGCGATTGATGTCGGCGACATCGATAATTTTTTTAAAGTGTTAAAAGATGCCTTGCTATCGCTTAAGATAGAAGTGCCCGTTCGTTACTAGGAGGAGCGCGATGAAAAAATTCCATCTCACTGATACTTATGCCTTGATCAATTTTGACGCTTCGCTTTGCGACTCGGAAGTCAGCGTTTTGCAATCGAAGAGTTTTGCACACGTCCTCTCCCAATTTGTCGATAAACTTCGCCGCGATAAAGACGTGACGATGGAGAGTCTTAAAACCGTCAAGCTCGAACACTTTCTCGATGCCTATAAACTCCTTTATGTCTTCCCTTTTAATGATATATACAAAAATAATCCATCCCTTCATTATCTTTTAAAAAAACGCGATGAATTCTACCATTTTACCGAGATGTTATACGATTACTGGCGTAGCCTTCAGCGCTTCGGATTGATGGCTTCCTCGCATTTATACACGCAAAGCGCGAAAGCGCCCGACGTTATCAAGACAATCGATCATTTTAACAGCCTGATTTTGTCTTTGTATCGCGGCGTGTCAACGAATCTTCTCGGCCAACAATTCCACGTCTACCGGCAGCTTCCCGCGGGAGTCAACGCCAATCTTTTATATGTCCATCACCGCGTTCCCTATCATGCGGGCTACGAAAACTTGCAAAACATCGCTTTCATCAGCAAGATTGCGACCAGGCCTCCCTTTATCGCCTATACTAAAAGCAATACGCGTTCGGGCCTATTTCAGGAAATCGGCGAAAACCCGCTTTCCAAACTCGTCATCAATAAACTTCATTTCTTTGCCTTTCCGATTAAAATCGGGCCCTTGCTCGCCTACGTCTACATCCATCGCGATTTCCTCCACGAGGGCATCGGCCTTTCCAATCTCTTTGAGTTCGCCTCGTTTGACGAAATCAAAGACCGCAAGCCCGATATCGTCTACCTCTACGGAATTAGCGAGACGGAATACGATTGCACCTATCATCACGATCAGGAAAATAACATCTATTTGGGTTTTGTGAGCCGGCTAGATAAAAACGACTACTTCGGATATCTAAAAAAGATGCTGCTAACCCTTCACAACCTCGCGATGATCGACCAGAAAAAACTGCCAATTCATGGGGCGATGGTCTCGATTGTCTTAAATAATGACGAGACGAAAAACATCGTCGTCGTCGGCGATAGCGGCGCCGGAAAATCCGAGACGCTTGAAGCCCTGCGCATCATCGGTAAAGACTATATCAAACAGATGAAAATCGTCTTTGACGACATGGGTACCTTCTTTAAGAAAGACGGACATATCTACGCTCACGGAACGGAAATCGGCGCCTTTGTCCGCCTCGATGATCTCGAAGCCGGCTACGCTTATCAGAAGATCGACCGGGCCATCTTTCTAAATCCCGATCAGGTCAACGCCCGCGTCGTCCTTCCCGTCACGACTTATAAATTTATAATGGCCGACCATCGCATCGACATGCTCCTCTATGCTAATAACTACAGCGAGGTCGACATCGGCCTCCGCCTCTTTAGTAACCTCGAAGAAGCGACCGACATCTTTCGTGGCGGCCAGCGCAAAGCCAAAGGGACGACGAGCGAAGTCGGCTTGGTGAGCTCGTATTTTGCTAATCCGTTCGGACCGGTTCAAAGAAAAGAACAAACCGAAGTGCTACTCAATTCATACTTCACTTCTTTGTATAAAGAAAAGGTCGCGATTGGCGAACTTTTCACCCGCCTGGCGGTGCCCGGCTATGAGATGGCGGGACCGCAGGAAGCGGCGACGAAATTATTGAAGTCGCTGATCGGAAAATAGTCATCTTTGATTTCATTAGCAAATACGATCCTCTTTCGAAGTTTATACAAAACGAAAAGCAGAAAAAGATTCTTCTTTCCTTTGAACAAATTCAGGATATCCTCGGCTTTCGCCTCGACCACTCATTTTTAAACTGCAAGAAAGAACTTTTAGCCTATGGTTACACCGTTGGCAAAATCTCGCTAAAAGAGAAAATTGTCACCTTTATCAAGATGAGCGACAGCGGTGAATAAATCCTCCTTTCTTTTCATATTTTATTTTGCTAATATTTAACTGTTGTAAAAAAGCACATGATAACAATTAAAGAAGTATCGACGCGCAAAATGCGCCATCAATTTGTATCCTTCCCGCTTGATTTATACAAAGGAAACCCTTATTTTGTCCCCCCTCTTTATGGCGACGAAATGAAGGTTTTTTCAAAGAAAAACGCCTATTACAAGACATCCAAGTCCTCTTTTTTCTTAGCTTATGACGGCGATAAAGTGGTCGGAAGAATTTCTGGTATCATCCAAAATCAGAGCAACGAGAAGATGGGCGAAAAACGGGCCCGTTTTACGCGCTTTGACGCCATCGACAGCCAAGAAGTCGCCGACGCCTTGTTTGCGGCGGCGGAGCGCTGGGCGCTCGCTAATGGCATGGAATCGATATGCGGCCCCCTCGGCTACAGCGACCTCGAAAGAGAAGGCCTTTTGATCGAAGGTTTCGATTATATCGCAACATTTGAAGAACAATATAACTTTGAATACTACGGGCGGCTGATTGAAAACTGCGGCTACGCCAAAGAAATCGACTGGCTTGAATATCGGCTTTATAAGCCGGAGAGTCTCGATCCGACTCTGGACCGCGTCGCGACGGCGGCGATGGAGAAGTTTCGCCTCCACCTCGGCACCGGAAGAAATAAACGCCACTATATCAATAAATATAAAGACGGCATTTTCCATTGTTTAGACGAAGGCTATAAAGTGCTTTATGGCACGGTTCCCTTCACCAAAGAGATGAAACAGCAGATCATCACCCAGTTTATGTATTTGCTGAGCCTCAAATTTATGATCACCGTCTGTGATGAAAAAGAAAATGTCATCGCCTTCGGCTTATCGGTGCCTTCCCTCGGTCCGGCTTTTCAAAAAAGTGGCGGTCGCCTGACTCCGGGAGCCATCACCAAAATGATTAAAATCCTCCGTAAGCCGGATGTTATCGACTTAGGCCTCATCGCCGTCTTGCCCGAATATCAATCGTTTGGCATAAACGCCATCATCCTGCGCGAGTTAATCATCGGCATGATGCGCGAGAACATCTCGTATTGCGAGACCAATCTCAACTTAGAAAACAACACGAAGGTCCAGGCGCAGTGGAAGTTCTTTCCGAAAGAACAGCACAAAAAACGCCGCAGCTATCTTAAAATAATCAGCCGTTAAGGCCATATTTGTTACAAAAAAGATATTTATGTCATGTTTTTTTGTGTTTTAACGTAAGTATCAAAACCATAGGAGGGAATATGGAACTAAAGACTAATCGCGGCTTGCTCAAATATCTGATTTTTAGTTTTTTTGACGCTCGGCATCTAAGGCATGTATATTATTCATGCCGCCGCCAAGGAAACCGATGAAGCTTGCAAAGAAGACGGCAAAAATACCAAAGGCTTGCTCCTTTACATTCTCTTTTCGATTCTCACGCTTGGCATCTACGCTTTTATTTGGTCGTATAACATCGTCGAAAGATGGGCTGCTTTCATTCGTAAACGGAATCAGACTCCGCGTCTTAATGGGGGAGGCATGTACCTCCTCTGGCTCATCGTCGGATCGATGATCGGCATCGGACCGCTCGTCGCCCAGTACTTGTTCTTGCACACCTGGAACGACGTCAACGAGATTCATAACAAGGAACATGGCGGTGCGGCAGCCGTGGTTAAACAAGTCGCGGCTCCAAAGGAGTAAATAACTCCTGCGGTTTCCGCCGGCGAAGAGGCGCAAGCCGACGATCCTCAAGAGTAACATAAGTAGGCGATTCAATTAGACGGGCGTGTCCCGTCTTTTTTATTTATAAAAGAGACTGACGAATTATCAGTTTTTGTGCTTAAATAGTAGATGAACTCAAAAACAAAGGAGACTTGTTATGCCCGCGATCATGACGCACTTCGCGTTTGCCAAGATGCGCGCCGAAGAAAATGTCGATAACGATGTTTTATATTTGGGCGCTCAGGGACCGGATGTTTTTTTCTTCTATGGCTACAGCCTTAAAAAGCGCGAACATATCAAAGATATTCGCGGCTTTGGCACACATCTTCATCACATCGACATCACAAAAGCCTATTACTATTTACTCGGCTATGCCGATAAAAAAGAAGGCCGCGAACAAGAAATATTAACGCGGTTTATCAAAGGCTTGTTTTTGCACTACATCATGGACCGTAACTGCCATCCCTTTGTCTTCTACCGGACCGGTTCCGCCGATGAGGCCGCGAACAAGAAATATTACTTTGCCGCCCACGCCTCTTATGAATCGTACATCGACTGCCTAATCAAAGAGCGTTTTAATCTCAAAATGGCACCGCGCAAGGCGGTTAAAGCCGACGAGGGCAAAGTCGTTTCCATCTCTCGCATGATGTATCACCTTGCCAAGGACGTATTTAAAAACGACATCATCAAGGAAGATTCATACCTTCTCGCCTGGAAGGACATGAAGTTTTGCCAGATAATTTTTCATTCGCCTTTAGGATTTAAGAAAGCCGTCTTTCGCCTGATGGCCCCGACTGGGGCGATCAACGCGATGGTGACACCCCGCAAGGTCAGGCACAACGATGTCTTGGATGTCTTAAACGATCAAAAGAGCGAGTGGCGCGACTGCGTCACCAACTCATCTCGCAATGATTCGTTTTTAGAGTTGATTGCTAAAGCTTCAAATGAGGTCGACTTTTTGGAAAAATTACTCGCTGGCAAGTACGACGAAAAAGACCTTCGCGCCTTCATTAACAATATCGATCACGACGGCTTTCAAGTCGGGGCCGAAAAGAAGCATTTTGCATTTATTTGGGACAAAGTGCCCAACATGAGGTGGTAACGATGAATAAAGTAGGTGTTCGCAATTGGTTTTCGCTCGTCATCGCCGGTTTGGTCGGCCAGTTTGCCTGGACGATTGAAAATATGTTTCTTAACCTCTATATTTTCGAGCAGACACAGGATGCCGGTTACGTCCCGTGGATGGTCGCTTTTAGCGCCGCCGCGGCGACGATTACGACGCTGCTTATGGGCGCCTTATCCGATCGTCTCGGAAAGCGCAAAGCCTTTGTTTCCTTTGGCTATATCGCCTGGGGCCTCTCGGTCTTATCATTTGCCTTTATCACGACCGACAACATGGCGGCATTATTTCCGCTGGCGAACGCCGCGATGCTCGCCGGCGTTTTTATCATTATTCTCGACTGCCTTATGACCTTCTTCGGCAGCACGGCCAACGACGCCGCCTTCAACGCTTTTGCCACCGATATCTCGACGCCGCAAACGAGCGGAAAAATCGAATCGGTCTTAGCGATTTTACCTCTGATTTCGATGCTCATCATCTTCGGCGGTTTTTCGGGGATGGCCAGCGGGGCGGGCTGGTTTACCTTTTTCCTCGTCTTCGGCATCCTGACTCTGGTCACCGGTGTCGCCTCGCTCTTTCTTTTTCCCAAAGATGTCGCCCGTCCTAATAATGACGAGACCTACATGAAGAATATTTTTTACGGCTTTCGCCCGAGCGTTATCAAAGCCAATCCGCTCCTTTATTTAACCCTTGTTTCATTTTTGGCGTTCGCCATTGCTATGCAGGTGTTTATGCCGTATTTCCTGATTGTGATTCAAAAGAATCTTCACTTTGAAGGCCTCGATTTCACGATTATCATGGGCAGCGTATTATTAGCCGCCTGCCTTTTTACTGTCCTCATCGGTCTTTTTATGGATAAAATCGGCAAAAACCGCATTCTCATGCCGGCTTTAGGCATCACGTTCGTCGGCATGATCGGCATGTTCTTCGCTAAGAAGATGGCATTTATTATTCCGGCCGGCATCGTGATGATGTCGGGCTATATGATTTCGACGGCGGTGCTCGGCTCCAAAGTCCGCGATCACACTCCGCGAAATGAGGTCGGTCTCTTTCAGGGTATCCGCATGATTTTCGTCGTCCTGATTCCAATGGTGACCGGACCTTTTATCGGCGAAGCCTCTTACATGTTTACCGCGGCCGAGTACATAAATGACTACGGCCAATCAGTCAAGTTACCCAATGAATACATATACCTCGCGGCAGCGGGCGTCTTACTCTTAGCGATCGCCCCGGTTATTATTTTAATAATAAAAGATAAGAAAACTCGCGCTCTTGCAAATAAAAAATGAAAAACAACAAAGCACTTCCGCTCAGCGAATATCCGCGCATGCAACTTGTGCGCAATTCCTATCTTTGCCTGAATGGCGAATGGGACTATGTCATCAAGAACACCGATGATCTTCCCAAGCATTTTTTAGACAAGATCATCGTGCCGTTTTCACCCGAAGCCCCCCTTTCAAAAGTCAACCGCGTTTTAAAGCCGGACGAATATCTTATTTACCGACGCTTTTTTGACCTTCCTAATGATTTTAATAAAGGTCGCGTCTTTCTTCATTTTACGGCCGTCGACCAAAGCGCGAAGGTTTATTTAAACAATCATTATCTCGGTGATCATATCGGCGGTTTCCTGCCTTTTTCGTTTGAAATACAGGAATATCTAAAGGCCGAAAACGAGCTCGTCGTCATCGTCCAAGATCAAAGCGATACCTCATATCACAGCCGCGGTAAGCAAAAGCTTAAACGCGGCGGTATCTGGTACACTCCGCAAAGCGGAATTTATCTGCCGGTGTGGCTGGAAAGCACGCCGAAGGAGTATATTTCTTCTTTAAAAATCACGCCGCTATTTGACGATAAGAAAGTCGAAATCATCGCTAAGGCGAACATCGATAGCGATGTCGTCATAGAGATTGAAAAAAGGGTGATCTCAGGCATGAGCAATACGCCGATTATCATCGATCTCGATAACATGCATCCGTGGACCGTCGACGATCCTTACCTTTACAAATTCAAAGTGCGGTTGAAAGATGATGAAGTCGCCTCTTACTTTGGCATGCGCAAGATTTCCATCGCCCTTGATGAGCGAGGCAAGAAGCGCTTCTTCCTAAACAACAAGCCCTTATTTCAAAGCGGTCTCCTCGATCAGGGCTACTATCAAGACGGCCTCCTCACCCCGCCTTCCGACAAAGACTATATCGATGACATTATGCTGGCCAAAAAACTCGGCTTTAACATGCTCCGCAAACACATCAAAATCGAAGCGCCGCGCTGGTATTATCACTGCGACCGTTTAGGCATCCTCGTCTGGCAGGATTTCGTCAATGGCGGCAGCGATTACTCCTTCCTTTCAACCGTCGTGCCCGTCCTTGTGCAAAAGCACAGCAAAGACAATCAATACAAAAAGTTCGGACGGCTTGACCAAGCCGGCCGCGAAGAGTTTATAAACGAAGCTAGACAAACGATCGATTTACTTTATAATTCACCCGCTGTTGTCCTTTGGACAATCTTTAACGAAGGCTGGGGGCAGTTCGATGCCGAAAAAGTCTTCGAAGAGATGAGCAAACTCGATCCGACCAGACTCTTTGATCACGCCTCGGGATGGCATGATCAGGGCATCGGCGCCATCAAATCCGATCACGTCTATTTTCGCAAGTACAAATATGAAGACGATAAGCTCGGACGAGCCCGCATCTTATCGGAGTTCGGCGGCTATCAACTGCGCGTTGACGGCCATACTTTTAACGACAAGAATTTCGGCTATAAACGGATGAAGAATAGCGAGCAGTTAACGGACGCCTTCATCCGTCTCTACGAACAGGAAATCGTGCCCGCGGCCAAGGAGGGATTAGCGGCCTCCGTCTACACGCAGTTAAGCGATGTCGAAGACGAACTGAATGGACTTGTTACCTACGACCGCCAAGTCATCAAAGTCAAAGCCGGATTAATTCGCAAAATTAATTATAAATTAACAAAAGGGTTCTGATTCCTTATAGTAGAGATATGGCAAATCTTAATCCGCAAGGCAAATTTCTGATCTCCGTCGCTCTTGTTTTTGGCATCGTCGGCGTGACATATCTAGCGGTCGGCCTTCTTAATCAATACCACCCTGACCCCGGTGTGCGGAATAGCACGGACGAGTACGGAAACCGAGTGCTTTTATGCGCCGCGGAATTTAGCGACGATGAACTAGACACTGACTGGTCGAGCCGCGGAAATGAGCCACTCTTTCTTAATAAGAAAGCTCGCTTTGAAGAGGACGGCCAGAACATCATTTCGCCGAAGCTGAACAATAACTTTACAAAGTATGTCGAGTTTGCCATCAGCACGATTGAAGGGGATGATGCCGCCTTTATCATCAATGGCTTTGACAAGGATGATAATCTCTTAGAAAGCGCTGCTCTTGAAGATCTCGCCGTCGCCAAGATCTACAGCCATCGCTTCGCCTATGATCACGTTTTTATCGACCGCATCACCTTAACTTACACCGGTCAGGAAGCCGTCGCTATCGTTGATTATGTAAGCATATATGCATTACAATAAATAAAAGAGAATCACCATGGCAAAAATCAAAACAATCTATTACGTCTGCGGTGTCGTTCACGCCCAAGACCGCGTCTTGCTCGTTCGTCCCCTGGCCTATAACGGCCGACCTTATACGCCTTTTTTCTTTCCTGGCACCAAAGTGGCAAAGGACGATAAATACGAAGCGCAAAAGCTCATCAACGCCATCAAACTCAAATATAAAGGCGAGGTCGCCATCGATATGTACATGGGCTCCTCAGTCCGCGAATTTAAAGATAAGCGCATCGTTTTAAAAGCTTATTACTGCACCTTAAAACAAAACTTTTTTATCCCCAAAACGAAAGTTGATTACCGGTGGGCCAAAGTCGAAGATTTCGACTCGCTTAGACTCGAGCCAAACGATCGTGAAATCGGCGAGCGTTACGTCTTATTCAAACGCGTTTACGACGGTGAATTAGTCGCCGGAGGAAGAAGCGAAAAGGAAGCCGCCGAACTCAATTTCTATCTCGATTCCTTCGAATACTACGGCCGTCAGCTCGATGTCAAAGATGTCAAGGATTTTAATGAGTTGATGCGGACGAGTGCTCCTATGGAGCATATGCGGAAAGCCTACAAGTATGTCATGCGGATTAACCACCTCGATTACAATGCTTATCTAAACTACTACGAAAAGAAAAATCCTCCGAATAAAAAGGAACTTTATAAACCGACGACCGACGAGGTCGATGTCCCCGACCGCAAGACGTTGGCCGAGTTGACAAAAGGCACCGCTTTGCATAAAGGCGAGCCCTTAAACAAAAAAGCCAGGCGCATCAAACCCGAAATTCCCGGCAAGAAGCGCTCCCTGACCGGTGCTCAGGTCACCGGCATCGTCTTGCTCGGCATCGCCTTGCTGGCGGAAGCCGCCATCCTGACGATTGCCTTGGTTCCCTTCATCCCCGATTTCTTTGCGACGACGATCGGCACGATTACCCTCGTCCTCTCGTCACTGCTTCTCTTGGTCGGCGTCATGCTCGCCTTCTACGGTCGAAAAGAGGAATAAATATGAATAAATTTAGAAAGTTTTCTTACCGGTTATATCAATCGGTCCTTTATGTAGCCAGCGCTTTTTTAAACTTTCGCGAACCCAAAGTGCTCAGCGGCTCAAAGTCGTCGGGCAAGGTGTTCGGCATCCTCGTCGAAAAGAATATTAACCGCGTTCTCGTCATCACCGATGGCCCGCTGATGAAGTTGGGGCTTTTGCAGAAGATGATCGATGGCTTTGAAGAAGCCAGCATCAAATACGCTATCTATTCCGATGTCGTCCCCAATCCGACGATCGACAATATCGAAGCGGCTTTAGAACTCTACAAAAAAGAGCGGGCTAAAGCTATCATCGCCTTTGGCGGCGGCTCGAGCATCGACACGGCGAAGGGCTTGGCCGCTCGCCTCGCCAATCCCAAAAAGAGCATCGAAAAGATGCGCGGCATCTTAAAAGTCGGAGGCCGCATTCCGCTTTTAATCGCTATCCCGACGACAGCCGGAACAGGCAGCGAAGCGACGGTGGCGGCGGTGATCGTCAACGCCCAGACCCACTCCAAATACGCGATTAACGATCCCAAGATTATCCCCCATTATGCCGTCCTTGATCCCGATTTATTAGTCGGACTTCCCAAACCCATCACCGCGACGACCGGCATGGACGCCATGACCCACGCCGTCGAAGCCTTCATCGGTCGGGCGAATACGAAAAATACGAAGTGCTGCGCCCTTTCAGCCATTCAGCTCATCGATAAAAGCCTCTATAAATCATATCTTGAACCCGCTGATTTGGGTGCGCGCAAAGACATGCAGTTAGCCGCCTATCAGGCCGGAGTCGCCTTTACCAGAGCCTATGTCGGCTACGTCCATGCCTTAGCTCACGCGTTAGGCGGGCAATATAATGTCCCCCACGGCCTGGCCAATGCTATCCTGCTCCCTTATGTCTTGGAGCAATTCGGCCGTTCGGTCGACAAGAAGTTGGCAATCTTAAGCGATTCTCTCACTTTATGCGACAAAAAAGCCAGCGACAAAACCAAGGCTTTAGCCTTTATCCAATATCTTAAAGACCTCAACAGAAAACTGGAAATCCCTGACAAGTTCGTCAATGTCTATGCCGAAAAAGATATTCCGGGACTCGTCGCTCACGCCGATAAAGAGGCCCATCCTCTCTATCCCGTCCCGTCTTTTCTTGATCGCGACGCTTTAGCTAACGTCTACCGCCGGGCCCTCGGCTTATAAGTGCGGTGTCCGCCCGAATATAAGATGCCATAAAAGACATCCTTTTATTGCGGGCTATAACATTTGCGAAAGACTTACTATATAATATATGCGAAAAGGAATTGTTTTATGCTCGCCATATTAATCGAAAAACTATTAAAGTATGCATCCTGTCATTTATATTTAAATGATCGCGATTTAATTTATGTTCGTAACCTCCTGCTTCGCAAGCTCAGAGTCAGCGCTCCTTACGAAGGAATGATCGACGAAGAGGAGATTTGCCGCATGGAAGTCCCCGATGTCCTCATTGAAGAACTTCGCAAAGACATTCAGGAAACACTTAAATACGACGATCTCAAAACCGAATTGTTCATCGAGGAAATCATGGGTGACCTGACGCCCCTGCCCTCGAAAGTAATCGATATGTTCGATGGCTTATACGAAGTTTCACCCGAGGAAGCGACGGCCTTTTTCTACCGTCTCTGCATCGCCTCGAATTACATCCGTAAGACGAGCATCGATAAAAATATCGTCTGGGTTTCCAAAGATGGATTAGAAATTTCGATCAACCTTTCCAAACCCGAAAAAGATAACAAAGATATTCGTAAACTCGCCAAAGTCATCAGCACCAAATATCCCAAGTGCGTCCTCTGTCTAGAAAACCTCGGCTACGAGGGAAGAGGCGACCATCCGGCCCGCGAAACACTCCGTGTTATCCCCTTGAATTTTGATGGTGAAGGCTGGTTCTGGCAGTATTCGCCCTACGGCTATTACGACGAACATCTAATCGTCGTCACCGACGAGCACAAACCGATGCAAGTGAGCCGCGCGAATATGAGTAAACTGTTCTCGTTTGTCGATTTATATCCCCATTACTTCATCGGTTCGAATTCCGATCTGCCGATCACCGGCGGCTCCATCTTAACCCACGAGCACTTTCAGGGCGGCCGCCACGTCTTTCCGATGATGAAGGCCAAAGATGCCTTTGTGATTCCAAACAGCAAATATCCAGGCGTCAAACTTACCTACCTCGATTTTTATAACTCGGCTTTTCGCTTAGTCGGTAAAGATGAGAGGGAAATCCTCGACTTAGCGATGCACATCAATCATGTCTGGCAAAAATTTGAAGATCAAAGCGCCGGCCTCCGCCCCAGCAGCGGCGGTGAACGCCATGCCTCGCTCACATCCATCGTCACTAAAAATGGCGAGGACTACACCTTATATTTGATTCTTCGCAACAACCGCTGCGATGAGACATATCCCGACGGCATCTTTCATGCTCATCCCGAGCATCATCACATCAAAAAAGAGGGCATCGGCCTGATCGAGGCGATGGGTTTATTTATCCTTCCGCCCCGCCTCAAGCGACAATCAGCCTTAATCAGCAAGATTCTTGCCAAAGATATTCCCGCCGATGAATACCTCGCCGATCACCCCGACTTGGAGCAGTTCGTCTCGATGATTAACGAACTTAAAAAAAGGCGCGGCGAAAATGTCGAAGAGCTCGTCCGCGACGCCATCTCCGAAGTGTGCAGAAACATTTTAGACAACACATCTGTCTTTAAAAAAGACGAAGTAGGAAAGAAAGCTTTGGCCCGCTTCATCAAGGCGCTGGAGGTTAATTAACATGCTGACTCCCCAAGAGAAGACGATTCAGGAATTTAACCGCATCTTTGAAAATGATTCGACCCACTATTTTGAAATCGGCGGGCGCTTAGAATTAATCGGCAACCACACCGACCACAACCGCGGCAAGTGCTTAGTCGCCGGCTGCAGTTTAGGCCTTTTTGCGAGCGTAAAGAAAAGCGCGGACAACATCGTCCACATCGTCGCCAACGGCTTTGACGAAATCTACCTTGACCTCGATAGCCTCAACGGCCGGGCCGAGGAATTTTTCACCTCGAAAGCCATCGTCCGCGGCGTGGCCGCCAAGCTGGTTTTAAGCAAGTTTAAAATCGGCGGTTTTGATGCCTATATCGAATCGACGATCTTTTCGGGCGCCGGCATCTCCTCAAGCGCGGCTTTTGAAGTCTTGATCGCCCGCATCTTTGATGTTTTATATAATGATGGCAAACTCACGAAAATGCAGCTTGCCGAAATCGCCCACTACAGCGAAACCGAATACTTCGGAAAACCCTGCGGTCTTCTCGACCAGATCGGCGTCGCCTTTGGAGGCGTCAACTATCTCGACTTTGAAGACTTAGTTAATCCCCGCGTCGAGAGCCTCGATTATAAACTGCCAATCAGCATCTATCTCGTCCACACGGGAGCGAGCCACGCCAATTTGACGCATCTCTATTCTTCGATTAAAGACGACATGCTCTTTGTCGCCAAGCGCGTCTTCGATAAGAAAGACCTGCGCGCTGTCAGCAAAGATGATTTCTTTAAAGGCATCGCCTATCCCACCGATGGCGTAAGTGAGCAGCAAAAGCTAAGAGCCCAACACTACATCGATGAGAACGACCGCGTCGACGCCGCCCGCGAGGCTTTGACAAAACACGATGCCGTCGGCTTTTTAAATGCCATTCGCCAATCGGGATTTTCCAGTTCGGCCTTTTTAAAGAACACGATGGCCGGCGATTATAATACTTCGCCGCAGAGAGGTCTTGACCTCGCTAACACCGTTTTAAAAGATGGAGCCTGCCGCATTCACGGCGGGGGCTTTGCCGGCACGATTATCTGCTTCGTCAAAGATTGCGAAGAAGAGCCCTTTTTAAGAGTTATGACTGATGCCTTTGGCGAAGACCATGTCGTCAAAGTCGGCATTCGCGAATCAGGAGTCACCCACCTTTGCCTCACCACGCCCTCGAAGTAACCTTACGAATCGGCGTCAACGGTTTATATATCGCGATGAACGCCGTTTTGTTTATCCTTTCCGTCGCGACGGTTCTTTGGGCGCGCAAAGCCAGCAAAGATAGCGTTCATAAATTTATCGTCATCTTGCTTTTTGTTAATTTTGCCCTGCACTTTTTAAAAATCTTTTTACCCTCGTATTTTAGCGATTTACCATACTCGCTAAAAAAGATATCGCCCGACAACATCTGCGCCGTCTCGGTCATCTTCTTTCCCTTTATGTATTTATGGGGGGGCAAGAAGTTTAAAGACTACATGTTTTATCTCGGCATCATCAGCGGCTTCGGCGTCTATTTATATCCGTCATCTTATGATGGCTATTTAATTAATAACGCCGAGACGGTCGTCGAAATCGCCCGCTTTTACTTCTGCCACATGCCGCTGGTCATCGCCCCGTTAGCGATGGTGGCAAGCGGCCTTCATAAACTGAGTCATCGCCGCGTGATGTGGACACCAATCATTTTCCTTGGAGTCTTATTTATCGTCGGCTTAAACGAAGTCTTTTTAAAACTGAGCGGCATCACCAACGCGAGCTGGCAGGATGTCTTCAGCAACAACTACCGCAACGGTGCTCTCGTCTTCGGACCGATGAGCGTCCTCGACTCCGGATTAAAGCCATTTTACTGGATGATTCTGCCATTTTTTAAATACACCTGGCCGGGCACGGATAGCATCTATTATGTCCCGGTCCTCTGGATGGCCCTTCCGACCTTTATCATCATGAGCAGCGGATATTTCCTCATTTCGCTTCCATTTTGTCAGCGCGAGGCGTACCTTGATTATCACATGATAAAGCAGAAGATCAGAATGCGTTTTAGACGCTTAGGACCTGCCAAGACATGAATAAAGAAATGACATCCACAAAACCCAAGACCGTCGCCATCCGCAAACGCGGAATGGTCTGTTGGCTCTTATACGCGGCCGCCGTTATGGCGTTAGCCTTTTTTGGTCTTTCGTTTCTTGATTCCTATGCTGTCGCCAGCGAAGTCGTCGAAAGCACGTATTACTCGGGCATCGAACTCGCTTTGGGCGTCTCCGACCTGACGATAAACTACTTGCTTTTATCCTGTCTTTTTGTCGGGACGATTGGCGGTCTTTTAACGCTTATCGTCGCCATCATCTGCTCGCTTATCAAGAAGTATTCGCCGATTGCGGCGATGCTTATGGCTTTAGCCATCGCCTCATTAACTTACGCCTTTGTCGTCTCGCTGCTCTTTCCGGTTGTCATCGCCGATTCGCTCGGCGCGTCCGCCAATCCGCTATCGCTGATGCAGACGATGTGGCCGATCTACGCGATGAGCGGCCTCCTCGGCGGAGCGATCATCATCAATCTTTCGCTCCTCATCTTCGCCAGCGTCGATGCTTATGCCACCTCAGGCTTAAATAAAAAATAAAGAGGAGAAACGCCTATGGAAAATGCTCGCTTTACACACGCCCGTCAAGCCGGTTTGCTCATGCCTGTTTCCTCGCTTCCCAACCGCCATGGCATCGGCGACTTCGGCCCGGAGACTTATGCTTTCTTAAAAGATGTCAAGAAAGCCGGTTTTGGCTTATGGCAAATCTTGCCGTTAACGCCGATCGGCTACGGCCACAGCCCCTATCAGCCTCTCTCTTCTTTAGCGATGGACGAGATTTATATCTCGCTTGATTTATTGGTCAGAAAGGGACTGCTTAAAAGCGTTCCGCCTTACCGGCAAAAATCCAAGCGCGTCAACTTTGAAAAAGTCCGAGCCTTTAAAGGCAAATATTTAAGGAGAGCTTATCGCAAGGCCATTAAAGATAGCCCGACTTTTCTTAGCCGCCTTCTCAATCGTCGGGCCAAATACTTTAATTATGCCGTTTTCATCACTCTTAAAAACGCCAACGAAGGTAAAGCCTGGAATGAATGGCTTCCCGAGCATCAAAGCTGGGCCATGGACGGAAAACTTGATTTATCACCTTATCTTGACGAAATCTGCTACCAACTCTTCTTACAAGACTTATTAATTAAGCAGTGGGAGGCTATTAAAGCCAAAGCCAATCGCTTAGGCATCAAAATCATCGGCGATTTGCCCTTTTATGTCGGTTATGATTCAGTCGACTGCTACACGAATCAGGAATATTTTTATCTTGATCATCAAAAGCTTCCGACCCTCATCTCCGGCGTCGGCCCCGACTACTTCTCTAAAACAGGGCAAAGATGGGGCAATCCCATCTATAACTTCCCCGCCTTGAAGGCGAAGAACTACGAGTTTTTAATTGGGCGTATTCTCGACTGCGGCGAAATCTATGATTTGATTCGCCTCGATCACTTTCGGGCGTTTGATACCTACTACGTCATCGACGCGAAAGAAGCGACGGCGGAACGCGGCGAGTGGAAACTCGGCCCCGGCCGCGATTTCTTCGATGAACTCTTTAAGCATTTTGATGCGACAAGAATTATCGCCGAGGATCTAGGTGATATTCGCCCCGAGGTCCTCGATTTAAGAGACTACTATAATTTCCCGGGCATGAATGTGCTGCAGTTTGAGATCCTGAGCGAAAAAGAAATAGCGGTGAACCCCCATAACGTCTACTACATCGGGACGCACGATAACGACACCTTAAAAGGCTGGTATTTAAAGCTCACTCAAGATGAGCGCGTACAATTGCGCAAGATTCTGGCCAAAGAAGGCCTCTCAGGCGATATATTCGCGCAGATGGTGGAATATGCCTTAAGGCGGCCGAACGCCCTCTCCGTCCTCTTTATGGGCGATATCTTGAAGCTCAATAATAAAGCCCGCATCAACGTCCCGGGCATTATTGATGACATCAACTGGACTTATCGCTTACAATCTTTAGTGACTTTCGAAGAAAAGATTAAATTTCTTCGCAAGATGATTAAAGAGAGTAACAGATTGATTAATGCTTAAAGTCGGCTTAGTTTCCTTAGGATGCGCGAAAAATCTCGTTGATAGCGAAATCATTTTAGGCATGTTTGATGATTCCGGTTACGCTTTGGTTAACAATCCTGATGAAGCCGATATCATCGTCGTCAACACCTGCGGGTTCATCGCCGCGAGCAAAGAGGAGAGCATCGACACCATTTTCGAGATGGCCAAATACAAAAAGAAATTGATTGTTACCGGATGCCTCGTCCAAAGGTATTATGAGCAGCTTAGGGAATCGCTTCCCGAAGCCGATTTGCTCGTCAAACTCGAAGATTATCCAAAACTCCATCAACTGATTGAAGAACTCAATAAAGACGGCGAACGTATCGCCCCCTTTAATCCGTTACGGCGCGTCATCTCCACCGAGAGCTATAGCGCCTATCTTCGCATCTCGGAAGGCTGCGATAATCGCTGCTCCTTCTGCGCGATTCCTCTTATTCGCGGACCGTTTCGCTCACGGCCTTATGAAGAGGTGATCAAAGAAGCGAAAATCCTCGCCGATAAAGGCGTTAAGGAATTAGTCATCATCTCGCAGGACACGACCCATTACGGAAGCGATTTGAAAGAAAGTCATAATATTGTCTCTTTATTAAAGAGCTTGCTCGAAATTAAAGAATTTGTTTCCCTGCGCCTCCTTTATCTTTATCCTGACGAAGTAACTGATGAGCTGATTGCTTTAATCCGCGATAATCCGCGCATCGCCCCTTATTTTGACCTGCCGATTCAGCACGCTTCGAACCGCATTCTGAAGCGGATGGGAAGGCGGAGCAGCAAAGAAAAGATCATCGCGCTGATCAACGAGATTCGCAAAGAGATACCGCACGCCATAATGCGTTCGACTTATATCGTCGGCTTTCCCGGCGAAAGCGAAGAAGACTTTAACGAGTTGGTGGCTTTTACCGAGAAAGTTCAGTTTAACCACTTGGGTGTCTTTACCTACTCTAAAGAAGAAGATACGCCCTCATATGACTTCGAAGAGCAGATCGACGAAGACATCAAAAAGAAGCGCTACGAAATTATCATGGAGACGCAGAAGAAGATCTCCTACCGCAATAACCGCGGTTTAGTCGGAAGGGTGATGGACGGCATCGTCACCGGCTATGACTTACAAAGTAAGACATATCGCATTCGCTCTTATTTTAACGCCCCGGACGGAATCGACGGCAACATCACATTAACAAGCGAAAAGAAACTAAATAACGGCGATGTCGTCAAAATTAAAATCCTCGCTCCTTTTGTTTATGATTTGTACGCCGAACTGATCGAAGACAATTAATCTATTTTTAATAGAACAATTTTGACTATAATATTTTAAGAGGTTGTCATCCGCATGAATTTTGTCATCATCTCGCCCCACTTTCCCGAGACGTACTGGAAGTTTGCCGAAGCCTTAAAGAAAAACGGCTTCACCGTCTTAGGCATCGGCGACGCTCCTTATCACGAAATCAAAGCCGAACTCAAAGGCGTTTTGACGGAGTATTATTACGCCCCGAAAATGGATGATTATAGTGAACTCTATAAAGCGTTTGCGTTTTTAAGTTCGAAATACGGCAAGATCGACTGGGTCGAATCGAATAATGAATACTGGCTCGCAAAAGATGCGAGACTAAGAACCGACTTCAACATCACGACCGGCGTTATGGAAAAAGATATTCTCGCCTACAAGTCAAAGACGGCGATGAAAGATTATTTTAAAAAGGCCAAGGTGAAAGTAGCCCGCCACCTCAAGACAAGTGATTTTACGGTGGCTAAAAAGTTTGCCAAAAAGGTTGGCTACCCCTTATTTTCAAAGCCCGATATCGGCGTCGGGGCGAACTCGACTTTCCGGCTTAATAATGACGAGGACCTCAAAACTTTCTTTTTAAAGAAAGATGTCGGCGAATACATCATCGAGGAATATATCGACGGGACGATCGTCTCCTTTGACGGCATCAGCAACTCTCATCACGAACCCGTCATTTGTGTCGAGCATCTTTTTCCCGTGACGAACGCCGATGTCGTCGACGGTCTCCTCGAAGATTATTACTACTCGCTCCACGATGTCGCCCCTGACTTATACAAAGCCGGATGCGCGGTGTTAAAAGCCTTTGAGGTTAATAAGCGCTTCTTTCATCTTGAATTCTTTCGCCTTAATGTCGATAAGAAGGGCTTAGGCCGCAAAGGTGATTTAGTGGCCCTCGAAGTCAATATGCGGCCACCGGGAGGCTATACGACGGACATGATTTCCGCCTGCCTCGGAGTGAGTTCTTATCAAGTGTATGCGGATGTCGTTGCTTTTGATCAAAACCGTCAAGTGGCGAACGGAAAACCGATGGTGGTGGCGGAAGTCGCCAGGCGAGATAAATATAAATACGAATTAAGCAAAGAAGCCATTCTTGCCAAGTATCAAAGCGCGATGGTTTTAAGCGGCCGCTATGCGCCGTTGATCAGCGTCGGCATGGGTGATGAGTATTTCATCGCTAAATTTTCAACCTTAGAAGAAGCTAAAATTTTTAAAGAGGAAGTGCTAAAACACCAAAAAAATATTTGAGTTATGTCTTAAATGCGACATAATATATAAGCATTGCCGAGTAGCCAAGTGGTAAGGCACGCGGCTCTGAACCGCGTATGCAAAAGTTCGAACCTTTTCTCGGCAGCCAACGCTTACAAACGATCGCAAAAGCGGTCGTTTTCTTTTTCGTTTATCGTGACAAAGAGCCGAGATTGTATTTTTAAGGGGCTGGGGTATAATGAATAAGAATTCATCGGAGAACGAATAAATGAAAATTTCTGACATCGTATATAAAAGCTACGACGAAGTTAAAGCCATGCCGCGCTTTGATTTTAAAAAAAGAACGCGTAAACCGAGCAATTTGCTCAAGCCGTTGATGTTGCTGCTTTGCCTGCCCGAATACTTACAAAGAAAGAGCAAAGTCACCAAGATTAATATGAAAGGACTCAAACCGCCTTTCTTTATGCTTTGCAACCACAATTCGTTTTTCGACTTTAAAGTCGCGACGATGACGATGTTTCCCCGCGTCGGCTGCAATGTCGTGGCCATCGACGGTTTTATCGGCCGCGAAAATCTCCTCAGGAACTGCGGCTGCATCGGCAAGCGCAAGTTCACCAATGATCCCGAACTAATCTTTAATATCAAACACATTCTCAAAAACAAAAAAGGCTTCGTTTCGATTTATCCCGAAGCCCGTTATTCCCTCGTCGGGACGACTTCGCCCCTTCCTGATTCTTTAGGCAAGATGGCCAAGATGTTCGACGTGCCGGTGGTGGTCTTAAATAGCCACGGCCATCACCTCGCCCAGCCGGTGTGGAATCTTAAAAAAAGAAAGTGCCATACGGAATCGACGCTGACGCAGATTCTGACGCGCGAGGATTTAAAGAGCCTTTCGATGGATGAGGTCAACGCCCGCATTCAGGAAGCTTTCGTCTATGACGACTATAAGTGGCAAAAAGATAATAACATCCATATCACCGAAGATTTCAGAGCCGAAGGACTGCACCTTCCCTTATATAAGTGCCCCATCTGCGGTTCCGAACACCACATGAACTCCAAAGGCGCGGATTTATATTGCGAGAGCTGTAAGACGAGATGGCATATGAATGAGCTCGGCGAGCTCGAATGCGACAAGAAATCGTTTAGCCATATTCCCGACTGGTTTGAATGGCAAAGAGCCCAGGTCAATAAAGAGATTCGCTCCGGCAAATACCATTACGAAGAAGAAGTGATGATTGATTCCCTTCCGAACGCGACCGGCTATTACCGCCTGGGCAAAGGCAAGCTAATTCATACGAGCGAAGGCTTCCGCCTCGTCGGTGATTTCGCCCCTGATTTTGAAGTCGCCAAGCGGCCTTTAGAAAACTTCGGCGTCCACATCGAATACGATTACTTCGGAAGAGGTAACGGCGTCAGCCTTTCGACGAGCGGCGATACGTATTACATCTATCCCATCGATCAGAAGCAGTCGGTGACGAAGTTACACTTCGCCGCCGAAGAACTATACAAGATTACCAAAGAGAACATGAATATCGGTAAAGAAGAAATCATCTAGTATGAGCAAAGTCGTTCTTCCTAATTATCAAGACTCGATTCTTAATGTCTCTAATTCCTTGCTTAAGCATTATGGTGCAAAGACGAACTATAGTGGTCAGAAAGAATTAGACGCTATTTTAAACAAGAAATACCGCCACATCGCCGTCTTTTTAATCGATGCGATGGGGGCAAAGATCATCGAAAGACATCGCCCGGAAAACTCCTTTTTCCGGCAGCACTTGCTTAAGAGCATTACAACGGTGTGCCCCTCGACGACTTCCGCGGCGACGACGGCTTTCTTATCGGGGCAATCACCATTGGTGACCGGCTGGTTTGGCTGGCAGCAATACTTTGAAAAATATGATCGCCATATCATCTTGTTTAAAAACGAAGACTATTACAGCGGTGAAGCTCTTGATACGAATATTCTTCGTAATGAGTTACCTTACGAAAGCATCTTTGAACAGATTAAGAAGGCTAGATCAAGCGTTCAGGCTTACACGACAATCTTCGAAGATAAGAAAAGAAAGTTTTTAAGACTAAATGAACTGGTGAGACTGGTTAAGAAGAACTTTCGCAAAGACGAAGAAAACTTCACTTATGCCTATTACGCCGACCTCGATTCTTTGATGCACGAAGTCGGACCCTCGCATCGAAAAGCGGGGAGACTTCTAAAACGCATTGAAAGGCGCATCGCTTCTTTGAAAAGAAGAATGAAGGATGACTGCTTAGTAATAGTCATCGCTGATCACGGACAAATCGAGATTGAAGACTATAATATTTATGACCATAAAGAATTGCTTGCGACCATCTCCGGAAAACCTTCAATCGAAGGCCGGTTTACTTCGCTTAATGTCATCGACGAAGTGGGTTTTAAAAATTACTATGAACAACACATGAAGGACTATTTTGACCTTTATACGAAAGAAGATATTCTTAGTAAGCATTTCTTTGGACCGGAGGATGTAAGTCAACATGATAAGTTCTTTAGCAATTACTTCCTCTTAGCGAAGTCCAGGTACTCACTTAGTTACCACGAAGAACCGGCTCATTCTCATGTCGGACATCACGCGGGGATGACGGAAGAGGAGATGATGATACCTCTAATTGTCTTTTAGAATGTTGGACTTGATATTTGCGGACAAATATTAGAAGATATTAATGCTGTCTTAAAAAGACACACACTTGCCCCCTTAGTTAAGTGGCATAACGGATCCATGGTAAGGATCTATTGGTAGTTCGATTCTGCCAGGGGGCACCAGATATTGTAAAAAGTGCCGATTCCATCGGCTTTTTTTGATTTTTTAGTGCTAAAAAGGTATCTAAGGGTATCAAACTTCACACTTCATGAGATCGAAATCGATTTTGTATCGCTCTTTATATTACTCGAATTTAATCGTTTTATAGTGTATCAAAATGTGTGTGTTATTATTACATCATGACAAATCTATATGAATGGTGCATCATCAATAATCGAAATGATTTGCTATCTGAGTGGGATTCAAAAAGAAATCACCCAATGACTCCAAAGGATGTAACAATCGGAAGCGGAAAGAAAGTATGGTGGACAAAATATTATTTTGATTCAAACACAAATAAATCCTTCACTTTTCATTGGCAATCTCGAGTAGCTGATAGGCAAAGACTTGGCTGTCCTTATTTAAGTAAGCCTGCCAAAGCTGTATATACCGGCTTTAATGACTTGTTCACGGTTAGTCCTAATTTGAAAAATGAGTGGAACTTTGGAAGAAACGTTGATATAAATCCATTGTTAACATCTGCTGGATCAGGAAAAAAGGCTTGGTGGAAGTGTCCGAAAGGCCATAACTATTTGGCTGTAATTCGTAATAGAGTAAGAGGATCAAACTGTCCTTATTGTGCCGGACAACTGGCGATAGAAGGCGAAAACGATTTGGTAACAAAAAATCCCCCATTTCTTAAAGAGTGGGATTACGAAAAAAACATTGGACTTGAGCCTTCAAGCTTAATGATCCGTTCAAATAAGTCTGTATGGTGGAAGTGCGAACTTGGCCACAGTTGGAAAACCACTATTGCGCATAGAGCGGAAGGCACAAGATGTCCTCAATGTTATAAAGAATACGGCACATCATTTGCCGAGCAAGCAATATGCTATTATCTCAAAAAGCATTTTGTTATTGAAAATCGAGCAAAAATCCAGAACTTCGAAATTGATGTGTATATTCCTTCTTTGCGAATCGGGTTTGAATACGATGGAATCCATTTTCATAAGAGCAAGAAGAGCCTAGAAAAAGAAAAAAAGAAAAATGATATTCTTTGTAGAAATGGAATCACCCTCTATAGAATTAAAGAATCAACCAGCAATTATTATGACGAAGAGAATCGAATTATCTACTGCCTTCCAGATAGAAAATACGAATATCTCCACCGGGTTGTTGAAACAGTCTATTTTCTTTTAGGCAGTGACGAAAAGCCGAATGTCGATATCGGTTACGACTCAAATTCGATTTATCAGTTATATATAAAGGGAATAAAAGACAGCAATTTTCTTATTAAATATCCTCACCTTGCTAAAGAGTGGGACTACCTTAAAAACGGAGATTTAAAACCGGAGTTCTTTTCTAGCGGCTCTCAAAAAAAGGTTTGGTGGAGATGTAATAAATGTGGTAGTTCCTATAAGGCAGAAATATTACATAAATCTAGCGGGACTAGGTGTCCATATTGTAATGGAAAAAAAGTTAATGAAACGAACAGTTTGGCTAATAGGTGCTCGGATATTACTAATTTTTGGGATTATTCAAGAAACGAAGATAACCCAAGCAAGATTTATTATTCTTCACAGAAATCAGTATTTTGGCTTTGTGAGGAATGCGGAGATTCGTATAGAAGTAGCATATGTTTAAGAATTAATGCGAAAACCAATCTATGTCCGAAATGTATGCATAAGCATATCGGACGTAAAAATAGAGAAATTTGTCTAGAAAAAGGTTTATCTGTCGCAGATGATAAAAGTTTATTAAAAGATTGGCATTTTGCTAAAAACGTCGACATTAATCCGAAAAAAGTTCCAATAAAGTCGGGAATGAAAATATGGTGGATTTGTTCTTCGTGTGGCAAGGAATGGAAAACATCTGTCTCAAATAGAAGCAATGGCACGGGCTGCCCAGTTTGCAAACAGAAAATAGCTCATGGAAAACATAAGAAACCAGTATTACAATTCGGACTTGATGGGAATCTTATTAGAGAATACGAGTCAGTTAGAATCGCGATTAGTTCGTCAGGTTTTACAAATTTAACTTCTTGTTTAGCTGGCAAATGCAAAACATGTGGTGGGTACATCTGGAAGTATAAATGATTCATCTAATGCTTTTCTGGGTATCAAAACACACACCTAAACAGTGCAATATCGGAAATCATCGGAATCTTTCTTGACAGTGAGTTTTCAAAAAAGTACCGCGACATCGGATAAATTGTATGTTTATTATAGTTATGGAAAACTGCGGAAAACATTAAATTTAGCCTGCCAGGGGGCACCATAAGTCTAAAATGCACGTATCCCTTGGGTATGTGTTTTTTTATTTTTTGGTTTTCTCACAAATAATTTGATAAATCCAATTCTTTTTAGGGATTTTGAAATAGATTATAATATTTCCATTAGGAAGAAAACTATGGAAGATATTTTACGCAAATTTTACCGTTTTGAAGGATATAAGGCGGTAGTCACAGAAGATAATTGGGCAACTTTTAAAAAAACCGAATTAGCTACTCTTGATGTCCAACAATATAAAGAAGAAATGGATGAAGGCATTAAAGTCAAAACCCACTTCTTTCTTGATTATGGAGAAGAAATTGGAAAACTTGTTTTTGCTGAATTTGACAAAATAGAAAAAATGGTTGTTGAGTCACATAAAGGTTCGATTTCGCCTTCGGATGGTTATGGGCATCATTTTGAAATCTTTTCCATGGCTGTTTTGCATGACCAAACATATGAAGAGGTTATCAAAAAGTATTGGATTAATGGTTCTCGCGATGGACGGGTTGATGCTATTTTTTATGACAAAGAAGCGGTTTTTTGTTATCAAATCAAACTAGGAAAACTAAAACCGAGCGATTTTGATGTTTATGATTATATGAAGAATGTTTTTGAAGAATATAAAAATACCAAAATGCTTTGCGGAGAAAATAATAATGCCTTAATTAGATTTTTAAATGAACATTACGAAAATGATCTAAAATCAAAAAGCGTTTTCCCTCAAACCATTTCAACAAATGGTAATCCAGACAAAAATGTTTTGCCTTCCGTTGTCATTGATAAGTTTTTGCAAAAACGTTTTCAAAGAAATAAAAATGATTCTTCAAACGCGCTTACATTTCACGTTGAAAAAAGAGCATATCTAAAAGTAAATAAAAATTTGAAAGAAGTTTGCATGTTTGTAAATGCTGATGATTTCTTGAACGCATTTAAAAAGCATTTAAATTTTGATTTAACTGAAGAAACTCTTGAATCTTTGTTTGTGAAAAATGTTAGAGGAAAAATGAAAATTAATGAAAAATCATTCAACACTTTAAGAGACCACCCTGAAATGTTCTCTTTCTATAACAACGGTATTTCTATTCTATGCGATTATAATGACCAACTTAGTTGTAAGAGTTTTGACATATATAATCCTTTAATTATTAACGGGCAACAAACTTTTTATACAATATGGTTTGCTGCTATAGAAAAGAATATTGATGTTTCAAAAGCGTCTGTTCCTGTATTTATTAAACAAGCACCAAAAAGCGAAACTAAAAACATTGCTTTATATAATAACACGCAAGAAAAAATAGCCTCATTAGATCTCCTTAGCATTGATGAATCTCTTAAAAAACTACAAGGAAAAATGTTGGAGAATATTGTTGAAAAGAAAATTGATAAACAACCAATATATTATTTAAAGCTGACCTCTTCCGGAAAAACTTTTGTCAACAATAATGCAGAAGAATTTTTTGGCAAAGAAAACATTGTTCAATTATCAGATTTTGTAAAACTTTATGGTTCGAAACATTCGCCATCAAGAATTGGTTATTGGAAAAATGCTGTCAATTCAGAGATTAAAAAATCTTATCCAGATGGGTTTTCACCTATTGATACAGTTGAAGCGAATGAATTGTGTTCAATAATTGTGAAAACAAGGAAATTAATATCTGACCATTCTTATAAAGTTGCTGATTTGCTTGTTCAATTTTTATCACTAAATGGATTTTCAGAAGACTCTATAATAAGGATAGTGGATTCAATGATTTCTAAAAGCTTAAATGCCGGCAAAGCAAAAGCTGATATTTTTAGAAAAAAAGATACATATGAGGAACTTAAGACTGCTTGTGGTTCCCTCGGAATTGATTGTTCAATGATTTAATTTGCTCTAAAATAAAAACCCAATTATAATTTATTTAAGATCAATAGTTCTTAAAAGGAGCGTTTTATGAGCAAAGCAACACCTTTTGTTAAATGGGCTGGCGGCAAACGCCAAATAATGGAATATCTTTTAGAATTAAAACCTAAAAAATATAGACACTATTATGAACCATTTGTTGGAGGCGGCGCTTTGCTTTTAGAATTGGCGCCAATACACGCGACCATAAATGATTCAAATAAAGAATTGATGCTCGTTTACAAGTGCTTACGAAATAAAAGGCTTTTTAAAAAGTTCTATGAATTATGCAAACTGCACGAAGAAAAACACTCAGAAGATTATTACTATCAAGTAAGGGATGTTGATAGAAAGAAAAGCGTTTATGCAAAAATGACTGTCCCTGAAAAAGCGGCAAGATGTGTTTATTTAAACAAAGCGTGTTTTAATGGTCTTTATAGAGTGAATGGAAAAGGACAATTCAATGTTCCTTCTGGTAAATATTCAAAAATAAAATGCTTTGATGAAGACAATATCCAAGCGCTTCATAAATACTTTCATAAGAGAAAACCGGTTATTTTAAATAAAGATTTTGCTGATTCTGTCAAAACTGCGAAAGCAGGTGACTTTGTCTATTTTGATCCTCCATATGATGTTGTTGGTGGACAATCCTTTACTTCATATACAACTGGCGGGTTTGATAAAAAAGAACAAGAAAGACTGGGAGATGTTATTAAAGAATTAACTGATAGAGGTGTTTTGGTTATGGCCAGCAACGCTAATACTAGTTTTATTCAAGAATTATATAAAGATTTCAACATTCACGTTGTTGGAGCTAGAAGAAGCATTAATTCCAAAGGCGACAAACGCGGAAAAGTTGAAGAAGTCATTATCACAAATTATTAATATGTATACAAAAAGAGATGTCTTTTTTCAGGATGGTGATTTTACGCTCCTCAAAGGAGACTCTTTTAAATTGCTTAAAAAAATAGAGCCCAAATCAGTTGATATGATTTTTGCCGATCCTCCGTATTTTCTTTCAAGTGGTGGAATAAGTTGCCAAAGTGGAAAGCAAGTATCGGTAAACAAGGGTGAATGGGATTATTCTAAAACGATAGAAGATAGAATTAAGTATCATCGTAAATGGATTGCTTTGTGTAGAGAAGTTCTTAAAGACAATGGGACTATAATGATTTCTTCCACGCTTCATAGCGTTTACGCTATAGGGGTAGCTCTTGAATTAGAAGGGTATTCAATTATTAATAACATTATTTGGAAGAAAACCAACCCTGCACCGAATCTTGCTTGCAGATGTTTTACTCATTCAACCGAAACAATTATTTGGGCAAGAAAGCAATTAACTCTCAAAAAGAAAGGCAAACATTACTTTAACTACGAAGCCATGAAGGAAGAAAACGGCGGGAAGCAAATGAAAGATGTTTGGGAGTTTGAAGAACCTGAGATAGTAGAAATTGCTACAGCTCCTAAGAGCGAGAAAAAATATGGAAAGCATCCAACCCAAAAGCCATTAAAGCTTTTAGAACGTTTAATTACTGCCGCTTCAAAAGAAGGGGATTTGGTCCTAGACCCATTCAGCGGAAGTGGAACCACAGGCATAGTTGCTTCCAACCTTAATAGAAAATATATAGGTATTGAGATCGATAAGGACTATCTTGAATTGACCAAACAAAGATATATAAACAAATAGTAGACCATATGTAGGTCTATTTTTTGATAATAAGGCATGATATAATTTTTGCATGCCGAAGAAAAAACATAATATGGTTGGTGGCGGTGCTCTAACAAATGAGCACGGCTTGCTCTATGAGCAATACACAGATTTAGAAGAAGCTTTAAAAGAAGCTGGTTTTGATTTACAAAAGCATAGAGCCTGCCAAGAAGTTTTTGATGGTCTACATAAAGTTGGCCTTGTTACCAAAAAGTATGATTTTTATAAGATTTTCGACCATTTAGATAATGACCAATGGAAGAAGTATATTTCAAAACGCCTATTACCTGATGATGTTTTTGTGAATTTAGATACGAAGACAGTCTTTATCATAGAAAAGAAATATCAGATGGGTGCTGGCTCTGTTGATGAAAAACTCCAAACAGTCGATTTCAAAATCAAAGAGTATAAAAAGATGCTTCCTGGTTGGGAAGTCAAATTCTTTTACATCTTAAATGATTTCTTTAAGCAAGACGTTTATAGAGATGTTTTTGAATATATCAAATCGGTTGGCGGCGATTACTATTTCAACACTCTTCCATTAGAAGACTTGGGATTAGAATTTGACGAAGACTAATTAATTCTTATTTGTAAATAAGACACTGCCGAAAGGTGGTGTTTTTTTGTTTATAGGGTTAACGAATTGTCTTCTAAACGTCCTTATAGCGAAAGGAGACAGAGTTATGCCAAAGATTAACAAATTACTTCAGCAAACATTTATTGAGTTATATGAGACTCAGGGCTGGACACCAATGGGTATCAAATCAAGCAACAGGAGACGGGATTAACGATGTCGTAATTCCTAAACATGACTTTGGCATAAAATGGAATTTAAGATATGGTAGTGGCCTAAAGGCCTATTCGCGGGCTGATGACCCGTTATCTATATCAGAAGCAGGTTGCATTCACACGTGTCAAGGAATAGATTTAGATTATTGCGGTGTCATAATCGGTAAAGATATTTTTTATAAAGACGGAAGAATTCAATTTGATAAGACACAGCATGCCACAACTGATTTTGCAGGAATACGCACCGCCTCAGATGAAATCGCCGAGATGCTGATAAAAAACACGTATTACGTATTATTAACGAGAGGTATTAGAGGTACATTCGTATATTGCGAAGACGAATCACTAAATACGTACTTAAAATCACTGGTTAGTTTAAAGAACGAGGTGTAAAAATGAACAAGTTGGATTTATTGAAACAAAAGATTGACAAATTTAACAAAGATAGGGATTGGGATCAATTTCATAGTCCGTGCAATCTTGCGAAATCAATTTCTATTGAGGCAGGAGAACTATTGGAATGCTTTCAATGGAATAATGAATCGTATGATATCAATAGAGTGAAAGAAGAACTTTCAGACGTTATGAATTATTGCATCCAGATGGCGTTGAAGTTAAACATAGATATTTTTGATAGTATTAATGAAAAAATGGATAAAAGTGATAAAAAATATCCAGTAGAAAAAGCAAAAGGCTTATCCACTAAATATACAAAGTTATAGAATAGCGGCCGACTATTTCTTTTCCTTAAAGCCAATTTAGTAAAATTATTTAAAGTCACCGATAAGCTCTCACTATTTTGCGACGAATAAGAGAAGACGGAATACGAGTTATGCAAACTTTTTTATATCAAACATTGGATGAAAGAACGATGTGTAACTTAAAAAAAAGACAATTAATGACAAATATGTATCTCCCAACATAATTGAGGAAATCGGTGAATTTGCAGGCAGAGAAATTATAATCGTTTTTGCTTTTTAAGCAAGCTTGATCATTTCTCAATCTTTTTCGTAACATTTTACACAGTCACTTTTTTGATTTTACTGACGAGAAAACACCGTGAATAGTTCTTCTCTCAGTTTGAGAGTATAATTAGTCACTGCGTGCTATAATCTACGAGAGGATCTCAACAATGATATTTGGAAATGACTACAACTGGGAAAAGATTCAAAGCGGCGCGGCAAAATACGATTTTCTGATGAAACGTTTTCTTGAAACTGATGTTTCTAAGGATGACGAATTTCAGCGCAAGTTCACCGGCTTCTATAAAATTAGAAGAAGCAAGACGCTGTTTCTTGATAAATACTACAATTTGATGGAATCTTTAAAAGGCAATCCAGCAACATATTCAAAAATAATAAAAGAACTTAATTCTTTTAAAAATACCATCGAAGCCTCGTTCGCTTCAAAGATGTTGGCGACGCTTAATCCTGATATGCCAGTATGGGACCAATACGTATTGGAAAATATCGGAATCAAAGCTCCTCAGCAATATCGGAAGACAATTAGTGTTTGTATCGAAATATATAACGAAATAGTGAAGTGGTATAAAAACTTCATGAATACTCAGGATGCTCAAGAAATGCTGTTTGCTTTTAATAAGAAGTTTCCGGAGTACAAGCACTTTTCTGACATTAAAAAAATCGATTTAATGCTCTGGCAAAAAAGAACCAAATAAATATAAAAGATTTTACCATTCGAATTCACAAACATATTTGATATCAATTTTTTTATTGTTATAAACAGCAATCCATTATTGATTTCTCAACGCTAAAATCGATTTAAAGAATTATCTATTCCTTCGTTCAAGCAATTGATTTTTTGCAAAAATCGAGTTTTTATCATATTGATATGCAAAAAGTAATAGTTCATATGATGACTCAGTTTTGTATAATGTAAATAAACAACGCGAGGTTTTTCATATGAATAAAGAGATTGTTTTAGGTCTTGATATTGGCATCGGATCTATCGGCTGGGGTTTGATTGATAAGCAAACTGGCGAAATCATTGATAAAGGCGTTCGGTTGTTTTCTGAAGCTAATCCAGAAAACAATGTCGACAGGAGACTCTTTAGAAGCACTCGCCGCAGCATTCGAAGAAAAGAATTTCGCCTATATCGCACACGGCGAGTTTTGTTAGAAATGGGGTTAATCGATGACATCGCCTTTTTGCCTCTAGACAACCCTTATGAAATTAGATGTAAAGGCTTGGAAAATAAATTAAGAAATGATGAGCTCGCGACCGCAATACTTCATTTAATGAAAAGAAATGGTTTTCGTTACGAAATCGTCGATGATAAAGAATCGAGCGGGGTTTCACGAATAAGTGACGAGTATTTATGTCAACACCAATTAAAAATATTACAAGCTTATGGAAAAGTCCGAGGGCAGGAAAATCGCTATCACTTCAAGCTTTATGAAAAGGAATTTAAAAAATTATTAGAAATTCAAAATATTGATTCATCATTTCAAGAACGGTTGCTGGATATATTTACTCGCAGACGTCACTATGCGGAAGGTCCAGGATGCAAAACCTCACCAAGTGCATATGGGCGGTATTTGACAATTAATTCTGAACCTATAAACTTGATTGAAAAAATGCGTGGGAATTGTTCTGTTTTTCAAGATGAATTACGAGCGCCAAAAGTATGTCCGTCAGCAGAATTATTCAACTTTCTCAGCGATATAAATAACATTACTATTCACGGAAACCACATTCCTGTTGATAAGAAAATTGATATAATTGAAACTTTTATTCTTGGCAAGAACAAAATCACTATCAAGCAACTGGAAAACTTTCTTGGAGAGAGCCTTGCTAATATAGATGGATTAAGAGTTAATGCAAGCGGAGAGCCACTAATTACTGAATTCAAATCGCTTAAAAAAATAAAAGACGCTATTAAAAAAGCTGATCTGTCTGATTATCCAATAAATTCAATAGAGGATTTTTTTATTCTTGACGATATTTTTGAGATACTGACTCAAGAAAAGACCATTGAAGGCAGAGAAGAAAGGCTGAATAAATTGTCAATTCCTGAACTATCTAATGAGCACTTAAAGTGTTTTGCAAAAATCAAGGAAACCACGGGGTATCACTCACTATCATTAAAAGCGCTCAGAGAGATCAATAGTGAAATGCTTCAAACTTCAAAAAACGCTCAACAAATAATTGTCACATTACGAAATAATAATGAACAATTCGATCAAGGACTTCGACTACCAAAAAATACAATTATGTCGCCAGTTGTCCGCAAGGCGTTGAATCAAACATTTCTAATTGTTAAAGCAATTATAAAGAAATATGGTCATCTACATTCAATTATTCTTGAAATGGCTAGAGAAAAGAATAGTGGTGATTTAAAAAAGAAAATCAGCGAGACGCAAAAGCGTCGAGTTCAAGAAAAAGAAAAGGTTCTAACTTTGCTTGAAGGATTAAATATTCAAGAGATAAAGGGCGATTTAATTGAAAAAATCTTGCTATATATTGAGCAGGATTCGAAAAGCATATATAGTGGAAAGCCGATGAATCTAAATGAAATTATTAACGATCCAAGTGCATACGAAATCGATCATATAATACCATATTCACTCTCTCTTGATGACTCAAGATCAAATAAGGTGCTTGTATATTCACATGAAAATCAAAATAAAGGTCGAAGGACACCATTTCAAGTTTTCCAAAACAAACCCGCTGATTGGTGGACTTGGACCGAATTTGAAGCGTTTTCTCGTTATCAATATATAAAAAATAGATCCAAACTCTCAAAGTTATTAGAGAAGCGCGATATAGAATCGTATGATGTCCAAGAAGAGTTTATTTCTCGCAATCTTAACGATACTCGCTATATTTGCAAGCAAGCCCTGCTTACGCTTAAAATGTATTTTTCGCATCATGATATCGATACAAAAGTTCATGTTGTGAATGGATTATTGACTAATAGAGTTAGAAGAATTGCTAATTTGAAGAAAGATAGAAACTTTCATTGTCATCACGCTATAGATGCACTTATTATTGCGTCATTCTTAAAGTCAAAGTATCTTGAAAGCGGCCTTAATAACGAGTTAATTGACTATGATACGGGTGAAATCTTCACAAATAATTGCGATGATGATATCTTTGGCCCTGTAGTTGAAAACGTTGTTAAGCAGCTTATCTCCTTGGATCAAATTGACGATTTCCGCTTTTCATATAAGGTCGATGCGAAAGCTAATCGTTCCCTTTTTGATTCAACTTTATATGGAACAAGGCTCGAAAAAAATGATCTCTATGTTATTAAGAAATATGCGAATATTTATGACAAACCCGGAGAAAAGCTAGCCGAAAACATAAGAAAGAATAAAGATATTGAAAACCTTTTAATTTATCGAAATGACAAAAATACTTTCGTTCTTCTTCAAAAGATAGTTGCATCATATCCAAATGAGAAGAATCCTTTTTCCGCTTACAAAAACGAACATGGCGACTATGTCAGAAAGGTTTCAAAAAAAGGCAAAAACGCTCCTGCAGTCATTTCAATTAGATACGTAGAAGATAAAGCCAATATTTCCTTACCTTTGTCAAACAAGTACCCAAAACCTGTTGCCGGAAGGGGCTATCCCATCAAACTTCAACTGTCTCCTTATAGAATGGATTTATATTTGAACGAGGACGACGGAAAGTATCGATTCTTAACGATAAGGTATAGCGACGTACGGCAAAAAGGTAACGAATATATAATTAATGAAGCGTGGTACGAAAAAGAAAAGGAACGTTACGGCATTGGATCTAACTTTCATTTCGTTAATTCCTTTTATCGGTGTGATTTGATTAAGCGTACTTTCAGGGATGGAACAACGAAGCTCGATGTGTTTAAGGTTGTGAACGATCAGCTTTCTCAAAGAATTGAAATTGATAGTTTTGGACAGAACATCATTGATTATTCGAATGGCGTTCCAAAGAAAAAGCAAGTCAGGATATCAATCGGGAGAAACGTGTTGATTGTTCAAAAGTATGGAACAGATATATTAGGTAATCTTTATCTAATTAGGAATGAACCGTTGAAATTACGATGGCAATGACTTATTATAGTATTGTTATCGTGCATAGTTGCGATAACACATTAACTGATAGTAGATTTCTGAGGATCTACCAAAACAAGGCGTTTTCCACTATGGAAGTACTGCCGAAATCAGAGGGCATTTGCCCTCTTTTTATATTTGTGAGGTTATGCATATGAGTTGGCGAACATTATTTATCGAGGAAAGTGAAGAATTGTCTTTGTATTTGGACAACGTAAAAGTTAGGAGAGCCTCGTCAGATTTTGTTTTTCCGTTGTCGGATTTGCTTATTATACTAATTGACAATTATAAAACGATAATAACGGTAAAGTTAATTACCGCGTGCGCAATCAGGAATATACCAATTATTGTATGTGGCGATAATCATCACCCGTTGTGCATTATTCATCCGCTTAGCGGCCATTATGTTGGCAGCAAAGTGCTTAATGAACAAATATCTTGGACTATAGATCAGAAAAATACCATTTGGATGACTATCATCCAACACAAAATTGCCAAGCAATTATTCGTTCTTAAACAATTTGATAAGTCCCAAGAGTCTTGGGCATTATTACAGAATTATATTAATTCAGTTCAGGACGGAGATTCTACTAATCGCGAAGGGTTGGCTGCAAAAGTATATTTCCGAGCTTTATTCGGAGACGGGTTTTCTAGAAGGGAGGATTCAGCTCTCAATGCATGTCTTGATTATGGCTATAGTGTATTTCGGGCAATCATCTCAAAAACTGTTGTCGCGAAAGGTTTATGTCCACAACTCGGAATATTTCATCGTGGCGCTCAAAACGATTTTAACTTGTCAGATGATATACTCGAACTTTTCCGTTCAGTAGTTGACGGATTTGTATATGCAAGATTTCGCGATGTAAAAATTTTTGTTCGTGAGTGTCGTTTGGAAATATTGAAGATGCTTGACGGGAAAATTCAATTTGGGACGCAAAAATTAAGCATTGGTAATATTATAGAAAAAACGATTGATTCTTTATTGACATATTTTAGGAAAGGAGTCATAGCGCAAGAACTAGGTTTCGAACCGACAATCTATGATATTTGATTTTATGAGGCTAATTGTTTTCTTTGATTTGCCCACTAATAGCAAAGAGGATCGACATCAATATTCAGTATTTAGGAAATACTTGATTAGACAAGGTTATAACATGCTGCAGTTTTCAATTTACTCGAAAATTTTTAATTCTGTTGATGCCGTAAGCAATCATCTTGCTGCGCTGGCCAAAAACGTGCCAAAGGCAGGATCAATACGAGCCATGAGTGTTACTGAAAAGCAATATGCAAAAATAGTCATACTTCTTGGTAATAAGACAATGATGGAAGAGCGAGAAAATATGAGTTCTCTGATTGAACTATAGGAGAATGTATGCATAGAATTACATTAAACAAAGGAATTGAGAAATATTCAATTGATATCCAAAACATCAAATATTTAATTGGCGACAACCAACAAGTAAAATTTAATATTTATCAGTTACTTAAAGGTGCTTTTTCAAAAGTGCAAAATAGTGAATATGCAATCGAAAATAACCTTAAGCATTCCGTATATTTTGATGACAAGCCATTTGATTTGAAATTTTGGCGGTTCTTTGAAGTCTCCGCACAATTTGACTTGGAAAGCGACATGAAGATGGGTTCTAAATCATTAGTCTTGAAGTATCTTGAATCATTTTCAGAACAACTAGAGAGGTGCGAAACATTCACCACTTTGTCGCTCTTGGCAAAAGCTTTGAATGAGGAATTTTTCGAAGTAGATACAATTTTATCCTTCAACGATAAGCGCCTTTCGTTTTCAATCTCCGACATACCAACATCAGTGATTTTCAAAGAATGTGCTCCGACAATCAGAAGTGATGATTTGGAGATGAACTATTCGGATTTATCGTATGAAGATATAATATTGTTCCAACTTGAGATGATTTTATTGATTGCACAAAGAGAGAGGGACAAGAACGCAATCGTCTTCTGCACAATCCCGGTAATTACAACAAGAATCAGTGAATTTCTCATGAAATGTAGTGATGAAAATCTATACTTAATCGTTGAAACAAGGGATGTATCAAAATGTTCACTATTAGAAGTATTAGTATGCTCTAGGTTGTATGCTGATTTAGCAAATGAGGAGTTATTGTTGGATATCATCATGGACTTGCCGTTTCATATTCAAAAAAATGAACTCTTGGAACAAATTAATTTAATAATTAACAATGGCAATAATGACAAAAACGACCCCGTATATATTGCTTTTTTTCCTTGGAAAACCTAAAATAATACTGGTTTTTTGAGGTTTTGGTACCCTCAGAAAATCAGTTAAACTAATACGAATGGTTAATCAGCGATCGTGAAGAAGTCGTTTTGGTACCCTCAGAAAATCAGTTAAACTAATACCCCTCCTTGGAGAGGTCTTTATCTCGCTTAGTTTTGGTACCCTCAGAAAATCAGTTAAACTAATACAATGTATGATAAATAAAAGTGGTTTACATAGTTTTGGTACCCTCAGAAAATCAGTTAAACTAATACTCAACACCAACTTTTGTAACTACCCAGTCAGTTTTGGTACCCTCAGAAAATCAGTTAAACTAATACAACTGATGCGATACTTCGATAGTGGCACGAGTTTTGGTACCCTCAGAAAATCAGTTAAACTAATACGAAAAGAAAGGAGAAATGAAAAACAAAGTTGTTTTGGTACCCTCAGAAAATCAGTTAAACTAATACGTTGAGGACTTTGGCACGTTAGCCGTCAATGTTTTGGTACCCTCAGAAAATCAGTTAAACTAATACGTTCCATTATATCGGGAATATATACCTGCAGTTTTGGTACCCTCAGAAAATCAGTTAAACTAATACAGTCAGCACCTTCAACCTTAATAACCATTGGTTTTGGTACCCTCAGAAAATCAGTTAAACTAATACAAACATTAAATTGGGTATATCTACATATTCGTTTTGGTACCCTCAGAAAATCAGTTAAACTAATACAATGCACCGAGCGAGGTTGCGAAACCATACGTTTTGGTACCCTCAGAAAATCAGTTAAACTAATACAAGCTGGGTTTTATGAAAACGTGTCAATGAGTTTTGGTACCCTCAGAAAATCAGTTAAACTAATACTTCAGATTAGTTTGGATGGTCATATCAATAGTTTTGGTACCCTCAGAAAATCAGTTAAACTAATACAGTCGCTGGTGAGCCTGTCGCTTTTACCTTGTTTTGGTACCCTCAGAAAATCAGTTAAACTAATACCAAGGGGGGGATAATGTATGAGAAGAATGTGTTTTGGTACCCTCAGAAAATCAGTTAACTAATACTTAGCGACACCACTTGGCAGTCCAACCGAAGTTTTGGTACCCTCAGAAAATCAGTTCAATCAAAGGATTGGTAGCGTCCATTTAATCGTGGTATCTCTTTATCCGGCAATAGAGGTATCGAATAGACGCATCAAGCCTCTTCTGTGGATTTGGCATCAAGTGCATGAGACGTCAGAACAGTCATGGCGGATGTGACGATGCTTAGCAAATGCAGCAATAAAATCAAAAAAATTGTTATAGAATCAATTGTTAACAATAGCATATAATAAGGAATATTTAAAAAATGGTTATCAGCGGAGGAATATTTTGAAGAATTTTAATGACTTGGGTTTTAATTTTAAGAAGGCAGGCTTAATTTTTCCAACAATGAATGGTAATATCCCATTTACTTACAAATCTTATGATAAGACATCGCCATATTATGGAAGAAATAATTATCAAATTATGCGTCTAAGAAGGGCATCACTCGGAATCACAACGAACGATAATGAAAATATCGGCGACCAGGAGTTTTGCCATATCAGTGTGACAGATAATCGCCCCTGTCAAGAAAAAAATGGCATTAATATAAATTTGCCTGATAGAACTGGTGTGTATTTATGGGTAATTAACGATGATATTGTTGTGTATGTTGGAAGAGCACATACTGCAAATCAAACCCTATACAGACGATTTAGAAATGGATACAACAGAATTACACCCCGCGCCTGCGTTTGCAGAATAAATGAGGACGGCAGTCGTTACTATGGACAAATTACTAATATGAAAATGAATAGATTGGTGCTGAATTCATATCGAAGTAGACAGAAGATTTCAATTTATTATCATGAGTGCGAAAATGCAGACGAAGTTAAGAAGAAATTGATTGAATCGAATTGGGATCTTAGAATTTATAGGGAAAATGAACACTACACTTTGATGTATAATTCAAGGCGCTAAAACATCATATAAAAGTAAACAAATCCAATAATAATTGCCTTTTTTGTTATGAAGCGCTCCGCTCTATTAGATTTGCATGTAGAGGAAATGGTGTGGACTCAATTGTCGGTTTTTACAAATAATATGATTCAAAAAAACAATAAGGTAATGCTTGGTCGCTACCTATGTGTCTACCCTATCCAATCATGGAAAGATGCCAAGGTTCCTTTTGCCTTTTTCTTCGTCAATTTTAAAAACATATTATTTTTAAATTGATAAGTTGCATAAGATCAGCTTGCGTATTTTCTTAAAAGTGAATTCTGCGATGATTCATTATTTTTTTCTTCGATATTTACTGAAACGATCTTGAAAAATTCAAAATTAATAGTTGATTAAAAACAAATTAGCAAATATACTAATTGATTTATCATTTTTCCGTGTTATGATGAAATCGAGGTGAAATATATGAAATTAGAAAAAAACATAATCAGCTTTGAGGTTGATGATAAGACGATCAAGGCTTTTGAACTGGCTACGAGCATCTTGGAAAAAGATCCGGACGAGGCCTTTAAGGAATGGGTTCAGCGACTCTCATATCTCGCCATGCAACAAAGCTTAGGCTCAAATTCGGAGAGGCAAAATCTGATGTTTTCATCTTCTCGCACGCCTGAGCGTTCGATGCTACTAAAGATTGCCCGCTGGGTTGTACAACCGCGAACAATGGCCTTTAATATGATGAAATCATATTTTATTATCTTAGATAAGAATGCAAATCACGAAGTTAAAAGAGACGAGATGATGCATGCCTATCTGAACCTTGAATTTGATAATGAACAGCGCAAGAACGAAGATAGCTTCATTCGTAATTTCCGCATGATGTGCTCGTCTAGTGCGTATGGTGATATCTTTGCCTTTGATAGTGCGACGCAGCTTGTGACACTTAATCCGAAAATCGCTTCCGATGTCTTAAAGTATAAAGACGCCTTCCTCCCTTGATCGTTCGATTATAATAAAATGTTTCAGCCACCTCAAAAGGTGGCTTTTATTATCAATCATTGTTTGTATAATTAGTAATTAGAAAAATACTTGACATCTTACTTGCAAACCACTAAACTTTTGCTAGCATAACGCATACCAAAGACATATCGATTCGCGGATCTTGTTCCCGTTAGTCTCCTAAATGTAAGTCTTTGATAATCATAGTGAACAAGGTTTCACAGAAAGGAATCGTTAATTTATGAACGAATTGTTTCAAGATGTTTATGGATACGAAAAAGTCAAAAAGGAGTTGCTTCTGATTCGCGATTGGACGCTTGATGAAGAAATAGCGAGCGACCCAAAGATCTCGATTCCGCACGGCGTTCTCTTCTACGGCTCGCCCGGCAACGGCAAGACTCTTTTTATGCGCGAATATTCAAAATCGTTTAACGCCCCCATATTCACGATTGAAGGCAAGAGCAAAAACGTTCGCCAAGAGGTGACGAAAACCTTTGCTTTGGCTCGTGAAGAAAAATTCGCCGTTGTCCTCATCGACGAAATTGAACTCTTGATTGACAAAGATGCGCAATTGACGCGCATTTTCCAAGCCGAACTCGACGGTATCAATCAGAAGGGACGAATTTTCGTGATGGCGACTGCCAACGACGTCAATATGCTCAACGGAGCCCTTTTAAGAGCGGGGCGTTTTGGCAAGCGAATCTATATCGACTATCCAGATAAAAAAACGCGCGAGCGCCTTTTTGAGAAGTTTCTGTCGATGTTTGATATTGCCCTCGACAATATCGACCTAAATCATATTGCCAGAGTTTGCTCCTCGTGCAACGGAGCTTCAATTAAAGCAATTGCTAATGATGTGTATTTGCGGTGCCGCCACAATGTGACAACTGAAGATATCGAAGAATCATATGGCCGCGTGGTGAATGATGAGGCTTGTGAGGATGTTCCTGATACCATGAAAAATATGACAGTCGCCATTCATGAAGCCGGTCACGCTCTAATGGCCATGCACTATAATAACGACTTCACCTTTTACCAGGCCAAATATACCGCAAGCGGCGGCATTACCGAAACATACGAAACAAATGAGAATCTCGATACAATTAGCAAACGTGAAAGCATTATTCAAATAAGTATGGCTGGCTATTTAGCCGAACGTCTCATTAATGGCCGTCATAATGTTGGTTCATATGAAGATTATCAAAAGGCCTTCGACCATTGTACTCGCCTCATTGAACGGGTTTGCATCAAAGGTATTGAACGCTTAATTCCGTCTTATCGGAACAATAGTGACCGCTATGAAACAGACGGCAAGCGGAAAGATAATGAACAACAGGTCATACGACTCTTAAAAAAATACGAAAGAAAGACGCTGAACTTTCTTAAAAAGAACAAAGAAGCTTTACGTGACTTCGCTAATGTACTTTTTGAAAAAGGAAAAGTCACCCATCGTGACATTATTTCCTTTAATCAAAAAGAAAAGAGCGGTGCAGCTGGCTCTGTAATAAGCTCTTTTGCGCGTCGCTGTATAGAAGATAGTCATACGCAGGGAATCGCCTAAATTATCAACAAGCATTAATCGTTGACAACTATTTGATATTTGAAGAAAATGTTCGCGCCTTTATTTATTTAGTATTATGGAGAAATTGCAATGAGAACGAAAAATGAAACGATATTGAGATACGAATTGCTTATTTTTCTTAACGAGGACGATAGCAAAGAACCTGTTCGGATCTGTTGCTTTTCCAAGGATTTCACCGGAACGCTTGAACAGGCAAAAGAAGCCGCTATTATACTCGCAAAAGATTTTGAATCATATTCATGTGCGGTAATGCTTGATGGCAACGAGGTCGCTTATATTATTATCTAAAACAAATGATACCAAATAAGGATATTGATAATTATTAAACAACTTTGACTTATTTATCGCGGTGAATTAGATAACTTTGGGAGATTTCATTTCAATTTTCAGTGAACACTTGATCGCGTTCTCGTGGCCCTACTTGAAAAATGTCCAATTTCGCTGTGTCTATTCTCTAGTCTTGATGACGGCAGGCAAAAATCGTTTGCCGAAGTAGCAAAAACCTTAAAGAGGTAATCGAAAGCAATCAGTGAGCATGTAAAAATAGTATAACGATGATGCGTATCACATCAATGAGAGGTTATTATCGACTAATTCCAACCGTTTTAATCATCGAAATCATATGGATGATGTGATACTATAATTTATTAAATGTACAATTTGTTTAAGGAAAAAGAGAGGAAGTATTAATGCCAAAACCTACACTACTTTGTCAAAAGGAATTCAATGATAAGGAAATCGGACCTAATGGCCCTTATGAGCGCAAATCGTCTTTTAATAAAGAATCAACTATAGGTCGAAAGACTCGCCTTTTAATCGTTGGGACAGTTACTCCACCGAATGCCATTTATTTTTATTGTTCTCCTCGAAATCGGATTTATGGATACATCGATGAGGTATTTAATGATACCAATTTACTGGACCATAAAACTGATTCAAGTTGTATCGGAATTAAAAAGATATTATCTAATAAAAGCATAGCTTTTTTAGATGTTATGAAAGATGTTATTAGAAAAAAGGACAGCCCTTACGATAAAGATATTTTATTTTATACATTGGATTATGATGCGTTTAAGATATTGAAAAACAAGGATGTCATAGTGATTGTAAACAGCAGACTTGCGGAACAGGGACTTTCAGAAATCTACGGTCGATTAGAAATCTCTGAACCATCATACATATATCTTAGTCAACGTAGAGGCTTGAAGTCCGATTGGCTACAAGCCATCGAAGCAATTGCCAAATAAGCAGATTTTGATTATATCTAGTATTTCGATTTCAAGATCGTTTTATTATTTCAATCTTAATGATAGAACTTATAGTTATTTCTGATTAATTAAGAAGAGACCGACTATGATAGTAGAAAGCAACTACAACTGGGAAAAGATTCAAAGCGGCGCGGCAAAATACGATTTTTTGATGAATCGTTTTCTTGAAACTGATGTTTCTAAGGATGACGAATTTCGGCGTAAGTTTACCGGCTTCTATAAGATTAGAAGAAGCAAGACGCTGTTTCTTAATAAATACTACAATTTGATGGAATCTTTAAAAGGCAATCCAGTAGCATATTCAAAAATAATAAAGGAAGTTAGTTCTTTTCAAAATGCTATTGAAGCTTCGTTCTCTTCCAAGATGTTAGCGACGCTAAATCCTGATATGCCAATATGGGATCGATATGTATTAGAAAATATCGGAATCAAAGCCCCGCAGCAATATCGAAAAACAATTAATGTTTGTATCGAAATTTATAGCGAAATAGTTAAGTGGTACAAGAACTTCATGAATACTCAGGATTCTCGCGAAATGCTATTTGCTTTTAATAAGAAGCTGCCGGAGTATAAACACTTTTCTGATATAAAAAAGATCGATTTAATGCTTTGGCAAAAAAGATCCAAACAGATGTAGTGGATTATATCAAATTATTATCTATTTAATGACCCCCCATGCTTGCCGAACATTTTCGGCTGATGTTATTTAATAAAAATGTAATAGACGTTTGTTTTTGATGGGGTGCTATTGTGCAAGATATCTTGATCTATCTTGAAAAGGAATACGCCGATTAGGAAATCAGCCGCATTGGCTTTCAAGTCAAATCATCAAATAAATTCGATATTAAGATAGTATCAAAGACAAAAGATCCGCTTATCTCGATGTCTGAATTCCACGTCATACGTGAATACACTGCAGACGAAATACTAAATGATAATATTAGCAATTATCCCATGCTCATCCTCAGTGGTGGAATGTATTGGAGCATAGACAGTCATGGCGCCTATAACTGAGCCACGGGGGCAGAGGACACACTATATCGGTGACCCAAAAGAAAGCCTCACCGAAATCGGCCCTTTAAATGAGCCCTTTGCCCGCTGAGTTTGTTATAATAATTTGAAGATATGCAGGTTAACGATAAAGTCGATCAAATCACTCCTAAAATATGCACTTTAACAATCGTGCTCGCTTTTTTATCTTTTTTACTAGTCGTTTTAGCTTGTCTGCTTATGTATTTCTATCATATGGCGGTTTGGACATTGACCATGAACTTTCAAATTATCTATTTTGTGTGGGTTCTTATATTTGCCCTTGCTGTCGGCTTTTTGATTATCATCTTAAGCAGTGTCGCGATGCGAAAAGAGAAGAAAGGCAACAAACTCGTTCTTCTCCCGCCTTTTCTCGTCGTCGGTTTAGCCATCTTTTCAATGTCGTTTGGTCTTTTCGAAAAATTGGCTTACGAAAGACACTATACCTTCAGCGTCGAAAAATGGGCGGTGGCCTCTAGTGACGAAAGAAGCGTCTATCTCGACTCTTTTCTAGAACAATACGATTTATATACTTTTAATGATGAGATGATTGTCGTCACACTTGGCGAGCCTGATGAAAAACGCACGATTGAACTGTTAACTGATCCCGTTCAATTTGGTGGCTATAGTTATATTTATGATTTAGGCTTTGTCCGCGATTATATGGATCCGAGTTTTTTTGAAATAACCACTGATCAAAGCGGTGGTGTTTCCAATTATCATATCTATTCAACTTAACTTAATAATTTAAATAGCGAATTCAAACTAACGTATCATAGATGTCAATCTATGCATTGCATCTTTATACATTGATGATGCCTTGCTTTTTATATCCGTAAACGGTAAATGATTGGGATTTGTTTCAATGATAGTTTCGATACAAGGACACTTTTCTTGTGCTTCTTTAAAAGAAATATTGCTACTTCCGACAATAAGGATTAGTTTCCTATTGTTTCTTTGGCATCGCGCGGCGATACCTTTAATTGTTTTACCGTAAAACGATTGTTCATCTAGTCTTCCTTCACCTGAGATGACATAATCAGCATCTTCTATTGCGTTATCAAAAGCGATGATTTCGAGAATTGTTTCAATACCGGATTTAAGCGTGCCCTTAGCATATGCTAAGATACCTGCACCTATTCCTCCGGCCGCTCCCGCTCCAGGGATGTTTGCGACATCGATATGCAAATCTTTCTTGATGATGTTTGCTAAGTGTTCAAGGCCTTTATCAAGTTCAACAGCCATCTTGCTATCCGCGCCTTTTTGCGGGGCGTAAACATAAGCCGCGCCTTGTGGTCCATGCATAGGATTATCGACATCGCACATGCCGATGATTTCGATTCCCTCTAATCGTTTATCTACAAATGAATTATCAATTCTGACGATATCTTTAAGCGTGCTGCCTACAGGGATGAATTCTTTATTTCTGCCATTGTAGAACTTGGTTCCCAAAGCCGCGAAGAGACCGCACCCTCCGTCATTCGTGGCGCTTCCGCCGAGGAAGATATAGATTTTCTTGCCGCCCTTATTGATGGCATCTAGTACTTGCTGGCCCAACCCAAAAGTAGTGGTCTTTGAGGGATTCAAATCTTTAATTAAAGTCAGACCTGCCGATGAGGCCGTTTCGATATAGGCATTGCCATTATCATCAAGATAGTAACCGGCTTCAATATCTTTGAAATACGGGTTCTTGGTCACGGCTTTGACATATCGGCCTTTAAGCGAAAAAGCGATGGCCGCAAGCGAGCCCTCCCCGCCATCGGCGATGGGAAGATAGGCAGCCTTAATTGATGGATGCTTGACTAATTCATCTTTAAAAAGATGGCAAATATCGAGCGACGATAAGGTTCCTTTAAAGGAATCCGAGGCGATCACGATTTTCATTATTCCTATTTTACCTACTTTTTAGCAACTTTTACAAATTAAGAAGTGTTATGTATATAATAGAGATATCAATAATTTAATTACCCCAATTGAAAAACTAAACGCAACTTTATAATCGAAAGTCAAAATTGTAATACTAAGTGCAACTTTACTACTTGTGATTGTTGCATTTAGTTTTTCTATATTCACATATTGATTAGAATTTTATA
>Ga0209719_1000630_pt1 | contig 50174 bp, 44 predicted proteins | sample AD_JPNAS2_MetaG_FD_184421 | JGI IMG/M metagenome (GOLD analysis project Ga0209719, IMG submission 184421) | Active sludge microbial communities of municipal wastewater-treating anaerobic digesters from Japan - AD_JPNAS2_MetaG (SPAdes) (version 2) | ecosystem: Engineered > Bioreactor > Anaerobic...
AAAAACATTGTCACCTGATCAAAGCAAGCAGCAAGCGATGAAGTAACCGCCGCTTCGGCAACCTTCAGGATCTGTGTTAATAGTACGCCCCCTCAGGTTTCTACAACTGAGGGGGTCTTTTTATCAAAACCACGCGCCCAGTGCTGGCGGCTTGTTGCCCGAATACCCTTTTCGCTTGGGCAACAGGCCTTTGATTGAAACCCGAAACATAATCCTTGATTTTCAAACCGGCTTGGGATAGAAGGCACCAACATCAAATATGAGGACTCCCCTTGCTCCCGAACTGAATCGGGGGCTTTAGAGCCGAAAGGAGGAAAAGTTGAAGAGATACGAAGTCATTGCTATTGTCAAAACGGATGTGTCGGAAGAAGACCTGACCGCCATTATGGAACGGTCCTCCAACATCATCACCGAACGAAAAGGGGTCATCGCCAAAGCGGAAAAATGGGGCAAACGGCGGCTGGCCTATGAAATCAAAAAGCAGAAAGACGGATTTTATTTTTTCATCGACTATGCCGGCGACGGTTCCATCGTGGCCGAAATGGAGAGAAATTTTAAAATTGACGACCGGATTCTGAAATTCATGACGGTCACCAGGGAAGGCGCCGTAACCCGCGAAGGCATCGACGCGGAAATCGCCGCCTCGGAAGTGAAGCGCACACAGATCCGCATCGAAACGGACAACACAGCCGCCGCGAAAGAAGAAAAGGCGGCCCCGGATGCAAAGCCCTCCCGGCTGTCCTTCCGCAAAGCCCAGCCCCGGGAAGACAATACACCGAAAGGAGAATGATCATGGCTGCACCCAACGGCGAAAGACCCTCCCGTCCGCCTCAGAAAAAGTTTTTCCACCGGAAAAAATTCTGCCGGTTCTGCACGGACTCCAATGTGAAGATTGATTATAAAAATCCGGTGATTCTCAATAATTTTGTCACGGAGCGCGGCAAGATCATGCCCCGGAGAATCACTGGCAACTGCGCTTATCATCAGAGAGAACTGACCGTTGCCATTAAAAGAGCGCGCACCATCGCCATCATGCCTTTTGTCACCGCGGAAGGCAGATAAACCAATTTTGCAAAGCCACCGGCCGGTTTTATTCTGATGAAGAAAAAACCGGCCGGTTTTCATTGATCCGACACATCCTTTGACGGCATTGCCGTTTTTTCACCGCAGGCCCCTGATTTGACAACATTGAATCTATCGCCTTTTCATGATGCTTCGTTTCCCCGGCTGCTGCTGGTCATAGCGCTTTTTCTGGCGGCATCGCTGCTCCCCTTTGCCGGCCTCGTTTTCCTGCTCGTGATTCCGCTGGTTCTGTATGTCCTGTGCTTTCTTTCCGATCCCGCAAAGACCCTCAAGGCATTTCTGGCCTCGCTTTGCGCCGTGGCCGCCCTCCTGTGGACCATGAATGCGGCCGCATCGGTCGCGGCCCCTGCGGCCATGGGGATCGCGGGAATGCTGATGGCCTGGAGCGCCGAAAAACGGTTTCGTGTCGAAGCCGTTGTACTTCTGCCCGCGCTCGTCGTGCTTGGCGCAATCGCCTTTTATTTTATTTTCGGCGCGTTGCAGCAGTCGCTCACCCCCTGGGAGCTGGTTTTAAAGAACATTCGGGAATCGGTGGAATTAAACATCGAGTTTTACAGTCGATTGCCTCTGAATCCCGAAGAACTTCAAGCGATTGTGGACAGCAAGCCCCAAATGATATCCCTGTTTGCGCGGATTTTCCCCGCCCTTTGCGTCATGGCGGCCGTATTCACGATCTGGGTGAATCTGATAGCCGCGGGCAGGCTGCTCAAAAGCCGCGGCATTGTACTGCCTCAGCTTTCGAACCTGTCCCAATGGAGCGCGCCCGGCTGGCTGGTCTGGGTTTTCATCGCGGCGGGAGGGCTCGGCGCCGTCCCCGTCACCCCCATCCGCGTCGTCGGCGTCAACATCCTTCTCGTCGCGTCTTTGCTATATTTTCTGCAAGGTCTTGCTATTGTTAGCTTCTTTTTTCAGCATAAAAACATCTCACCGTTTTTCCGCTTCCTTGCTTATTTTTTAATTGCGATTCAGCAAATTCTTATGATAGCAATAGCGGCAGTGGGATTCTTTAATCTCTGGGTTGATTTTCGAAAATATCTGCGCAAAGACCGGTCGACAGACTGACCATTGCATTCCATACGAGACAGGAGGTTTGACCATGAAGGTGATTTTGAAGCAAAACGTCCCTTCTCTGGGCAAGGCCGGAGACCTGGTCAAGGTCAACGACGGCTACGCCCGCAATCTGCTGATTCCGAAGGGTCTGGCCGTTGAGGCGGACGACAAGAATCTCAAGGCCTTTGAACTGGCCAAAAAAAATATTCTGCAAAAGACGCAAAAGGAAAAGGCCGGCGCGCAGGATCTCGCTTCCCGTCTGAGCCAGGTGACGCTGACGCTTTCCCGCAAAGTGGGAGATCAGCACAAGATTTTCGGCTCCGTTACATCCAAGGACCTGGAAGCGGCGATCAGGGAAAAGGGATTTCCTGTGGACCGCAAAATGATTGTGCACGATGAGCCGATCAAATCACTGGGAGAGTTCAAGGTTCGCATCAAGCTCCACCCGGGCGTTGAAACGGAAATCCAGGTCCATGTGGTCGGCGAAGAATCATGAAAGACATTGATCCCTCTCTATACAAACTGCCGCCCCAGAATATCGAGGCCGAACAGTCCATCCTGGGCAGCATTCTGCTGGAAAACGGCACCATCAACGCGGTGCAGGAAATCCTGAACAGGGATGACTTCTACAGCGAAGCTCACCGGAAAATTTTTTCCGCAATCGAGCGAATGGCGGACAAGAATGAGCCGGTGGACCTGATTACGCTCAGCAGCGCGCTGAAGGACCAGAATTTGCTGGATTCGATAGGCGGCGCGGCCTACCTGGCATCGCTGGTGGACAACGTTCCCACGGCCGCCAACGCGGCCAATTACGCGAAGATCGTCAAGGGAAAGTCGGTTCTGCGCGGCCTGATCGGGTCCGCCACCGAAATCATCAACAGTTGCTATGACACGGGCTCCGACGTCGACCAGGTGCTGGATATCGCCGAGCACCGCATTTTCGAAATTTCCGAAAACAAGGTGCGGGCCTCTTTTTACCCGATCAAGGACATCGTCCGCGACACCTTCCGCTCCATCGAGGACCTGTTCACCCGCAAGGAGCTGATCACCGGCGTTCCCACCGGCTTCGACAAAATCGACGACATGACCTCCGGGCTGCAGAATTCCGATCTGATTATTGTCGCCGGCCGCCCCAGCATGGGCAAGACCGCCTTAGCGCTCAATGTCGCACAGCACGCCGCTCTGGAAACCCAGATTCCTGTTGCCATTTTCTCGCTGGAAATGTCCAAGGAGCAACTGGCCTTCAGAATGCTGGCGTCCGAAGCCCGTGTTGACTCTCAGCGCATGCGCAAGGGTTTTCTGGGGGAAACCGACTGGCCGAAGCTGACGGCGGCGGCGGGCCGGCTCTCCGAAGCGCCGCTGTTTATCGACGACACGCCCGCCATCACCGTTTTGGAGATGAAGGCAAAGTCCCGCCGCCTGAAAGCGGAGCGGGACCTGGGGCTGATCGTCGTGGACTACATTCAGTTGATGCGGTCCAGCGGCAATACCAATTCGCGCGAGCAGGAAATTTCCGAGATCAGCCGCTCGCTCAAGGCGCTGGCCAAGGAGCTCAAGGTGCCCGTCATCGCGCTTTCCCAGCTCAACCGCCAGGTCGAGACAAGGCCGGGCGGCAACAAGCGTCCTCAGATGTCGGACCTGCGCGAATCCGGCGCCATCGAACAGGACGCGGACGTGATCATCTTCATCTACCGGGATGAGGTGTACAACAAATCCGATGACAACCCGGAAAAAGGCACCGCCGAAATCATCATCGGCAAGCAGCGCAACGGCCCCACCGGTCCGGTGAAGCTTGCGTTCCTGGACCGGTTCACCACCTTTGAGAACCTGGCCCGGACGGACGAGCCATGAAAAGAAATCCCGTAGAAGTGATCGTTTGCGACCGGATGCAGAAAAATTACCGCTATTTTCTGACCAAACCGGCCGGAAAAGATTTTGACCCGGAATTCAAGCCGGAACTGACCCCCAGACAAATGCTGGAAATCGGCGTTTTCGGCGGAAAATACATGACGGACTGCCGCGGGGAATTCCCGCCCTCGTGGTTTGCCAAAGCCAGGCTCTCACCCGAACGCCACGATCCAAAGCTGAACTGCTTCGGCGTAAACGCGTCCAAGCCCCTCTCCTACTGGGTGGCCAAAGGCTGGATTTATCCTGAAGATCCCCGCGGCTGGTTTCAATGGTACTGCCGCTACTTTCTGGGCCGCCGCTCTCCCGACGACACCCGGCAAATCAAACGCTGGAAGGCCATGCAAAGGCACGTCTCCCAGCTCATCTTGCACTGCCCGGCGGGCGACCTTTCCTGCCGCCGCAGACAACGCCAGGCCCTGCTGCACTGGGCATACGACAGCCGCAAAATGTAAACCCCCTGAACACCGATCCGATGCTCTTTTTCGCCTTCCGGCAAACCTCGCGCAAAAAAAGGGCGCTCCCTTGCGGGGAGCGCCCTTGACGGTTACAGGGTTTGCTGGATTATCCGCCCAGTTTTTCGCTGGCGATTCTCATGGAGTAGAAGGAGCGGTACACGAAAATCAGAGCGATGACAAAGAAGATAGCCGACAGAGCATACTTCAAATTGACGTTCGTCATGGTCACCGCGATTTCCGTGGCCAGAAGACCGAACAGCGTCGTGAATTTGATGACCGGGTTCAAGGAAACCGAAGAGGTGTCTTTGAAGGGATCGCCGACGGTGTCGCCGACCACGCTGGCTTCGTGCAGCGGAGTGTTCTTCATCTTGAGGTCCACTTCAACAATCTTCTTGGCGTTGTCCCAGCAACCGCCGGCGTTGGCCATGAAGACCGCCTGGAACAGACCGAAGAAGGCGATGCCGAACAGATAACCGATGAAGAAGTAGGGGTTAAAAAAGGCGAGCGCCAGACACATGAAGAAGATCACGATAAAGATGTTGATCATACCCTTCTGTGCATACTGAGTACAAATCTGAACGACCTTCTTGGAGTCTTCAATCGAAGCTTCCTTCTTGTCCAGATTAATATTCTTCTTAATGTACACCACGGCCTGATAAGAACCGGTGGTCACGGCCTGGATGGAAGCGCCGGTAAACCAGTAAATGATGCAACCGCCCAGAATCAAGCCCACAATGATATCCGGCTGGACCAGAGAAAGATTTTGAATAACATTGCCGAAGATACCTTCCAGCATGATGATGATGCCGAACACCATGGTGGTGGCGCCGACAACGGCGGTGCCGATCAACACAGGCTTGGCTGTCGCTTTAAAGGTATTGCCCGCGCCGTCGGCCGATTCCAGGAAGTGCTTGGCCAGTTCGAAGTCAGGTTCTTTCCCGTATTCTTTTTTCACAACGGCTTTTGCATCAGGACGCGATTCAATCATCGACAGTTCGTAAATGGACTGAGCGTTGTCCGAAACAGGACCAAAGCTGTCCACAGCGATGGTCACGGGACCCATGCCCATGAAACCGAAAGCCACCAGACCGAAGGCAAACACCGGCGCCGCAAAGGTAAAGGCCGGAGGCATCAGAGCTATGACAGATGCAACACCCGAGACCAGGTAAGCGACATACATCAAACCCGCAATAACCAGGCCCAGCCAGAAACCGGAGAAGTTGCCGGCAACCAATCCCGAAAGAATGTTCAGGGAAGGACCGCCCTGTTTGGAAGCATTAACGGTTTCCTCGCAGTGACGGGAAGAGGTGCTGGTGAATATCTTGGTGAATTCCGGAATCAACGCACCGGCGAGGTTTCCGCAGCTGATGATGATGGACAGCGCCCACCACAGACTGGTGTAAGGTTCAGTCAAGTCACCCAGGAGGTAATAACTGGCAACAAATGTTACGATGATGCACAGGATGGAGGTAATCCATACCAGATTGGTCAGGGGATGTTCAAAGTTAAATTCTTTCTTGCCACCAAAAGCAGCTTTGCTGATACCGTCATTAACGAAATAAGAAAGAAGAGCCGTCAGGATCATAAGGATTCTCATGGCGAAAATCCAGATAATCAGTTTGCCGCCCATTTCGGGATTGCCCGCCAGAGCCAGGGCCAGGAAGGTAATCAGCGCGACGCCGGTAACGCCGTAAGTTTCAAAACCATCAGCGGTAGGACCAACGCTGTCACCCGCGTTGTCGCCCGTACAGTCGGCGATAACACCCGGGTTTTTCGGATCGTCTTCCGGAAGATGGAAAACGATTTTCATCAAGTCGGAACCGATGTCGGCAATCTTCGTGAAAATACCGCCGCAGATGCGCAGGGCGGAAGCGCCCAGTGATTCACCGATGGCAAAACCGACGAAGCTGGGACCGGCCAATTCCTTCGGAATGTAAGCCAGAATGATGAGCATGAAGAACAATTCGATGCTGACCAGCAGAAGGCCGACGCTCATACCGGAACGCAGACAGATGTTCACGATGTTTAAAGGCTCGCCGCTCATGGAAGAAAAAGCGGCGCGGGAGTTGGCCACGGTGTTGATCCGGATGCCGAACCATGCCACACCATAAGAGCCCAGAATACCTACAATCGAGCAGATCAGAATGATAAGAATATCTGATACAGGTTTTGACTGCAAAGCGCCAAAGTAATAGATCATACAAATGGCGATCAGAGCCCACAAAGCGATCAGGAACTTGCCCTGCTGGAAAAGATAGGTCTTGCAGGTTTCCCAAATGGTCTGGGAAACATCCAGCATGGCCTTGTGCGCCGGCAGATTCTTGGTTTGCACATACTGCATCACACCGAAAGCCATACCGATCAGGCAGATAAACAATCCAATATTAAGGATTGTCATTCCCGACAGGGTTCCGCCCACAAATGTAACTTGGGCCAAATCCGGCAAATTGATGTCCGCTTCACCGGCAAATGCCGCACCGGCGGCGAGCAGGACCATCAATCCGCTCAGTAAGAATGTCCAGATACTTCTTTTGTTTGTAAACATCAACTAATCCTCCTTTTTAAGAAAATTCATATTTTTTGTCTGGTACATGCCTATGGCTTGCTGCAGACCATTTAAAACAATTTCAGCGCTTGCATCGGCGGCCCTTTCGATGACTTCGGGCAGGATCTCCTGTTCTTCCTTTCGAAAAGGCTCCAACACATAACCCTCTATTCGGGATTTGTCAACTGGTTTGCCAATACCCAGCCTCACCCGAATAAAACCGGAATTTCCCAAGTTAGACTCGATAGATGACAGTCCTTTATGACCGGCAGTTCCCCCGCCCGCCTTCATGCGTATGGAGCCAAAAGGCAGGTCGAGATCATCGTGAATAACGATGAGATTGCTGATATCCGTTTTAAAGAACGACTGCAGCCGCCTTGCGGCAGTACCACTCAAATTCATGAACGTCTGGGGCTTGGCCAGCAGGACCTGTTTTTTGTCCATGGCCCCTTTGCCCCACAGGGCATTGAAACTCTTATGTTTCAGCTCTATTTTCCACCTTTCGGCCAGCTTCTCGACCACCATGAAGCCGATATTGTGCCGGGTGGATTCATAGCGCTTTCCCGGATTGCCCAGTCCGATAACCAGATAAACCATTTGTCCCCTCTCTTTATGAAAACCCAACAGATATTTTCCAAAGCTGAAGAGACGCATGATCTCCCGTATAATGCACCTGTCGCCTTACTTCTTTTCCTTCTTGTCCTCTTTTGCCGGTTCAGCGGCTGCTGCGCCTTCCGCGGGTTCAGCGCCTTCCGCCGGCGCTTCCTGCGCTTCCTCAGCCTTGACCACCCGAATGGCGGCGACTGCCACGACGGCGGCTTCCGGAGGATCCAGATGGGCCAAACCCTCTGGAATGACGATGTCTTTCACTTTCAGCGAATGTCCGATGTCGATGGCCGAAATATCAACATCGATGTGGTCGGGCAGATCCGTCGGCAGGCACAGCACCCTGATGTCTCTTTTGATGTGCTGGAGTTCCCCGCCGTTTTCCACGCCGATCGCCCTGCCGGTAAAGTTCAGCTCCACGTCAAAGGCCAGTTTCTTTTTCATGTCCACTTCATAAAAATCCGCGTGGTAGAATTTTCCGCTCAGGGGCTGGGTCTGCAGTTCCTTGATGAGGGAAAGCTTTTCGACTTTGCTGCCGCCGTCGTCGATGATCAGCTTGATGAAAGCGTGGTCTTTCTTTTCCTTATGCAGCCGAAACAGGTCGGCGCTTTTCACGGCCAACTGGATGTTTTCCGTGGCTTTGCCGTAAAAAATGGCGGGCACAAGTCCCTGCTGCCGCAGCCTTCGGGCAGGGCCCTTCTTCTGTTCTTTACGGACCTGGGCCGCTAAATCGGTTATTTCCATTTACCCCTTCCCTCCTAAATAAATAATGAACTTACTGAATCGTTGTAATAAATACGGCGCACCGCTTCGGACAACAGACCGGACACCGACAAAACCTTGATTCTTTCGCAGCCGGCGGCCCTTTCGCAAAGAGGGATCGTATCCGTCACAATAAACTCCCTGATCGCGGATTTCTCGATGCGATCGATGGCCGGACCGGACAAAACCGGGTGCGTGCAGCAGACAGACACTTCCAGAGCGCCCGCTTCCGCCAGCGCCTTGGCCGCCTGCACGACGGTCCCCGCCGTATCGACCATATCGTCCAGGATAATGACCCTTTTCCCCTCGACGTTGCCGATGATGTTCATCACCTGGGCTTCATTGGGGCCTTCCCTTCGTTTGTCGATGATCGCCAGAGAGGCGCCCAGCCTTTTGCCGAACGCCCGGGCCCGCTCGACGCCTCCGGTATCCGGAGAAACCACTACCGTATCATCCGTGTATTTTTTCTTCATGTAGTCTATCAGAACCGGCGTGGCAAAGAGGTTGTCGACGGGAATGTTGAAGAAGCCCTGAATCTGGCCGGCATGCAGGTCCATGGACAAAAGACGGTTGGCGCCGGCCGTCGTAATCAAATCCGCGACCAGTTTGGCCGAAATGGGCGCGCGGGGAGCCACTTTCCGGTCCTGCCTCGCATATCCGTAGTAGGGCACGACGGCGGTGATGCGGTCGGCGGACGCCCTTTTCATGGCGTCGATCATGATGAGCAGTTCCATCAGGGTGACATTCACCGGCGTACAGGTGGACTGAATGATGAAAACATCCATGCCCCGGACATTTTCATCGATTTCCACGCGGGTTTCGCCGTCGCTGAAGGTGGTCACGTTGGCGTTGCCCAGCGGAACCCCCAGTTTTTCACAGATTTTCCGGGCAAGCTCTCTGTTGGCGTTTCCGCTAAATACCCTTATTCTTTCAAGCATTTAAATATTTCTCCACAAGCTTTTCTGGCTGGGGCGGGAGGATTCGAACCTCCGAATGCAGGAACCAAAATCCTGTGTCTTACCGCTTGACGACGCCCCACCGTCTTTCTTATAAGATTCTACCGGGCAGTCATTCGTCAGGGGAGAATTCGTATTTACCCTACAGTGATTGGGCAAAGAAAACGCGACAGTCTCCGGAAACTTTTTTCACAATGGCACTCCGCGCCGCCCGGGCCGACGATTCATCGGCAAAAAGGCCAAAAAGCGTGGGACCGCTGCCCGACATCAATGCACCCAGGGCGCCTTCGTTGATCAGCAATCGTTTAAAATCCGCCAATTCGGGATGCATCTTCATCGATACAGCTTCTAAATCATTATGCAATTCCCGAATTACATCACCCAGTGCGTAAAATCGCGGAATGCTATAATTATTTTCTTTTTTTGTCAACGTGAAATTAAGCTTTTCGTAAACCGATTTTGTGGAAAGGGGAAAAGGGGGATTGATCAGCACCATGCTGAATTTGATTGTATTTTCAAGCGTCTGGAGCCTGTCGCCGATGCCGGAGGCAAACGCCGTCGGGCCGAACATGAAAAAAGGGACGTCCGCGCCCAGTTTTGCCCCCAGTTTCATCAGTTCGGATTTGGAGAGCCCCAGGGAACACAGGTCATTGAGCGCCAGCAGCGTGGCCGCGGCATCCGAACTGCCCCCGCCCAGACCGGCGGCCAGGGGAATCTGCTTGGCAAGTTCGATGGCGACGCCGCCCGAATAGCCGGCATGGTCGAAAAGCTTTCGGGCCGCGAGGTAAACCAGGTTTTTTTCATCCGTGGGAAGATCAGCGCCGGGGCAGGAAATAACAATTTCTTTTGAGCGGAGGGAAAAGGTCATTTCATCGTAAAGGGAGATCTGCTGCATCACGGAGGCCAGATCATGGTAACCGTCCGGCCGTTTGCGCAAAATACGCAGAAAAAGGTTGATTTTGGCGGGCGCCAACCTTCGCGTTTCAGCCTTTTTCTTTGACATAGCGCATTTTCAGCTCGTAGAGCACGCCCTCGATCAGGCCGGCTTCGTTCGGGTCCAGATTTCCGGCGGTTTTCTTCTGGAGCATATCCAGAATATCGATGGTCTGCTTGGCGGCCGGAAGATTTTTTTCGGCCTTGCCTCCTTCGTACTCCGGAAAATCGCCGAAATGAAAAAGAGCGGACGTGGAAAGCGAAATGACAAAGTTCGTGAAATTCACGGCGGGATAATCCGCCGGTTCCGCGGAAGTTTTGCCGGCCGTTTCTTTCGGCTCCTCCGTCTTTGCGGATGCCGGCTCCTCTTTTGTCTGTGTGTCCGGCTCTTCCGAAAAACGCCTGTCCTTTATGACAAATCCTTCGCCTTTGGTCTCTTCCGCCATAAAATCCCCCCTGATTGTGCAGGGAACGGTCGCGACCGTTCCCTACCCTTTAATCCTTCAGTCTTCAGCCTTTCTTCAGCCTTCAGCCTTCAGCCTTCGGCCTTCCGTCCTTAACCTTTCTTGCTGAACGTAATCTCCCCTTTGGAAACGCCGATGACGATGTGGTCGCCTTCGGAGAATTTACCGGCCAGCAGGTCCATGGCCAGCGGATCCAGAACAAGTTTCTGCAGCGCCCGCTTGAGCGGTCTCGCCCCGTAAACCGGGCTGTAGCCCTCTTCGGCTATATATTTTTTCGCCGCTTCTGTCAATTCGATGGAGAGCTTGCGCTCCGCGAGCCGCCTGCCGATCAGGCCGAGCTGGATGCCGACGATCCGGTGAATGTCCTCGAGCGTCAGGCCGTGGAACATGATGATGTCGTCGATGCGGTTTAGAAACTCCGGTTTAAAGGTCGCGCGCAGGGCTTCCATCGAACGGTTTTTCTTTTCTTCTTCCTCCAGCGACGGATCCTGAATCCACCCGCTTCCGACGTTGGAGGTCATGATCACGACCGTGTTTTTGAAATCCACCGTGCGGCCGTGCCCGTCGGTAAGCCTTCCGTCATCCAGAATCTGCAGGAGAATATTGAACACATCCGGATGCGCCTTTTCGATTTCGTCAAACAGCAGGACGCTGTAAGGCTTGCGCCGGACGGCTTCGGTGAGGTAGCCGCCTTCATCATAGCCCACGTAGCCGGGCGGAGCGCCGATGAGCCGCGCCACCGCGTGTTTTTCCATGTATTCCGACATGTCGATGCGGATCATCGCCTGCTCGTTGTCGAACATGAACTCCGCCAGCGCCCGCGCAAGTTCCGTCTTGCCAACGCCGGTCGGCCCCAGGAAGATGAACGACCCGATCGGACGGTTCGGATCCTGCAGGCCGGAGCGCGCGCGCCGAAGCGCCGCCGAGACAGCCCCGATGCCGTCGTCCTGACCGATCACGCGCATTTGAAGCCGCTCGTCCATGTGGATCAGCTTCTGCACGTCGCTCTCCATCATGCGGGAAAGCGGAATCCCCGTCCAGTTGGAAACGACTTCGGCCACGTCCTCGGCGTCCACTTCCTCTTTGAGCATCCGGTTGTTTTTCTGTACGTCCGAAAGCTTTGCCTGATCGGTTTCCAGCGCTTTGGAAAGCTCGACCATTTTGCCGTAGCGGATTTCGGCCGCACGCGCCAGGTTGCCTTCGCGCTGCGCGCCGGCTTCCTCCGTTTTCAGCGCTTCCATTTGGCTTTTGATCTGCTGAATCTTTTTAATGATGTCCTTTTCCGACGACCAGTGCATCTTCATCCGGTCCATCTCGCTTTGGAGTCCGGCCAGTTCCTTTTCAATCTTGTCGCGCCGCTCCAGCGCCGCCTTGTCCGTATCCTTTTTGAGCGACTGCTTTTCGATTTCGAGCTGAATGATTCGGCGGTCGATCGCGTCGATTTCGGACGGCATCGAATCCAGTTCGATCCGCAGCCGGGACGCGGCTTCGTCGATCAGGTCCACCGCCTTGTCCGGCAGGAACCGGTCGGCGATATAGCGGTGAGACAGGGTAGCGGCGGCCACAATCGCCGAATCCTTGATTCGCACGCCGTGATGCACTTCGTAGCGCTCCTTGAGGCCGCGCAGAATGGCGATGGTATCCTCCACCGTCGGCTCCTTGACTAAAACCGGCTGAAAGCGCCGCTCGAGCGCCGCGTCCTTTTCGATGTACTTGCGGTATTCATTGAGCGTCGTTGCGCCGACGCAGCGCAGCTCGCCGCGCGCCAGGGCGGGTTTGAGCATGTTGGAGGCGTCCATCGATCCTTCCGAGGCTCCCGCGCCGACCACCGTATGGATTTCATCGATAAAAAGGATGATCTCGCCTTCGGCGCTGATGACTTCCTTCAAAACCGCCTTGAGCCTTTCTTCAAATTCACCGCGGTATTTCGCGCCCGCGATCAAAGCGCCGACATCCAGACCGATCACGCGCTTGCTTTTCAGATTTTCCGGCACGTCGCCGTTGACGATGCGCTGGGCGAGGCCTTCCACAATGGCCGTCTTGCCGACGCCCGGCTCTCCGATCAAGACCGGATTATTCTTGGTGCGCCTTGAGAGCACCTGCATGATGCGGCGGATTTCCTCATCCCGGCCGATGACCGGGTCAAACTTTCCCGTACGGGCCAGCTCATTGAAGTCTTTGGCGTAGCGCTCCAGGGCCTGATACTTGCCTTCCGGATTGGGGTCCGTCACGCGCTGATTGCCGCGGATGTCCACGAGCACCTTTAAGATATTGTCTTTCGTGACGCCGTTTTGCCGCAGAATTTTACCCGTCTTCCCTTCCTTTTCCTCGGACATGGCCACCAGCACATGCTCGGCGCTGACATATTCGTCCTTGAGCTGGAGCGCGCCGGTCATTGCCTTATCCAACAGCTTGTTGAGCCTGCCGCCCAGGTAAGCCTGACCGGCGCCCGCGCCTTCGACGCCGGGCTGCTTTTTCAGATCAATATGGAGTTCCTGCTCCACCTTTCGGGGAGAAACGTTTAATTTATTCAGAATGGCGCCGGCAATCCCGTCTTGCTGCTGCAGCAGCGAAGCGAGCAGATGCTCCGGCTCGATGGCCTGGTGGCCGAGCGTTCCGGCCAGCGTCTGCGCATCCTGAAGCGCCTCCTGCACTTTCAAGGTAAATTTATCAAATCTCATGGTCTTCCTCTTTCTACTCCACGGGTTTTTCAATCGTCACGAAAAGCTTTCCGTTTTTAAAGACGCTGACGTTTCCCGAAGACTGGGAGATCACCATCGCCACCGCGCGGGTCACATTGGTGATGCCGGCCGCTGCGATATGGCGGCTCCCCAGGCCCGAAGGGAAATCTTTGCTGTCCAGCGCCGCGTTCAAATGGCGTCCCGCCGTAACGATCACGCCGTCTGTCTTGATCACGAACGCGCCGTCGATGGCGGAAAGCTCCTTGATGGTTTCCTCCAGCTCCGGATTCAGAATGTTGCGCTGCTCCTCGGAATATCCCTTGAACGGATTGATGATCATCTGCCGGGAAAGCTGCATCACTTTCTCATCGTCCCCCAGAACGAAAATCGTTCCGACCTTCCGGTTTTCGCGCCCCTGGGCCGCCAGTTCGCAGGCGATGTTCAAAACGGCGTTGAAAACCTCGGGCCGCACGGCTTCCACGACATCGCTGATGTCGTCGGATGTCAGGATTTCGAACTCGCGGCCGACGTCAATGAAAAAGATGCTGTCCGCATACCCGAATTTCGGCACGCCGGACAGGCAGACGACCTTGTCGCCCTTTTTAAAAAGGCCGGAGACGATGCCCTTGGCAATGGCGATCTTGATTTTCCCGACGCGGGTCAGATTGACGTCGGGAAGCTCCAGTTTCTTTGCCGCCGGCAGCAGCTTCTCCGGCAGCTCCTCGTCCTCCCGCAGAACGAGAACGAACCGGACTGATTTTCTCTCTTCCTCGGAAAGCTCGGCCAGTTCGCTTCGGACATCCACGCAGACCAGAACGCAGCCGGCCTTGACGCCTTTCGCGAGCTTGATGGCCGTTTCGATCATCGTCTTGTTCACGGATTTCATATTCATTCCCGGTTCTTTTTTGAGCCTAAAATAAGCATTTGAAGCCAGCCTGTCAAGCCGCGGACGGCCGCCGGGAAATATTTGCTTGACCGCTCATTCACTCTTCGGTATCTACCAGATCAGGTTTTTTGGACTGAGGAGGCCCGCCCGTTGAAGTTACCCGTCGTCACCGGCACTCTGGACTTATATATCGCGGAGATCAACCGCTTTCCCCTTTTGACCGCCGAGGAAGAATTCAAACTGGCCATGCGGCTGAAAAAGGACAACGACATGGAAGCGGCGGAAAAACTGATCGTTTCCAATTTGCGGTTTGTCGTGAAAATCGCCCATGAATACCGGAGTTACGGCTTCAAGCTGTCCGATCTCGTTCAGGAAGGCAACATCGGACTGATTCACGCCGTCAAGAAATTCGACCCGGAGAAAGGCTACCGCCTGATTTCCTACGCGGTCTGGTGGATCCGCGCCTATATTCAGAACTATTTGATCAAATCCTGGAGCCTCGTCAAGATCGGAACCACACAGGCGCAGCGCAAGCTTTTCTTCAAACTGAGCCAGGCCCGGAAACAGCTGGAAACGATCTCGAAGAAGAATCCCGAATTCAGCGAGATCGCCGACTCGCTGGGCGTCAAGGGCTCCGAGGTCGCGGAAATGGATCTGCGGATGGGCGCGCGCGACCTGTCGCTCAACGAACTCATCAACGACGACGGCGAAACGTCCCACCTGGATTTTCTGACCCATGACGGGGACAACCAGGAAGTCTCCCTGATCAAGCATGAAGAGAGAAGCCTGGTCAAACGGCACATCGCCGGCGCCCTGGCCAGGCTAAACGAAAGGGAAAGCTACATCATTCAGCACCGCGTCATGGCCGATGATCCGCTGACCCTGCAGGAAATCGGCGACAAATACAACATCACCCGCGAGCGCGCCCGCCAGATTGAAAAGCAGGCGCTCAAAAAGGTTCAGCTGGCCCTGCCCTATCTCAAAGAAGACCTGTAAGCCGTCAGCGGACCCACGGGGAATAAACGAGAAACCATACGATCTTCAGGTATTCCCTGCCCACTTTTCTCCAGTCCGAGGCCTTAAGCTCCCAGACATTCACCGGGGCTTTTTCGTAGGGCGTCGGCAAAAAGCAATGTCCGTCGGACGTTCCGAATTCCCTGCCGACCATAATGCGGATGCGCCGCATGTGGTAGGGAGAGCTCACGAAAATCGCCGTTTTCTGCCCGTATTGACGCATGATTCTTTTCGCCTCGATGAGCTCCAGGTGAGTGTCTTCGTAAAATGGCGGCCAGGCGGAGTCGGGGTTTTTCTTGAGGCGGTCCGGGTCTTTTGGAATGAAAACGGCCTTCAGTTTTCCCCGGTCAGCGCTGAAGAGCTTCTGATAGGCGGGAATCACGAGATAGTCCGCCATTCCCCGGTTCATCAAATCCCTGGCGTAGCGGTCCCGGTCGTTGAAAACGGGCCCCAGCAGAACCACGACGGCATCCGCCCTGGCGCCGCCGGTCGAATACGCCAGATACCGGGGCGCGTAAAGCACCCCTGCCGCGAGAACGGCCGCCGCCAGCATCAGTATGCCGGTTCGCTTATTAAAGGACCGCGTGGTCATGGGCCGATTTCTTTTTGTTTTCCCGGTCATAATTTGCTTTTCAGCTCGCTGAGGATGTTGAGCGCCTCCAGCGGCGTCATCGAAGAAACGTCCAGCCGGCGGATTTCTTCAAGGACGATGTCCTCGCCCTCCGCGAACAGACTCAACTGCGGGTTGGCCGGCTTTCGGACATTCCGGCCGCGGGCGATCCGCGGCATGCCGATTTCGTCGAATTCCCCCTTCTCCAGATTGTGCAGGATTTCCCTGGCCCGGGCAATGACATCCGCCGGGACGGAGGCGATTCTCGCCACTTCGATGCCGTAGCTGCGGCTCGTCCCCCCCTCCATGATCCGGCGCAGGAAAATGATTTTTTCCCCCCATTCCTTGACGGCAATGTTGTAGTTTTTCGCGCCCTGCCTGGACGCGGCCAGGTCGGTCAACTGGTGGTAGTGCGTGGCAAACAGCGTGCGCACGCCCCGCCCGGCGAGATCGTGAAGATGCTCGGCCACCGCCCAGGCGATGCTGAGGCCGTCAAACGTGGATGTGCCCCGGCCCACCTCGTCCAGAATGACCAGGCTGCGGGGCGTTGCCTGAGTGAGAATCTGAGCCGTTTCCATCATCTCCACCATAAACGTGCTCTGGCCTTTGGCCAGGCTGTCCGAGGCGCCGATGCGCGTGAAGATTTTGTCGGCCACGCCGATGCGGGCGCTGGAGGCGGGAACGAAACTGCCCATTTGCGCCAGAATCACGATCAGGGCCACCTGGCGGATATACGTGGACTTTCCCGCCATGTTGGGTCCGGTAATGACCAGCAGACGGTTTTGGCCGAGATCGAGCAGCGTGTCATTGGGCACGAAGCCTTCCTTTTTGAGGGCTGCTTCGACCACCGGATGGCGGCCGTCCCGAATGTCGATCACGTCGTCTTCGCTGATTTCCGGGCAGACATAGGAATGCTTCTCTGCCGTTTCCGCAAGAGCCGAGATCGCATCCAGTTCGGCCACGCAAAAGGCGTTGTACTGAATGACGGGAATGTCCGGCAGCAGGCTTTCGCGAAGCGCGCCGAAGAGTTCACTTTCCCGCGCGCGGATTTTTTCCTCGGCGTGGAGCACCGTCTGTTCGAACTCTTTCAATTCCTGGTTGATGTAGCGCTCCGCGTTGACCAGCGTCTGCTTGCGCACGTAGGAGTCCGGCACCAGCGCGGCGTTGGCCTTGGTCACTTCAATATAGTAGCCGAAAACGCTGTTGTAGCCGACTTTGAGCGAATGGATGCCCGTGGTCTGACGCTCCCGGGCTTCGAGCGCCGCGATCCACTGCTTGCCGTCGGCGCTGACAAAGCGCAGGCGATCCAGCTCCTCATCAAAGCCCGCGGCGATAAATCCCCCGTCCTGCGCGCGGGCGGGAGGATCGGCGACGATCGCGCGGGAAAGGAGTTGAACCGTCTTGGACATGTCCGTCATGTCTTTGCGCAAGGCACTGAGAGCGGGCGCGGTAAATTCTTCCAGCCCGGATCGCAGGCTGGGCAAAACGGCAAGAGACGTTTTCAGCGCGACGAGGTCGCGCGGCGTGGCCGCCATGAGCGCGATGCGTCCGGCCAGTCTTTCCAGGTCATAGACGCCGGAAAGAATTTTGCGAAGCTGTGCGCGCGCCGCGTGGCTTTCCCTGATTTCCGCCACGGCCGCCAGCCGCTCGCGGATTTTTTCCGGCGCCGTAAGCGGATAGCCCATCCACCACCGCAGGCGCCGGGCGCCCATCGGCGTCAGGGTTTCGTTGATGAGGTGGAAAAGGGATCCCGCGCTTCTTCCGTCCTGAAGCGTGGCGAAGATTTCCAGGTTTCGGCGGGCGGCCTCATCGAGCATCATGTAATTCCGGGGCGCGTATTCCCGAATGGCGGAAATATGGCCGGCGCGAACCCTCTGCGTGGCGTTCACGTAGCGCAGAATTCCGGCGGCGGCGTTTTTCGCCGCGCGAAAGCCCCGGATGCCTGATTTTTCCAGCACCGCCGCATCGAGCTCCTTCTCCAGAATCTCATCCGCCTGTCCGGGCTCGAAACCGGCCGCATCGATCGTGTTGACGCAAACGGACGGCATTCGGGCCTCCAGCATTTTGACGAGCGCCGGATCGGGAAAATTTCTGTCCACCAGCAGCTCCCGAAAGGCCAGCGGCCCCGAGGCGGCGAGAAGCGCGTCGCGTCCCGGAAATTCGGAGATGTAAAACTCGCCGGTGGACAAATCCAGAAACGCCAGGCCCAGCGCGTCGGGGCCGGCGGCCAGGCAGGCCAGATAGTTGTTTTCGGAGGCTTTCAGGTTTTCCTCGTCCAGAACCAGCCCCGGCGTGATCACGCGGACGACTTCGCGCCGGACGATGCCTTTGGCGTTTTTCGGGTCCTCCACCTGCTCGCAGACGGCCACCTTGTATCCTTTTTCCACAAGCCTTGTGATGTAGGCCGAAGCGGCGTGATAGGGAACTCCGCAAAGCGGGACCGCGTCTTGGCTGGATTTATTGCGGGAGGTGAGCGTGATTTCCAGAAGCGGCGCGGCCCTCTGCGCGTCTTCGAAAAACATCTCGTAGAAATCGCCCATGCGGTAAAACAAAATGCAGTCCGGATATTTTTCCTTGATCTCGACGTACTGCTTCATCGCCGGGGTCAGATTGAACGTCGCGTTCAGCGCCATTTCCCGTCATCCCCCCGCTCCAGATCAATCACGTCGGGCTTCCCGCGAGGAGCGGCCTGTTGCTGATAGATAAAACGGTTGGCGAGCCAACTGGCGATGCTGACGATCAGGGCGCCGAGAAACGCCCAGAAAAAACCGTCAATTTCCAGTCCCGGGACGAAATAAGCCACCAGAATCAGCATGAGAGCGTTGAGCACAAAAGCAAAGATGCCCAGCGTCAGAATGGTCAGCGGCAGCGTCAGAAGGAGCAGGACGGGGCGAAGAAAAGTATTCAGAACGCCCAGGATCGCGGCGGCGAGAAAGGCCGTCGCCAGAGACGCCACGTGAATGCCGGGAAGGAGGCTCGACGCAAGCACAATGGCCGCGGTAATGACCAGCCACCGTATGAGAAGAACCGTTATGAATGATCCCTGGCCCGCTGCCATATTCCTCCTCAGTAAGGCGTATCGTCCGCCACGGTTTTTTTCGATTTCAGAAAGATCCACGTGACGCTGAACCCGCTCATCCAGGATGTTTTCGTCTTGACCAGCGGGCTGTCCTCAAAAACGGCGCCCTGCAGAAAATCGGCGCTGACGAAGGCGTGAAAATGAAAGGACCTGTAATTCTTCCCCAGCCCGACGGTCAGGGTGGAGCCGCTGTAGCCTCCGCCCGCATCGTAGGCCGGGCGGTCAGCCGCGGCGTAAGGGGGTTCCACGTTGTAAAAATATTGATGGCAGCCTCGGTCGCCGAACATCGGCCCGGCCGAAACTCCCAGGTAGATGCCCGTTTCGGGAATCACATTGCCTTTTTCAAAGTTCAACCGGGGGGAAAAGACCCATCCCTCGTAGCGCACGGAGCGAAAGTCCGTCGAAAAAACCGCCCGGACGGGAAAGGCCAGGCTCAGGCGATGCCAGTTTTCCCGGGAGTCCAAAAGCTTTATGCGCAGCGCCGGGCCGAATTCAAACGTGGGATCCAGGTCCTCCATGCCGCGGCGCGCTTCATTGTCGTCGCTCTTCACGGGCACGGCCCCGTAGCCGCTCGCATCGAGGGTTACGCGGTCGGTTTTGAAAAGCCTGGCGGTCAGCCTTTTGTCCTCCAGGCGAAAAATGCCGCCCCGGTAAACCGCATAGGGAAACGGCAGCAGGTACGGCCGCGTCTTGTCCGATCCCCGGTAATCCGGCATCATCAGAAAACCGCCGCCGACTCCCACTTCCCACAGAGGCTTCTCCGCGCCGGCAGCCTTGATCGGCAGGATCAGCAAAACAAAAGCCAGCAGCACTGGGAAAATTCGACCATACGCCATCACGAACGCCCAATCCTAGCGGTCAAAAGTCGTAAACTGGTCTTTTTTCGCCGCGCAAACCGGACATTCCTCCGGCAATACGCCGTCCGCCACGTAGCCGCAGACCTTGCAGACATGATAAACGGTTTGGCGCTCTTCCATGAAGTGGTTCATGGCCTGCTTGTAGAGCTTGGCGTGCGTCTCCTCGACGTCGCGGCTCTGGCTGAAGTGCAGAAGGGCCTGCTTGTCGCCCGCCTGCTCCGCCATCTTCACGAAGCGGTCATAGGCGATTTCCGCCACCGTTTTTTCCGACTCGAAGCTTTCCGCGAGGTTTTCTTCCGTGGTTTTAATTTCCTTGAGCACGCGAAGCGCCCGCTTGCCGTGGATCTCTTCCGAAAAAGCAATCACGCGAAAAAGGCGCGCGATCTGCGGATAACCTTCCTGCTCGGCTTTGTCCGCGAACATGCTGAGCCGCAGGGCGGCCTTCGCTTCGCCGACGTAAGCCTCGCGAAGAGCTTCCCGAATTTTTTCATCCATCGCTTACCCCTTTCTGAAAAAACGCCTATTCCGGCTTGAACTCGCTTTTATCGGCGCCGCAAACCGGACAGGTCCAATCGGCGGGAAGCTTCTCAAACGCCGTTCCGGGGGGGATTCCGCCTTCTTCGTCTCCCTGGTCCGGGTCATAAACATAACCGCATACATCGCATACATACTTTTTCATGGTTCGCCTCCTTGAGTGGTCTTATTTCATATCGGGGACAATCTTTTGGCCAGTTCCGACGCAACGGCCCTCCCCAGTTCATGGCATTTCCCGAGCACATCCGGACCCGGCACATGTTTTGCCGAAACCGTTTCGGCCACCACGTCCACCTTCATTTCCCGAAGAACCGCTTCCAGATCTTTCACCGCCTCGCCGCTCCAGCCGAACGAGCCGAACACCGCGCCTGCCAGATTGGCAGGCTTGAGCCCTTTGATATAGGTCATCCCGTCGGCCATCTGCGGCAGCATGTTATTGTTGAGCGTGGAAGAACCGACGATCAGCGCCCCCGCGTCCAGCAGCTCGAAGATCACTTCGCTGCGGTGCACTTCGTTGAGGGAAAGAATTTTGACCTTTACGCCCGCCTGCGCCAGAGCCTCCGCAATGGCCCTGGCCATCATTTCGGTGGAATGCCACATGGTTGCGTAAAGCACCACCGCCTTGTTGGACGGCTTCTGCTCGGCCCATTTCTGATACCGCTCCAGGATGAAGCCCAGGTCTTTGCGCCATACCGGCCCGTGGTCCGGCGCGATGATTTTGATCGCCCAGCCCGTTGCCGCCACCCTTTCCATGGCTTTGAGAACCACCGGCGAATAGGGCAGAACAATGTTGGCGTAGTATGTGGCGGCTTCGTATTCCAGCATGTCGGCCGGCAGTTCGTCGGCAAAGCGCTCGAACGTCGCCAGGTGCATGCCGAAGGCGTCCTGCGAAAACAGCAGGCCGTCCGCGGCCAGATACGTAAACATGGAATCCGGCCAGTGGATCATTCTGGTTTCCATGAAGGTCAGCTCCATGTTGCCCAGGGAAAGCGTCTCCCCTTCCCGGACCGCCTGAATCGGATAATCATTGTGAAGAATGTCGTTGAGGTTTTTCACCCCGACGGCCGAGGCAAACACTTTGGAGGGCTTGACCAGCCCGACCACCTGCGAGAGGCATCCGCAATGGTCCTGTTCGGAGTGGTTGGAAACAATGTAGTCGATTTTGGCAGGATCGATTACGGATGCGATCCGCGCCAGCATTTCCTCCATGAAGGGTTTTTTGACCGTGTCGATGAGCGTGATTTTGTCCGCCAGGATCAGGTAGGCGTTGTACGTGCTTCCGCGGGGCGTGGTGTAGCCGTGAAAATCGCGGATCGACCAGTCGATGGCGCCCACCCAGTACACATGGTCGCTTACTTTTATCGCGGAATAAATATTGGTCATGAAGTTTCACCTCGGGAAATGATTTGTGAATGAGTAATATAAGGTTTACCGCCGGATCGTCAACTTTTATTTAATCATGGAGACGCCCGCGTCAAAAGCCTTCAGATTTAAAGCGCATTTTTCCGGCGACTGGGTTTTGCGAATCTCTTTTGCGAACATCCGCCGGTCGATGGGCAAAAGGCCCGTCCCGGCCAGCGCGCCGATCATGACGATATTGCTCAGCACCGGATTGCCCAGGGAAAGGCCCGCGGCCGTCGCGTCAAAGAGCCAGTACCGGGCCGTCAGCCGCTCAAAGGCGGAACGGATCGTTTCTTCAGAGGGGTAATCTCGCTCGCCCGTAATCACTCCGACGGGATCAATCGAACGGGAATTGGCAATAAGCGAGACCTCGGGATTGCCGTACATCGTCAAAACGCGAAGGGCCTCCAGCGGCTCCAGCGCCACAATGACATCGGCGGCGCCTCGGGGAATCTGCGGACTTCTCACCGCGTCGGGGGAAATGCGCAGATGACTCATCACCGACCCTCCGCGCTGCGACATGCCGAACGTTTCGCCGATGGTTGCGACATAGCCCGCGTCCACGAGCATGCCCGCCAGTGTGCGCGACGCCATGACGTTGCCCTGCCCGCCCACGCCCGTGAGAATCAGGTTGAGGGTGACTTTTTGAGATTTTGATTTCATGGGCTTTATCCCCGTAAAAAACGTTTTCAATAACCCGACTACATAACAACCTGAAGGCGGCGCGAGGTCACAAGACCGTTTTCTGCATTTTTATGATCGCTTTGCGCGGACAAATCGAGGCGCACACGCCGCAGCCGGCGCAGACCACCTCGTCAATGGCCGCCTTTTTCTTTTTCCGGTCCCAGACGAGGGCCGGACAGCGGAAAATCCTCGTGCACAGGCGATTGCAGCCGCAGGCATCCCCCAGGCACAGATCTTCGTCCACCTTCATCTCGAACGTTTTTTTACCCTTTTTTTCGGGGCTGAGCGCGCAGGCCTGGCGCAGAATCAGCACCTTGAGCGAACCTTTTTCGGCCAGAAAATCCGTGAGCGCCGCCCCGGTTGCCGCAAGGTCAAAGGGGTCGCAGAGCGCCACTCTCGCGCCGATCGCCCGGCAGATGGAAGCGATATCGACGGCCGGAACACTTTCCTTGAGCGCGTTCACCTCAATGCCCGGATGCGGCTGAAACCCCGTCATGGCCGTCCCCTGATTATCCAGCACAATGAACGTGATGTCCGCGCGGTTGTGCTGCGCGTTGATGAGCGCCGGGATCACCGCGTGATAAAATGTGGAATCACCGCAGACCGTCAGAACGGGCTTTTGAAATCCGAACGGCGAGAGCTTTGCAAAACCGCTGGCAAGACCCGTTCCGGACCCCATGGAATGAAGCGTCGGCATGGTCCAGTAACCGTTGGCCGGCGTGAGGGCGGCCATGGAATAGCAGCCGATGTCGCCGCAGACAAACCCCTCGCGGCCGTCCAGTGCGATGGCGTTGTGAATGCTCCAGAAGGATGCGCGGTGCGGACAGCCGGCGCAAAACGTCTGCTCCCGGGGGGGCAGCAGCGCCGCCGTTTTGCGCGCCTCCTCCAGATAGGAAGAGGGCAGCGAACCGCGCTTCATCCTGAAAATCTTCGCCAGGGCGTCCGCCACGATATCGGGGTTGAGCTCCCCGGCAAACGGAAGCGTTCCGTCATATTTACCAAAAAACGTTTTGCCGCCCGAAAGCTTCGGGTCGCCGGCGGCGAGGACCTTGACGTTTTCTTCCAGAAACGCCATCACCTCTTCCACGATCAATATCTTTCCGGCTTTCCGCAAATGACCGGACACCAGGCGCGGCGGCAGGGGCCAGGTGGTTCCAAGCTTCAAAATGCCCACCCTCTTTTGCAGTCCCAGCATTTCGACCGCCTCCACGGCATAAAGCCAGCAGGCGCTGGCCGTGATGAGGAGCAGATCGGGCCGCGCCGGACCCGTATAGCGGTTGAACGGACTTTTTTCAAACAGGGCGCAAACGGCCTTGAGCTTTTGCCGGCGGAGCAGATGCTTGGCGACCACCGGAGTGCTGATCATCGGACCGGTTTGCGAATCCATAATCGGCCCGCCGTATTCAAACGCCGCCTTTCGGGTTTTTGCCGGGAATTTTCCGCAAACCACGTTTCCGCTGGCGTGCGACATACGCGTGACGGAGCGCAGCATCACGACGTTGCCGATCGCTTCGGAAAGCTCAAAAGCCCATTTCGTCATGTCCTTGGCTTCCTGAAAATCCGCCGGTTCCAAAAGCGGCATCTCCAGCATGCCGGCAAAATAGCGCGACTCCCCTTCGTTGACGCTGGAGAGCGCCCCCGGATCTTCGCAGGAAACCAGCACGATGCCGCCGCGGGTTCCCGAGGCCGTCAGGTGCAGCAGAAAGTCCGACGCCACGTTCACGCCGTTCTGTTTCATGACCGCCATCGAACGCAGGCCCGCAAAGGAAGCGGCCGCCGCCACCTCTAGCGCGACCTTCTCGTTGACCGACCACTCCACGTAAAGATTCCGCTCTTGCGCCACACGCGCAAGCGACTCGATCACCTCGGAAGAAGGCGTGCCGGGGTAGCCGGTCGCCACCGAAACGCCCGCTTCCAGCGCTCCGCGGGCAATGGCTTCGTTTCCCAGAAACAAAACCTTTGATTTCGCCGGTGAGAGTAATTTTGTCATATGCATCTCGTCTCTCGTCACTCGCAGAAAACGGTTTGAACCACCCCTGCGGGCGGCGCGACTGTTCCCTACTTTAAATATTTTCTTACCACCGGATCGTCGGGGTTCAAATACAGCAGATTTTTGGGCGACCGGCTTTTGGCGATAATGCGGACCAGCGCCTTTTTCTTTTTTTCCGCCGCCGCGTTTTTCAGTTCCACAAGCGCCGGCGGCGGCGCCTCTCGAAATTCCAGAACGCCCCGTTGGCGCGCCAGTGAAACCAGTTTTTGTCCCGCACCGCTGCGGACAATCACCTGATTCCAGCCGCGCATTTCCTCCGGATTCGCGCCGAAGCGGGCGGCGCCCACGGACAGGTCGGCAAACTCCGCCGTGGAATCGACGCAGCAGCGGCAGGCTTCACGCACACAGGAATCCACCTCGTCCATCGGCACATTTGCCGAGCCCCCGGCCGTGCGGAGTTCGAGAACATTTTTCCCCGCGGGAATATCCATGCCGGTCAGGGCTGACGCGGAAAGTTGATATTTTTCCAGAAGATTCTGAAAACGATCGAGGGCGAGCGTCCAGCCGCAAAACAAACCGATCACCAGCGAAAGCGACCCGCCCTTTCGGTATCCGTCGATTTTCGCCGTCCTGATTTTGGCCAGCGCGATCGCCTGGCAGGGCGTGGCCACGATGCCAAGTCTGCCCGCGCCGCTTTCCGGCGCGCGGTGAAACGCGGCGACCGTCGGCGCCGCCCAAAACCGGCTTTGAGCATAATCCGCCAGCTCTTCCGCGCGGTCGATCAGAAGGCCTTCGGGTTCGCGTCCATCCAGACGGCCGGAAACGATCGCCGCGTCGATCCATCCTTCGGACATCGCCAGCCCGAGGAGCGCCGTCACGGTTCCGCCGTGCTGCGCACGGGACCGCAGTCCCTCGTCCTTCGCTCGGGTGAGCCAATACTCCTTCACCGGGCCGATTTCGTCGGTCGCGTCTGAAGCGTCAAAAAGTCTTTCCCGAAGAAGCGGCAGATCGGAAGGTGTTCGGGGGCAAAAGGCGCGACATTTGCCGTCGGGCAGGTCACAGTCAAAAAGCTGAACGGTTCTGTCTTTGTAAACCGCCTGATAAGGGCACAGCCCCACGCACGCACCGCAGCCGGTGCAGAGGCTTTTTTCCAGAACGTCTTTTTTCAGCCTGGACTGACTGCTTCGTTTTTTTCTCATCAATGAACGCCCTTGGCCGCGCTTCCGTCCACCAGCAGATTCACTCCGTTGATGTAGGCGGCCTGTTCCGACGCGAGAAACGCCACGACGCTTCCGATTTCTTCCGGCCGGCCCAGTCTTCCGGCGGGGATGGCGGCGGCCGTTTCGGCAAAATACCGCTCGATGGAGATCCGCCGTGCTTCGGCTCGGAAACGGGCCAGCTCCTCCTGCCGTTGGGTTCGAATGTGGCCGGGGCACACGGTATTGATCGTAATGTTGTATTTTGCATACTGGTTGGCCAGCACCTTGACAAGGCCGCCGATGCCGGGGCGTATCGCGGCGGAGAGCAGCAGTTCATTGACGGGCTGCTTGGCGACAATCGAGTTGATGGTAATAATCCTGCCCCACTGCTGGCGCACCATCATGGGCAGCACGGCGCGGGTCAGACGCACCATGCTCATCAGCGTCAGCTCATGCGCCTTTTGCCAGTCTTTGTCGGTCAGCGCAAGCATCTCGCCTGCCGGAGGCCCGCCGGCGTTTACGACCAGCACATGCACCGTCCCAAAGCGTTTTCCGGCTTGCGACACCAGATCCCGAACGTCCTTCGGTTTGGTGACATCGGCCCGAACGGGAACGACGACCGAACCGGTTTCTTCCTGAATCTCGCAGGCCGCTTGAGTGATTTCCTTTTTGCGCCGCGAGCAGATAACCACCGTCGCTCCTTCCAGCGCAAGCTGGCGCGCCGCCGCCCTGCCCAGTCCCCGGCTTGCCGCGGCGACGACGGCTATTTTGTTTTTCAATCCAAAATCCATAAACCCTCCGGGTTTTCTTCATGCGAAGCACGAACGCAAAAGCGCATTACACGACGACGCGGGAGACGGTCTCGCTCAGTCCTCTGGCGGCGGTATTCAACTGCTCCGTGACGGCTTTAAACTGGGACAGAGAACCGGTCAACTGCGCCGCGCCTGCGTTCAGTTCGGCCATGGCTTCGCTGATCTGGCGGGAGCCCAGGGACTGGAAGCGCATGCCTTCATTGACCTTTTCTAATTCCGGGCCGAGATTGGCCACACGGGCGATCACCTCAGTGAGCTGCATCGTCGCATCTTCGGCGGAGCGGACCCCGCAGGCGACCTCCTGGCGAAAATGGTCCATCTCGCTCACGCCGTCCGCGACCGATGCCTGCATTTCGCTGATAATGTCGGAAATATCCAGCGTTGAAATGGCGGTTTCATTGGCCAGCCGTCCGATTTCCCGCGCAACCACGGAAAAGCCCCTTCCGTATTCCCCCGCCTTTTCCGCTTCGATGGCGGCGTTGAGCGACAGGAGGTTCGTCTGGTCTGAAATCTTGGTAATCGTCGCAATAATGCTGTCGATGCTCGCCGCCTTCTGGCGCATCAACGCGAGTTTTTCCGAAATGCTGTCCGTTCCCGCGGAGAGGCTTTGCATGGCGCCCTGCAGACCGGAAAGGCTCTTCTGACCGGCGTTGGCCTGCCGGGAGGCTTCGCCGGCGGAATTTTTGACGTTCTCCATGGTGCCGGCCAGCTCCTGGGACGTCGCCGAGATCTGTCTGGAAGAAACCCCCACCTGCGCCACGTTTCCTTCCAGACTCTTCATCGCCTCTTCCTGGCGGCCCGAGGCCGAAACGATGGAGGCCGTGGTCGCGTTGAGGGTATCGACCGCCTCCCGGATTCGGATCGTCTGCTCCCGAATGCTTCGGGTCATGTTGTTGATGGAGCGGCTGAGCTGGCCCACCTCGTTGCGGCTGCTGCCGGGATCGATCTGGACGCGCAGATCGCCTTTGGCGACGCTGTCCGCCGCGCCGGTCAGCTTTTCCATCGGTTTGCCGACCAGGCTTCGGGTCAGGAAATAGACGAGCAGCGCGACCGCGACGGCCACCAGGAGCATGCTGATCAGCAGCTTCAGCAGAAAGGCGAAAATGTCGGAGAGCACCTCATCGTAGTTCCGGCAGAAAATGATGTACCAGCTGTCCTCCATGTGAAACTGCGCCGTGGTCAGCTTTTCCACGTAGTAGGCCTTGGTGGTGCCCGCAAAGTCGGACAGAAAATAGGATTCGCCGGCGGCAATCTTGTCCATCACGGGTTTCACCAGCGCCGGGCCTTTCTTGTTCAGGATCAGAGATTTTTGCGGATGGGAAATGATCATGCCGTCCTGATCGATCATCGAAAGGTAGCCGGTCGCGCCGATGACGGATTTCTCAACGAAAAACTCCGTGAAATAATCCATTCTCGGGGCGACAATGGTCGCGCCCACAATCTCGCCGTTGTGTTCGATCGGTGCGGCGACGACAAAAATGGGGTTTCCTCTGAGGATGCTGGGATATACCTCGCTGATGAAGTAAGGCTTCCCCGCAAAAACATTCTTGATGTAACTGAATTCGGGTCCGCATTTCCCGATGGTTTTGCCGCCCACCGTGTCGATGAAGAAATTCCCATTCCCGATGATTTTCTTTTCGCCCTGAACGTCCACGGCAACCGTCCGGTCCGGGGCAAGCTTTGCGGCAAGGGGAATATTTTCATAATAGGGATGGCGCGCGTGCATCTCGGACAGGTATTTCTGCGCGTCCGCTCTCTTCTGCGGGTCCGCCGGGGAAAGAGCGACGGCAATAATTCTCGGGTCGCGGGCAATGGTCTGCGCCGTGCGGATCTGCTCCTCCAGCCAGCGCATGAGCGCCTGATTGGTCTTCTTCGCAACGACTTCGGCTAGCTCGTAATTGGTTTTCAGGGCTTCCGGTTTGCCCAGGGTGTACGCGACAAATCCGAAGGCAAGAAAAAGCAGCAGGATGGCCGGAATCAGCAGCAAAAGATACTGCGTGGAAATTTTCCGCGAATTATATTTCCTGATTAATGAGTCCAGCATCGGCGCCCTTAGTCATCCGTGATTCGTTCTTTGATCCTTTACGGATGATTTGGATACCCTATTGGCGATAATTTATCAACAACTTCCGCGCGCCGGACGGCCGTCTTGCCCTGTGTTTTTTTCACGCCCCGGCCGCTGATTTCACTTGAAAGGACGGGGCGGGCCATGTAAACATACGGACCGGCGGACGGATTTTGGGGTATGGTTCGACGGGCTCACCGCTCGACGGACTCACCGCTCGACGGGACCTGCCCTGCGTTTATCGAAGGGCTCGCCGCCGCTTGTTCCTTGTCATGGTTCGACAGGCTCACCATGACACCCAGGATTGTCATCCCGAGCACGTCGAGGGATGGCGGGAATATTAAAATGGCCGGTTTTACGCATCAGTACCGTGAAAAATTGACGACGTTCGAGGAAGCGGCGAAAGCCGTCAAGGACGGGGACACGCTGATCCACGGCGTCACCATTGCCGAGCCGCCGGGCCTGCTGGCGGCCATCGCCCATCGCGCCCGCCTGGGCTCGCTGAACCATCTCAAAGTTTACACGTTCAACGCCCAGAAGCACTTTGCCGAAACACTGGGAAGTCCGGATATCGCCGACGTCATTGACTCCTACAGCTGGTTCGTAAGCGAAAACTCCCGCAACATGGTCCAGGTCGGGTTGACGCAATTCGTCCCCGCCTATCTCCATCAGGTTCCGAAAATCGTCATGGAGACGATGGACGTCGATGTTGCCGTGGCCACGGTTGCCCCGATGAACGAAGACGGCTGCTTCAGCTTCGGCCCCTGCAACGGCTACATGTCCGTCATGGCAACGCTGTGCAAAACCCTGATCGTCGAGGTAAACGAAAACATGCCCTTCGTTTACGGCGACGCCCTGATTCACATCTCCGACATCGAAATGATTGTTGAAAATACCGTTCCCCTGCTGGAATTGCCGCCCCTGCAGCCGAATCCGCTGGACCCGGTCATCGGCAAGATTGTCGCCGAATACATTCCGGACCGGGCGGTAATTCAACTGGGCATCGGCACCCTTCCCAATGCCATCGCGCCCTGCCTGGAAGGACACCGGGACCTGGGCATCCACACCGAGCTTCTGTGCCCCGGCATGGTGGATCTGATTCAAAAAGGCGTAATTACCGGAGCGCACAAGAACGTGCATGCGGGCAAACATATCTTTTCGCTGGCCTACGGCGGAAAAGAGACGTTTGAATATATGAACGGGAACAAAAGCTTTGAAAATTATCCCAGCTCCTACGTCATGAATCCCGGCGTCATCGCCCAAAACCACCGCATGACGGCCGTGAACGCCATCCTTCAGATTGATCTGCTGGGGCAGTGCAACGCGGAATTCCTGGAAGGGCGGCAGTACAGCGGCACGGGGGGACAGCTTGATTTTGTCCGGGGAGCCTACGATTCGCCCGAAGGCAAAGCCATACTGGTTTTGTATTCCACGGCAAAAAATGAAAAAGTGTCGCGCATCGTCAGCCGTTTCCCGGCGGGAACCATGGTCACCACGCCCCGAAACGACGCGCATTACGTCGCGACGGAGTACGGCATCGTCAACCTGAAAGGCAAATCCACGAGGGCAAGGGCGCTGGCGCTGATCAGCATCGCTCATCCCAAGTTCCGGGAAGGGCTCATGAGGGAAGCCGAAAATATGTCGCTCATGTGAAAATCCCGTCCCGCCGGCTAAAAGAAGAATCCCGGCGGACGTCAATCCAACGAGCGTTGAGGACCGGATCATGACTTCAGAAAAACTGCAAAAAGAAATGGACCAAATGCGCAAAACCCTGAACCGCCTTCAGGAATCCGACGCGAAGCACAGAGAAGCGGCGGAGGCTTTCCGGAAATGCGAGCAGGAATACCGCGAAATGGTCGAGCTGGCCAACAGCATCATTCTGCGCATGGACACTTCCGGCAAAATTCTCTTCGTCAACGACTACGCCCTTCAATTTTTCGGCTTTTCAAAAGAGGAGCTCATCGGAAAAAATTTGATCGGAACCATCGTTCCGCAGATGGAGTCCTCCGGACGCGATCTTGCGGCCTTCATGGCATCGGTCTGCCGAAAACCCGGCGAACACACCACCAACGAAAACGAAAACATGAAAAAAGACGGCAGCCGGGTCTGGATCCTGTGGACCAACCGGCCCGTCCTCGATGAAAAAGGACAAATCGCCGAAATCATTTCCGTCGGAAACGACATCACGGAAAAAAAGGAGGCGGAAAAAATTCTGCGAAACGCCCGCGACGAACTGGAACGGGAGGTGCGGGAAAGGACAAAGGAACTCAAGAAGCTCAATGAGGATCTGCTGTTCGAGGTGGCCGAGCGCAAAATTTCCGAAGAGGCCTTAAAGGAAAGCGAAGTCCGGTACCGCAGCATCGTCGAGAACGCCTTTGAAGGAATTTTTCAAACCACCCTGGAAGGCAAATGCACGATGGCGAATGCCGCCCTGGTGTCCCTGCTGGGCTACGCCTCCGCCAAAGAATACATGGCCGCAACGTCCCGTCCAGAAAATCTTTATGTGGAGGCGTCCGACCGGCAGGAACTGATCGGGCTTCTGAAAACGGACGGGTACGTGAAGGGTTTTGAAACGCAATTCTACCGCAGGGACGGCGGCAAAATATCCGTTTCCCTGAATGTCCGCGCCATGTTCGACGAGCGGGGCAATTTCATCTATTACCAGGGAACCGTCATCGACATCAGCGCGGAAATCACCCTGCGGCGCATTCTGGACGAAACCACCGGCGCGCTCTCCACGGCCGTTGAAGTCCGCGACCCCTATACCGCGGGCCACCAGGAAAGGGTGACGCGCCTGGCCGAGGCCATCGCCGCCGAAATGAATTTCAGCGACGAACACATCAGCGCCGTTCACACGGCGGGCATGCTCCATGACATCGGGAAAATTTACGTGCCCGCGGAGTTTCTCAGCCGGCCGGGCAAGATCACGGCCGAGGAGTACAGCATCCTGAAGCGGCACGCGCAAGAAGGCTTCGAAATCCTGAAAAACATCGAGTACAAGTATCCGATTGCCGAAATCGTCTATCAGCACCACGAAAGGCTGGACGGCTCGGGATATCCCCGCGGCCTTCGCGCGGATCAGATCCTGATCGAGGCCAGAATCATCTCGGTGGCCGATGTCGTCGAGGCCATGGCCTCTCCCCGGCCCTACCGGCCGGCGCTCGGGATCGAAAAAGCGCTGAATGAAATCCGGCAAAACCGGGGCGTCCTCTACGATGAAAACGTCGTCGACACGTGCCTGGCGCTGTTTCTGCACAAAGAATTTTATTTTTGAACAGGAAGCCGGTGGAAAAAGGCCTTTCAAGGGGAAGGACCCGGCAATGCTTTCCGCCTACAGAGAATGCATTTTGAGAGACCGGCCATAGATGGTCTGGCCAAGCTTGACCGTCATCTCTTTAATCATGGCAACTTCCTTTGATGAAAATTTCAGCTTTGCCTCGGTTTTTTCGGCCGTCACGGAAAAGCCGCCGGCTGCGTTGCAGCCGTGCATCCGGCAGGAGGCGGGAAAACGGCGCTCAGGTTTGTCGGCGTAATCCGGCGAGGTGGTGTCCACCAACCCGTCGATCGATGATACTTTAATCGTGTATCCCTTCTTCTTCAGGCCCGCGGACAGTTGATCCAGCAGGCGGGAAACCTTGTCGTAGGGCCGGATTTTTTCAAACATGAACCAGAGAGTAACCCTTGGGTGCTTCGTCATGGCGGGGGCATCCGGATCGGAAAGGATTTCGCTGAAGGTTCCGCCGTGCCCCGTCCTGCTGTCGAAATCCCCGAAAAATCGCATCCCGAAAGCGTCCACCCGCTCGCCGCTCATTCCGAACTTGAATTTTAGTACCTGCATATCCTCTCTTTTCCCGTCTGAATCTCTCGGCGTCCTTCGTTTTTCATCCACCGCCGCACGCACATATCATATGTCGAAGCCAATCGCAGTATTTATTTTGTTTTTTTGTCCCGGTCACGGTTTTTTTTCTCCCGTCCAAGTTCGGCCAACTGTCCGGCCAGCACATGAAGGAAATAAATCAGGCGCGCAAAAAGATTGGAAATATCGAAACAATAATCCTTTACCTGGCGCGAGGCCGCTTCGTCGCGTTCAAAATGACGCGCCCGCAGGGATTCCATCATCGGGCCGCGATCTTCCGTGAGCCGGTTCAACATGTCGATATCTTCCATCTTCCTGGACGAAACCGCTTCTCCGGCCGTCACCAGAAGAAATTCGAGGCTTTCAAATAAGGAGTTGACCAGATCAACCGAAGCGGCGGCAGGCCTCGCGCAAAAAAGGTCCCCGAACTGGCGTACGCCTTCCTCCAGCAGGCTTGCGGCATCGGACAGCTCCGCCAGCATTTTCGCCTCGAACACCAGGTTGACGCAGAGTCGGCGGGCCACCAGAACGTGAATGTCCGCGCGCGCACGGGACAGCATCTGTTGGGTCTCGTCCGCAAAAGCCTTGTCGTCTGAAGACGGCGTCCGCCCCGGCCCGCCGGCAAAAAAAGCCGGATAGCGCGCAATGCGGTTGATGCCCTCCTTCAACAAACCGGCAACCCTTTCCAGCCCGCGGTGATTTTCTTCGACGTTGCCGTCTTCCAGGGTCAAAATCCGGTCCGCCAGATCGAGAATCCGGTTGTCGTGCGTCACCATGAGGACGGCGCTGCGCATTTCCCGGGCCAGACGCTGCAGGAGTTCCACGATTTCACGGCCGGATGTTTTGTCCAGAGCGGCCGTCGGTTCATCGGCCATGATAATGGACGGTTCCCGAACCAGGGCCCGGGCGACGGCCACGCGCTGCCGCTGACCGCCGGAAAGCTGCGGCGGATGTTTATGCTCATGACCCGCCAGTCCTACCCGTTCGAGCATGGCCATCGACCGCGAACGGATTTCAGCAATCGTCAGGTCGGTGCGGTGAACCAGCCCCATTTGAACATTTTCCCGGGCATTCAAGGATTCAAGCAGATTGTGGGCCTGAAAGATGAAGCCAATCTGATGACGAACGGCCAGCAGCCTGTCGGGCGTCGCGCCCCGCAATTCAATCCCGCCGATGACAATGCTGCCCTCCTGAATGGAGCGCAGAGCGCCGGCCAGTGTCAGCAGCGTCGTTTTTCCGGAGCCGGAGGGCCCCATGATGATGGCGATTTCACCGGGGTAGAAATCCACGTTGACATTGCGCAGAACCTGAAGACGCACCTCGCCGCTGCCAAACGTGTGGCTCAGGTCGTTCGCGGAAATCAACGCTTTTTCGTGGAGCGCGGCAGTCGCCATAGGCGCATATTCCCTTTAAAAAATATCGGCCGGGTCAACGGAACGCAGCCTTCTTGTCGCTAAAAAACCCGCGATCAGGCACATGATCGCGGCCATGCAGAAAACCAGCGCCGTGTCGAACAGGGTAATCCGGGTCGGCAGTTCCGCCGACGACTCGGCCAGTAAAAACAAAAGAGCGGTGATCAGCAATCCGGGAATAAACCCGATCACCAGCAGAATCAGGGACTCCGTAAGAATGAATTTAACGAAATAACCCGGTCCGAGACCAATGGCCGTCAGGGTGGCGTATTCCTTCAAATGGTCGTTGATGTCCGTGTAAAGAATCTGATAGACGATCACGGCGCCGACAAACATGGCCAGGATCATGCCGGCGATGGTAATGAAACCCACCGGTGTGTTGTTCTGCCAGTAAACCTGCTCCCGCTTGATGAGCTGTCCGCGCGTGAGCACCAGCACATCTTCCGGAACAATTTTCTGAAGACGCTGAGCCACCGCTTCCGGATCAGCCCCGGGCTTGAGGCGGATCATCCCGAGGTTGATGGTTCCGGACGGCAAGCCGCTCAAACGCTGATAGGCTTCCATTCCCACAATGACGTGTCCGTAGGACGCGAGCGTCTGTCCCATGCTGAAGATGCCGCTGACCCGAATGCGCTGGTCGTTGATTTCCGTCTCGACTTCCCCCTGCTTTGCAAACAGGCCGGCCACGTCGCCGAAATCCGGCGAAGATCCGTCATCGAACAAAATGTTTTCCGGACTGGTCAGGACATCTTCGCGGGAAGCCACTTCCGGAATGATAAAAGGATTCCTGCCGGCATAGACGCCGATCATGGCCGCGTCGATCTTGCCGCCGGTCTCCGGGTTGCGCCACTTTTGATAGGAAAGGGACACCGGATAAACCGTTTCGACATCGCCGTCGGAAATCGTCTGGTAAAGGCGCCGCTCAGGAAAGTGCCCCGGCGTCATTAAATACTGGTAATCAGGACTGATCAGCGCCAGCTCTCCCTGCATCGCCACAAACGGCCGAATGACCATGATCTGGAAGGCCTGATAGATGCCCTGCTGAAAGAGCATGATGATTACGCCGAAAGAAACACCGGCAATCGCCGTGGCAAAGCGTTTTTTGTCGTAGCTCAATTGACGCCAGGCCAGAGAAATGCCGCCCGGCGCCAGCCAGGCCTGAATGCGGGAAAAAACCTTCATCGGGTATGCAGGATGATAGTGACCTGGGCGTTGCTGAACGGGGCCAGACGCTCAGGCTTGTCCGGTTTGATGCGGACCATGACAATGCGCCGGTCGGCATGGCGGCGCGGATCCAGGGCATAAATTCGCCCCGCTTCAACTTTCCGTTCAATTTCCACCACCTGTCCGCCTATCTCCCCTTCGAAGACCGTGGAACGAATCTGCGCCCGGCTTCCAATCCTCACACGGGAAATGTCGGTTTCATAGATTTCCGCCAGAATCATCATCTTTCCCGTATCGGCAAGATCCAGAATTCCCGACTCGCCAATCGCCTCGCCGGGGTAAGCTCGAATGGACAAAATTCTGCCGGCGATCGGAGCGCGGATGCGCTGCGCCTCCAGCAGGGCCATCTGACGCCGGTAGTTCGCTTCGACCACGGCGACTTTCGCGCTTGCCTGTCGGATTTCTTCCTTGTGTCCGGACTGCATCCCTTCCAGAACATTTTTCTCCCGCAGCAAATCCGCCTGGGCGGCCTCAAAGTCATACAGAACAGCCTCATAGGCATCATCCGGAACAATCGATTTCGCGTGGAGCTGCTGATAACGCTCTTTCTTGGACTTGTGCATGCGCAGCGCCGCTTCACGGGCGGCCACAACGGCCTGCTGCGCCTCGACCTGTTCGGGGCGTTCTCCTTTTTGCACAAGGGTCAGACCGGCCCTGGCAAGACCAATGTCCCGTCTGGCGCAATCCACCGCCGCCGCCTGTGCATCATAGTCCCGCAATCGGGCCAGTTCGGCCCCCCGGGCCACCTGGTCCCCGCGCTTCACCAGCAGCCGGTCCATGATCGCCCCCTCCGGCGCCGACAGAACAATTGTCCGCTCTCCCGCAATAATCTGCCCCAGACAGGATATGTTCGTTTTTTGTTCAGCCGCCCGGACGGGAAATACCATTCCGGCCAGAATCAGAACCACGACAAACAACCGAGACGCTTGAATCGTATATTGATTATGCATGCGCGAACCATAAGAAACTCGGTTTATTCTGTCAAGAAAATCCTGAACGCAAAACCTATTCCTTGCAGGATTTTATGGATGAGGGAAGATGATTCCTCAGAAGATCGGCAAATTGTTCGGGGGAGACGGGCGCGCTGAAGTGAAACCCCTGCATTTCGTCGCAGGCATGCTTCTGAAGGAAGGCCATCTGTTCTTCCGTTTCCACGCCTTCGGCAACGACCGTCAGGCTGAGGGTCTTGCCCATGGAAAGGATGGCCCTGGCCACGGCGATGTCTTCGGGATTCTCCATGATGTTCCGCATGAAGGACCGGTCTATTTTCAATGCATCGACGGGAAAATGCCGAATCTGCGCCAGAGAAGAATAACCCGTTCCGAAATCGTCTATCGCGATCCGCACGCCCAGTTTTCTGATGTTGTTCAGAACGGCGATGATGCGCGCGGGATTGTGCATGATCATGTGTTCCGTAATTTCCAGCTCCAGCAGATGGGGCGCCAGACCGGACTCCCTGAGCACCCTCTCAACATCCACGATCAGATGGACATCGTTGAGCTGACGCATGGACAGGTTGACGGACATGCACACGGGGGGAAGCCCCATTTTTTGCCAGGCCGCATTCTGGAAACAGGCGGTTCTCAAAACCCAGCGGCCGATGGGCACGATCATTCCCGTATCTTCGGCCACCGGAATGAATCGCGCCGGCATCAGGAGGCCGAGATCAGGATTATCCCACCGCAGCAGGGCCTCCACTCCGGTAATTTTGCCGGTGCGGATATCCAGCCGGGCCTGGTATTGCAGAAAAAATTCATTTTTTTCCAGGGCAAAGCGCAAGCGGGTCTCGATCGACAATCGTCTGGCGGATTGCGACTGGATGTCATGGGAGTAAAACTTGAAGTTGTTTTTGCCGTCCTCCTTGGCGAAATACATGGCGACGTCGGCGTTTTTCATCAGCGTTTGTTCGTCTTCGCCGTCTTTGGGGAACAGGCTGACGCCGATGCTGGCCGTAACGCGGCATTCCTCGCCCATAATGGTCATCGGCTGAAGGGCGGCGGAAAGAATCCTTCGGGCGACGGTGGTGACATAGCTCAAATCTTCGAGCTCTTCGATCAAAATGACGAACTCATCCCCGCCCAGGCGGGCGACGGTGTCCACCGCGCGCAGCTTCTGTTTGAAGCGAACGGCGATTTCCCGGAGCAGTTGGTCGCCTGCGTCGTGGCCCAGCGTGTCATTGATCATCTTGAAGCGATCCAGATCGATGAAGAACATGGCGAACATTCTCTGATAGCGCTTCGCCGACTGGAGGGCGCGCTGAAGAAGCTGGTTGAAAAGGATGCGGTTGGGCAGCCCCGTCAACCCGTCGTGCGTCGCCAGATACTGGATGCGCTCCTCGGATTTCTTTCGTTCGGTGATGTCTCGCCCAATGCCGCGGAAACCGACGATCTCCCCTTTCGAGTTGTGCAGGGGAAACCCGGAAATTTCCGCATAGCGCGCCGATCCGTCCTTTCGCGCATACTTGTAAAAAATGCCTCTCTGCGGCTTGCCGGTCGTGTAAATTTTGCCGAAGGCATTATACAGAATTTTGGTGTCTTTCTTATCCACCTGATCACGGAAAGTTCTGCCGAGCAATTTTTCCTTCGGGTAGCCCAGAAGACGGCTGATCGCATCGTTCACAAAGGTGTAATTTCCGGCCAGATCCACTTCAAAATAGGCGTCATCCATTTCTTCCAGAATGGTCCGGTATCTCTCTTCCGACTGTCGCAGCGCTTCCTCCAGAAGCCTCTGCAACGTGATGTCCCTTCCAATTCCGCGAAAACCGACGATCTCCCCCTTCGCGTTGTGCAGGGGAAACCCGGAAACTTCAGAATAGCGCGTCTCGCCGCCTTTGCGTGTGGACTTATAGACCATCCCCCGCTCCGGCTCCCCGGTCGTGTAAATTTTGCCGAAGGCGCGATACAAGAGATGCGTATCTTCCTTATTAACCTGGTCGCGGAAGGTTCGGCCGATCAGTTCTTCCTTTGAGTATCCCAGCAGGCGGCTCAAGGCGTCGTTCACAAAGGTGTAGTTCCCGGCCAGATCGACCTCAAAATAGGCGTTGTCCGACTCTTCCAGGATCGTCCGGTACCGTTCCTCCGACCGGCGCAGGGCTTCTTCGGCCTGTTTGAGCCCGGTCCGGTCGCGCAAGATGCCCCGAAAAGCGACAATCCGGCCGGCATCGTTTTTGACGGGGGTGATTGAACTTTCTATGGATTTGCGGGCGCCGTCTTTCGCGATGACTTCATACTGGACATCTTTTTCCGATTGCCCCGTCGTGAACACCCGATGATAAGAGGCAAACATCTTCGCGGCGTTTTCTTCATCCATCAGCCGGCGGTAATTCTCCCTTGCCAGTTCTTCCCGGGGGTACCCCTGAATGCGGCACAGCGCCTCGTTGAAAAAGACCAGGTTGCCTTTCAGATCCAGCTCCGCGTAACCGTCTTCGATGCCTTCCAGGATGGACCGGTATTTCTCTTCGCTCTGACGAATGATCATCTCCATCCGCCTGCGTTCTGTAATATCCATGAAGCTGCCCAGCGCGGCGCGCGTTCCCTCGTAGGGAATGGAAGCGACCCTCTCGAGAATCCACATGACATCGCCGTTTTTCTTGATGAACCGGTACTCATAAGGATCGGTTCGCTCCCGCTTCAACGCCGCAATTGCGTTTTCCCTCGTCTTTTCTCTGTCTTCAGGATGAATGAATTCAAGGCAATGGTGGTGAAGCAGCTCTTTCTCCGAATAGCCCGTCATCGTCTGGTACAGCGAGCTGACATACACGAACCAGCCTCTCTGAACAATGTAGATCGCTACGCCGACGTTGGAAAGAATGTCTTTGGAAAGATGGTAGATGTCGTTGGAAGGAGAAACCCGTGCGCCGCCGGGAGAAAGGACCGGTTTGGAGCGGGCTTTTGACGTTTTGCTGTTTGCCGTCTTCTTTTCGGGTACGGTTTTGGATGAACGGTTCCGATTGGAGCTATCCGCCATAAACACCCGACCTCCGCTTCCCACGCATGAACAAAATCCTGAATTCCGAGCGTCACCGTGAGTTGTCGCATCAACACAGAAACGAAGAACACCAAGAGCATGCATCCGATGCAGGTTTTCCAGTTCGCCGATGGGCGGACTTTCCGGCGCGGATGAAAAACGCCGCCTGGATGGAAAAGGACAAAAAGCGCGGAACTGCAGACACCTCTTCTCCGACGCGGTGTCCGGATGGCGGCGTAAAAAAAGGTTTAACGAAGAATCGCCAAACCCTTAATTTAGTTTTGGTAGCGGGGGTAGGATTTGAACCTACGACCTTTGGGTTATGAGCCCAACGAGCTACCAAGCTGCTCCACCCCGCGACAGGAACTTATAAATTTTGTGACCTTAAAACATCATCTCCCTGGTTTGTCAAGGAGTTATTTGGCCGCAGGCGCGCGGAATGGAGCCCGCGGCGGCTAAGTCGTCAGATACCCCATGAAACGATAGATTAGTTTGGCCGCCATGAAATCCGGCGCGACGACACCGGGCAGAGGGGCCAGTTCAACCACGTCAAACCCGCGAACGGCGCATTTGCGCGACACCAGCCGAAGCAAACCCAGAACATCGCGCCAGAAAAGACCGCCCGGCTCAGGCGTTCCGGTCGCGGGCATGACCGAAGGATCAAAAACATCCAGGTCGATCGTCACATAAACATCGCCCTTTATGGATTTGGCAACCGTTTCGGCCCAGTTTGGATGTTTGAAAACATCATCGGCGCTGTAGGATTTGACGCTGCTTTCGGGAAGGAATTCTCCTTCTTCCCTGCTCATGCTGCGAATGCCCACTTGAACCAGATCGCAGAACTCCGCCACCCGTCTGGCCACGCAGGCGTGATTATAGGGCGTCTTCTGATAGCGGTCGCGCAAATCCGCATGCGCGTCAAATTGCAGAACTGTCAGATTCGGGTATTTCTCCGCGACCGCCCGCACCGCGCCCAGCGTGATGCTGTGTTCTCCGCCCAGCATGACCGGGATCTTTTCCTGCGCGACGATCCGGCGGATTCGTTTGCGCACGGCGTCGATCATGGTTTTCGGTCCGCGGGCGTCCACCTCGACCGGCAAGGCGGTATGGATTCCGGCCAAAAAGGTTTCTGTCTTCAGCTCCTCATCGTAGAGCTCCATATTGGCCGACGCTTCGAGAATGGCCGCCGGGCCGCGGCGGCTGCCGGGCTGGTAGGTGGATGTCGAATCGTAGGGAACGGGAACGACGACAAACTTCGCGTTGCGAAGAGAACATTCGGGGTATATTCCGCCGTAATTCATGGTTTTTCCCTCTTTTCCTCAAAAAAAGTGTGGTTTCCTAGCATGAAGAAACGGAGATGTCCAGTTTCTCAACAAAGCCTTCACGCGCGCTTTCCTGACCGGCCGGATAACGCATCATAAAGAATTTCCCTTCCTCATAGAATAAATACGAGCGGTGGATGATCCAGTCGCCGAGGGCCGCGAATATTTTTTTTCCGCCTTCCCCGTTTGAGCAGCGCAGCAGCGGCCTGTGGCAATGCCCTAGAATCACCGCATCATGATTCGTAAAGAGCCTTTCGACGGCGCAGGCATACATTTTTTCCGCCAAAACCGCTCCGTCTTCGATCGTGACCGTTTTGCTGGTCGCGGAACTGAGGCCGGCCGCCGCCCACAGAATCGGCGAAGGAATCAGGCGCTGCAGATGATAAAAAGTCCGGCTGCGCAAAACTTTCCGCAGCGTGAGATAAAAAACATTGGTCCGGTCCAGCGTGTCTCCATGGGCGGCAAAGACACGTCTGCCGCCCAGATCAATCGATGCCGATTCCTCAACGACGTCCATTCCCAGCACATCGTAAAAATATTCCCGCATGAAAAAGTCATGGTTTCCCTCAAACAAATGGATGCGCACACCGCTTTGCCGCAATTGAACCAGTTGGCGGATGACCGGCTGAAATTCCGGGTAAATCCGGTCGGGCCGGCAAAACCAGAAATCAAAAAAATCGCCCAGAATATACAAATCATCCACCGTCGTTCCCGCGCCGGCCGCTTCTTTGCCGGCGGCGGCCGGCCCTACCCTGCCTTCCCCAAGATCCGTCAGGAAACGAACCAGCAGGCCGTAGGGCTCGTCGGTTGAGCGCTTCAAATGAGCATCGGACAGGAAAACGGCTTTCATCATTCGGACCTTCAAAAAACAGGGACAGCGCCTCTTTATTACAAGTTTTAAAATTTAAGTTTTAAGTGTTACGTTATTGACGTCTTTCTGCAGGGAACGCTCGCGACCACCCATGCGGGTGGCAAGACCGTACCCTGCCCAAAGGGAGCAGCGTCCTGCTGTTTTACCATTTGAATGCAGGGCGTACCTTCAGGTGCGCCATATGATCGTTTCAAGTAAGTTCGGCAGGCCTGATAACCCCGCCACCTAAAGGAGGCGCAAGGTCACAAGCGACCCGCCCTGCATTATTTCTCCAATCGGCATTCTTGTGCGCAACCATGATGGATTTTCCGGCGCCTGTCAAATAAAATCCGCGGCCAATTGATTCTTGTTTTGTCCGGTGTTTTTTGCTAACTATCCATCAGCCCGGATGAACGGGCAAGAAAGAAATCAAAAGCAGGAAAAAAACATGAGCAGCAGCCGAACCGCCATATCACGCGCCAGAGAAGTTCTGAAAATAGAAGCGCAGAGCCTTTTGAGCCTGATTTCCAAGGTCAACGGGAACTTTTCCCGCGCGGTCGATCTGATCTATCAGTGCAAGGGGCGCGTCATCATCACGGGCATCGGCAAATCCGGCCTGATCGGGCGGAAAATCGTCGCCACGCTGACCAGTACGGGAACGCAGGCGCTTTTCCTCCACCCGGTGGAAGGCATTCACGGCGATCTGGGCATCGTCACCAAAAAAGACGTTCTGCTGGCCATCTCCAACAGCGGCGAAACGCGGGAGCTGATGCCGATCATCAGCTCGGTCAAAAAAATCGGCACTCCGATCATTTCCTTTACCGGCGTTCTCCAATCCACCCTGGCCCGAAACAGCGACATCGTCATTGACGTATCCGTGGAAAAAGAAGCCTGCCCTTTCGGCCTGGCGCCGACCTCCAGCTCCACCGCCGCGCTGGCCATGGGAGACGCGCTGGCCATCGCGCTCATCGACAAACGCAAATTTCAGGAAAAGGATTTTTACAAGTTCCATCCCGGAGGGTCCCTGGGAGCAAGGCTCCGGGCGACCGTCCGGGACGCAATGATTACGGGGGATCGAATCCCGCGCGTTCTCTCCGGAGCAGCCGCGCGAAAGGCGATCGAAGTGATCGACCGGATGAATGTCGGATTCGTGCTGGTGACGGATGCCAGGGACCAACTGCTTGGAATTCTGACCGACGGCGACGTGCGCCGGATCGTCAGCCGGGGATCCACCTTTGAAGGGATGACGATTGACCAGGTCATGACCTCCAATCCGAAAACCATCGATGAAAAAGCTTCGCTGGCGGAAACCGTCGAGTTCATGCAGAAAAAGGAAATCACTTCCCTGGCCGTCGTCAACGGAAAGAAAAAATTAAAAGGGTATGTCCACCTGCACGACATCTTCGGCCGGGGCGGCTCGGTCAACATTTCTTTACCCTGACAAAACGAAAGGGGATGGCGATGGCGCTGTTCGAATTTGAAGGCAAAAAGCCGCAGGTTCCGTCCGATTCTTTTGTTCACCCCGCGGCCGTTTTAATCGGCGACGTCCGCCTCGGGCACGAATGCCTGATCGCACCGGGCGTTTCCATCCGCGCGGACTTCGGCCCGGTCATCATCGGCGACCGCTCCAGCGTGCAGGACAATTCCGTCATTCACGTCTATCCCGGCTCCGAGTCCGTCATCGGCAACGACGTCACCGTGGCGCACGGCGCCATTCTGCACGACGTGCATATCCATTCCCGATGCATGATCGGCATCGGCGCCATCATCCTTTTCAACGCCGTCTGCGAGGAAGATGTTTTTGTTTCCGTGGGATCGCTGGTTCCAAGAGGCATGCGCGTGCCCGCCGGCAAAATCGTCGCCGGCAATCCCGCCCAGATCAAGCGGGACGCAACGGAGAAGGACAAAGCAGCAGCCAGAGACGGCATCGAAGCCTACCGCTACCTCTGCAGGCAATACCTGGCCACCATGAAACCGGTCACGGGCCCCGCCTAAATTAGGGACACCGCCCTATTTCCATTTTTTTATGCAGGGCGAGTCTTCAGACTCGCCAAACCCTCGTGCAAAATCAACTTGGCTTGGCGCACCTGAAGGTACGCCCTACAAACAGACGTCAATTACTTAACCCTTAAAACTTAAATCTTAAAGCTCAGAAATACCGAGGCGCTGTCCCTAATTATAATTTTTTGGCCCGGATCAGCAGGACAGTCGATAACGAGCGGGGCATGATCCAGGCGTCGAAGCGGGCCAAAACCGCGTAAAACCGATTCATCACCTGAAAGAGACGGATCAGGAATTTCGGGGGCGGAACGTTATCTTTGGAAGCACGCTCTTTCCGTTGGAATTTCTGCGCCACGGAGGCGAAGCCGGTAACCGCCAGCATTGTCAGTTTTTCCAGAGGCCCAAGCACCTTTTGAACTTCCACGGCGTAAAATCCGGCTTCCTCCAACCGAGAAATCATCTCGGACAGCTCGTAGCGGCGGCAATGACGAACGAAACGATCGTCATGCGCAAAGTAAAAATGACGATGGGGAAACGTCACAATCAAAATCCCGCCAGGCCTGATAACTCTAGCGATTTCCGCTAGCGCCCTACGATCGTCTTCCAGATGCTCCAGAACCTCCGAGGCGATCACATGGGAAAACAATCCGTCCTCAAAAGGCAGATTCATCGCGTCCGCGACAACGTATTGCCCCCGGCCATGTATTTTTTGCAGCATTTTCAGGGCGGATGCGGACACATCAGAATAGACCACCCGATCCCAGGAAGTAAAGACCGGCGAGATGCCGCTGCCGATCTCCAGGACCAGACCTTTTTCTTCCGAGCTCATCGCCTCTTCAACGGCGCGTTTTCGCAAGAGGTAATTGTACAAGTGATTTTTCAGGGAAACATATTTCTCGTTTTCAAAAAAATCATCGAAGCGGTTTTCGTTTTTGGATGCCATGACCGGTTCTCAAGAAAAAAGCGGTGAACTGGCCAGACCCGCTTTGGACAGGCGGAAACTCACGGCCGTCGCCAGACAGCCGATGCCGTATTGGACGCTGCGCCTGAAGTTGATGGACGAGGCTTCGGTAAAGTATTTGGTCGGACAACTGACCTCGGCAATGGTATAGCCCTGCCAGATAATCTGGGCCAGCATCTGATTGTCAAAAACAAAATCGTCGGAATTCCGCTCCAGCGGCAATTTCTCCAGGAGTTCCCGTGAAAAGGCGCGGTAGCCCGTGTGATACTCGGAGAGCTTCGCGCCCAGCATCATATTTTCCGCAAGCGTGAGAAATCGATTGGCGATGTACTTCCAGATCGGCATCCCGTCCTTCACCGCATGGCCTCCCAGAATTCTGGAGCCGAGGACACAGTGATAAAGTCCGTTGCCGATCATGGATGCCATGGCCGGGATCAGCTTCGGCGTGTATTGATAATCGGGGTGAACCATGATGACGATGTCCGCGCCCTCCTCCAGAGCCATCCGATAGCAGGTTTTCTGATTGGCGCCGTATCCGCTGTTCTTTTCGTGGACATGAACCCTCGTTTTGGGCAGTCCGCGGGCAATAATGGATGTTTGATCGGAACTGGCATCGTCCACCAGAATCACCAGGTCCACCATCTCCTGTGCCATCACCTCATTGTAGGTCATTTTCAGCGTCTGCGCCGCGTTGTACGCGGGCATGACCACAACAACTCTTTTTCCTTTAAACATTCCCCGAATCTCCGCAATCGCGTTGATATTGATCAGTCAGCTCACCCTCCAGAAAGGATAACGCTGGAACTTTATACATGATGTCGGCGACAAATGAAATATGAATGATGGAACGTTTTTCAGTTGGAAAGAAAAGGGCTTCATGGAAAAGCCCGAAGGATCGTGAAATAATCTTGTTTTAAGGAGTAGCAGTAACAGTAACCGTGCCGTTCGGGTCAATGGTATAGGTAACATTGCTTGCGTTATGCTTTGCCGGTGCCGTCCAGGTATCGAGCTTATCATCCGTAATGTTGAGCGTGACGTCGCTGGAATTGAAAAATTTCTGACTATGCATGCCGTCAATCCCGCAGGTCGTCGAACCTTCCATTGTGGAAAAGTAAACCTGGCAGGCCGTATAAGCGCTTCTTAGTTCAGCGGTTGCTTTGGTGTTGTACGACTTGACTCTGTAAGCGGAAAATTGCGGGATGGCGATTGCCGCCAGAATGCCGATGATCGCCACAACAATCATCAACTCGATGAGGGTGAAACCTTTTTTATTCATTTTTCATCCCCTTGTCTGAATTTTCATATTGTTTCAGCAACTAATATACCAAAGGCAAATGCGACTTACGCTTTTTTTGTATGGGGATTAAATCAAAAATTGCAAATAAATTCAAGAACAAAGAAAGATCGAAAAAAGCCGCTCCACAAAAGGCGCAAAAACCTTTTTACACAAAAAGGTGATTTTCACCCGAACAAGCTATTTTGACCGTAAATCATTGTCATTCCAGCCGTTTTCCGATGAAGCGCCCCGGAAGAATGCCCAGCATCACTCCCAGCGTGTTGGCAAGGATATCAAGAACTGAAAACATTCTTCCGGGAATAAAATACTGCCCGGCTTCCAGGAGCAACCCAAGAATGATCATGGAAAAAGCGGCGGACAAAGCCGCGCGGCGATCGGCAAAACCGATGGCAGGCAGAAGCGCCAGCCATCCGTACGCGGCGCAATGATAGAGTTTGTCCGCGTTCCAGAAATCAACCGGCAGATCCACCCGGGGCAAAAGCGATAGAAAAATGACCGTGCCAATCGAGGCTCCCCAGAGAAAAAGGATTGGCCGAGACCATTTGCCTGATTTTGCCGGCTGTTTTGTTTTCATCAGTTTCAAAAAGAAAAGGGATTAACCGTGAAAGGATAATCCCTGATTTTTGAATGGTAGGCGGTGCTGGGATTGAACCAGCGACTTCTACCGTGTGAAGGTAGCACTCTCCCGCTGAGTTAACCGCCCAAGTGCCGTCTGCTATAGCCTAATCTTCCCCCCGTTTCAAGCAAAAATACTTTTTTTCATGAAAGAGTTTTTCCGGCTCAAAAAAGAAATGCCGCCCGCCCTTCCGCCATCATTGCTTCAATGGCGGAAGGGTTGGAGCGACTTTTTCAGCTTGGCGCTGGAGGGGTTTCTAATTACAACATTTCATAAATACCGGCTGCGCCCATGCCGCCGCCGATACACATGGATACGATACCGCGTTTTCCGCCGCGCCGCTTCAGTTCATGCAGCAACTGAGCGGTCAATTTTGCGCCGGTGCATCCCAGCGGATGGCCGAGGGCAATCGCGCCGCCGTTGGGATTGATGTCACCCGCCCAATAGCGGTCTTCGATACCGACCACGCGGCAGGAATAAATAGCCTGTGACGCAAAGGCTTCATTGATTTCATACACATCAATGTCTTTCGGCGTCAAGCCGGCCATTTTCAGGACCTTCGGAATCGCGTAAGCAGGGCCGACACCCATTTCTTCCGCCGCAACGCCAGCAACTGCAAAATATGCCAGTCTGGCAATGGGTTTCAGTTTCAATTCCTTCGCTTTTTCCGCCGACATCAGCATGGAGAAGGCTGCGCCGTCTGTCATCTGTGAAGAGTTGGCAGCGGTGCAGTTTCCGCCTAACCGGAAGGGCGACTTCAGTTTTGCCATGTCTTCCATCTTTGCAGGCCAACGCACACCGTCATCCGTGTCAAACGTGACGGTTTCGCGAATGCGTTTGCCATTTTTAATCTTGTATTTGAAGGCCTGAATGGGAATGATTTCATCCTTGAACTTTCCGGCCTTGATGGCTTCATGAGCGCGGCGATTGCTTTCCACACCCATCTTGTCCATATCTTCACGCGAAATATTGTAATGTTCGGCTACATTTTCGGCCGTGTTGCCCATATTAACCCAGAGATTGGGCATGCTGCCGTCAAATTTCCAATCCGGGTTCGGACGCATGGCGGTACCGCCCATGGGAATATGGCTCATGGTCTCGCAGCCACCGGCAATAATAATATCCGACCAGCCGGCGCGGATTTTTGCCGTAGCGTCGGCAATGGCCTGAATACCAGCCGAACAAAAACGGTTGACGGTCATGCCGGAGCATGAAATGGGCAAGCCCGCTCCCATCGCCAGAGTCCGCCCCAGAATCATGCCCTGCTCGGCTTCCGGAAACGCACAACCAACGATCAAATCATCTATTTCTTCGGGTTTTACTTCCGGAACTCTCGCCAGAAGGCCCTTGACTACCTGAATGCCATAGGCATCCGACCTGGTTTGTGCAAGACCACCTCTTTTATAACGGCCGCCTGGACTTCTTACGGCTTCAACAATTACAGCATCACTCATGGTTTTCCTCCTTCATTTCTAGAAGGCGCGGAGGCTTTTCTGAACTTTTTTTCAAACCGCCGCGCTCATTATTTCATAATAGTTAGTTGCGCAACGGTTTGCCTTTTGTCAGCATGTGCATGATGCGTTCGTGCGTTTTCGTCTGTCCCATCAGGCTCAGGAAAGCTTCTCTTTCCAGATCCAGAATTTCCTGCTCCGAAACATAGGTGCCTTCCGCACAGTCGCCGCCGGAGAGAACATAAGCCACTTTTCTGGATACGAACAGATCATAATCAGAAATGTATTTGCCGTATCTCATGTTCATCAGTACGCCTTCAGCGAAGCCGCGGAGATTTTCTCCCATCACGGGAATCAAAGCGGGTCTGGGCGGTTTGTAACCGGCCATCACCAGGGACAAAGCAATCTGTTTGGCTTCGTAGATCTGCTGATCACGGCTCATGTTGATTTTTTCCGACTTGCGGATGTAGCCCAGTTCCATGGCTTCCATCGCGCTGGTGGCTACTTTCGCCGTGGCTATGTTTTCAAAAGCTTTAGCCATGTACCACTGCAGATTGGACCCGTTTGCCACAACGCCATCCGGAAGGCCTTCGGTCAAGCGAACCAGAAGTTCCTTGCAGCCGCCGCCCGCGGGAATCACGCCGACACCGACTTCGACCAGACCCATATAGGTCTCGCCGTTGGGCAGACAGCGGGCGCCGTGCATGGCGATTTCGCAGCCGCCGCCCAGAGCCAGGCCGGCAGGAGCGGTTACAACGGGCTTTTCAAGATACTTCATTCTCATATTGCCGTTCTGCAGGGCTTCAATGCTCTTTTCCAGCAGATCCCACTCGCCCTTCTGAGCAGCGATCAGAACCGCGAAAACGTTGGCGCCCGCGGAGAATGCCCGCTCGTCGTGATTGGCGACCACCATGCCTTCGAAATCTTTCTCGACGATATCGCAGGAATCGTTGAGCATCTGATTCAAGCCTTCGTCAATCGAATTCATCTTGGTATGGAATTCCAGGCAGACCACGCCGTCGCCGATGTCAATGAGGGTGGCGCTTTCATTTTCTTTGACAATCTTGTTGCGGCTCTTGAAATCCGGCAACAGGATGATTTTGGGATTTTCGTCAATCTTGGCATAGCCCTTCTTTTCGAAATCGTAGTAATATTTGCCGTCCGCCTTGGTTGCGTAGAAGGATTCACAACCTTTTTTCAGCATTTCATCGATCTTTTTGGGGACTTTCAGCTTCAGTTTCTTCATCACTTCGACGGCTTCCTTGACGCCGACGGCATCCCACGCCTCGAAGGGACCCAGCTTGTTGTTGTAGCCCCATTTCATGGCATTATCGATGGCCATAATGTCGTCGCAGATTTCGCCGATCCGGTTGGCCGAATAGATGAAGGTTTTGCACAAATAAGCGCGGGCGAAATCGCCGGCCTTGTCTTCCGCGTTGAAGACGAGCTTAATGGAGTCCGCAACGTTTTCCAGCTTTTTCGCGGCGGAAATGGAATCGAACTTCGGCTTTCCGGCCGGCACATATTCCATGGTGTCGATGTCCAGCATCAATTTGACTCTCTTGCCGGCGGCATCCTTGGTTTTCTTGTAATATCCCTGCTTGGTCTTGTTGCCCAGCCACTTGTTCGCGATCATTTTATCCAGGAAAGGCTCGGCCTTGAACGTATCGCGGGCTTCATCATCGGGAACGGCGTCATACAGGTTTTTGGCAACGTGGTATCCCACATCGAGGCCGACGAGATCCATGGTGCCGAAAACGGCCGTGCCCGGATGGCCGAGGGCCTTGCCGACAATGGCGTCCACTTCATCAATCTTCATCTTCTTTTCCTGCATGATCTTGATGCAGTCGGACAGATCAAAGACACCGATGCGGTTGCCGACGAAGTTGGGTCTGTCTTTGCAGATGACCACGCCCTTGCCCAGGGTTTCCTCGCTGAACTTCGACATGAAATCCACAACTTCTTTATCGGTTTCCTCGCCGGGAATGATTTCCATGAGTTTCATGTAGCGGGGAGGATTGAAGAAGTGGGTTCCCAGAAAGCGCTTTTTCAGCGCGGGGCCGAACTTTGCGCTGATGTCTTTAATGGGAATACCGGAGGTGTTGGTGGAAACGATGCAGGTCGGTTTGACCACTTTTTCCACTTTGGCAAAAAGTTCCTGCTTGATCTTGAGGTTCTCGACGACCACCTCGCAGATCCAGTCCACATCGGCCAGCCATTTCAAATTGTCCTCAAAGTTGCCGATTTTAACCATGGACGCGTTCTTCTTGCTGTAGAAGCTGGCGGGCTTTGACTTGGTGACGGCAGCCAGACCGTTTGCCGCAAAGCGATTCCGCCATGCGGGGCTTTTTTCCGTCAAACCTTTTTTCTTGTCATCTTCCGTCAGTTCGAATGGGATGATATCGAGCAGGTAGCACTCGATACCGGCATTGGTCAGATGTGCCGCGATGCCCGCGCCCATGACCCCCGCACCTAAAACAGCCGCTTTTTTGATCTTAAATGACATTATTCTCCTCCTTCTCTTTCCTTATGAACCGCCATTTTGGTTTACGGCTCATAAATGTGTTTGGGGCCAAGCTGCGCACCCATATTCACCTGCTTACTGCGTACAATATTTTACGAACCGCTTTCCTGCCGGCTCATA
>Ga0209719_1000638_pt1 | contig 49934 bp, 35 predicted proteins | sample AD_JPNAS2_MetaG_FD_184421 | JGI IMG/M metagenome (GOLD analysis project Ga0209719, IMG submission 184421) | Active sludge microbial communities of municipal wastewater-treating anaerobic digesters from Japan - AD_JPNAS2_MetaG (SPAdes) (version 2) | ecosystem: Engineered > Bioreactor > Anaerobic...
AGATACTTTTTCACAGTGTTCCGGGATATGTTCAGTTCGCGGGCTACTTTTTTGTAGGACTTATGGAGTTCGTACAGGTCTACGATTCTACGTACATCTGCCATCGTTTTCACCTTACCGCCCACCTCTCAGAATACTTGGAGAGGGAAGGCTTTCCTTCTTGGGGGGGTCAAAAACGAATTGGCGTTTCCTTAAATAGAGGGGTCAAAATTGAGTCGGCGAAAACATTAGAAGAGCAAAGAAGATGGGCCAGTAGAAAGGAAACGTTGGAGAAGTTTGAAAGAATCAGACATCAGGTGCAGAGGATCCTTTGAGAAATATACATTTCACCTTAATCTTTTCTTTGCAAGGGTTATTAAGAAACATGACATTATTATATAACCCAAGAATCTTTCTGCATAGGAAATAATTATTATATACTTATTATCTGAAATTGGAGAAGAAATAAAAGATGCTACACTATTTATGGTCGCATTAGTAAGTGCTTCATAATTATTTATGCGAAAATGATTATCAAAAATGAGGAAAAGCAATGAAAAAAGGATCATAATTATTAATCCTATATATAATGGATTTTGCCATTTGACTCCATAGCCAAAAAGTGCATAATCAAAAAAATCTATTATCTGACCTTTTTTATCTTTTATATTCTTTTTCTTTTTTTCTCTTAGCATCAAATAGCACTCATCCGCATCCTCATTGAGACCTAATCCATTAAAATTTTTTATTAATGATAAATACAATGGTATTATGCTTTTATCAAAAACTTCTTCTAATCGGATAAACTCTTCATTTGACTGCCAATTGTCTTCTAGATGGTCTCTAATAGATGACCATTCCAACATGAGATTTTCAAATTGTGCTCTTGCTAGTTTTAATTTCATTCCAAATTCCAGATCATGAAGATAAGCCCCTTTATGGAAAACCACCTCACTAAAATCTGTATTACCAAAAATTTTAGATCCAGCTCCGAATTTTGCAAAATATTTGAATTCGGCTCCATGAAAATTCACATTCCCAATAAACTTTGCACCAAGAAAATTGCATATATCTAAGAATTTAGTATTTTTAAAATTGGAATTACCATAAAATTTTGCTTTCCAAAATGAGGTCTCACCATTAAATATGGAATTGCTAAAGTCAAAATTTTTAACCATTCTATTTCTGGAAAACCTATCCTCATCTAGTGAATATTCGAAGCCCATATCTTTCCCAAATGTTGCTTCTTCAAAGTCGACTTTATCCCAAAAATTTATTTTATTAAAAAAAGTATTGCCTTCAAATTTTGAGAACATAAAAACTGAACCTTCCATAAATGTACATCTTATGAAAGAAGCATACAATGAAAAAATAGCTCCATGAAACGATGCTATCTTTTCAAATTTTACCTGCTTAAAGCTTACTCTCGAATAAAATTCTGATGAGAAATTTACTTCATCTTTAAAGCAAGATTGCCTTATTTCTATTTTTTTCTGCTGGTTAATAGGAATCCTCTCATTTATATATGCCAAAGAGAATAGTCCAAATTTGCAACTGCTAAATTTTGATGGCTTTTCAAAAATAACATTCTCAAATAATACATTGCCTTCAAAATTTGTTTCATCAAAAATTAGATCTTCTTTAAAAATGCAATTTGAAAAATTTATATCTCCTTTAATTATGCATCTATCAAATTTTATTTTACTCGAAAAACTCTTTCCGAAGAAATTGAGATTTCCAATTATGAGCTTAGAATGATATGGCTCAGCTTGTGGTTTTTCTAATTCAATCTCTATTTCAGCAGCCTGTTTAACTTGCATGAAAACACAACCACACTATTTCAGATGATTTAATAAACGTTTTGGACCAAGTTAGGCCAATCTTTGAATCTATGGATAGCTAGGAACATGCTCAATATCATGTGGAGATAGATTTGCTCGATGCAAATATAGTTAAATTATAAATAGTAGTAGTATCTGACATAAGTATATGAATGATAGTATATAGCATGATGTGTCGCATTTGAATGCCGAACATCTTGATCTAAAGTATCTAAACAAGATACTGGCTCTAGCTTGCAATCCCTCCGATATAATTAAGATTCAAGACCATATCATAAAAAAGCTCAAAGAGGAGAACCAGCAACTTCGAGATGAAGTCGCGCGTTTGCTGAAGGCGATTAGAAAAAAAGATGTTGCGGGCCACGAAGTGCCACGACCTAAAACCGCTGACCAAACTGAACGTTCAGTAGTCAAAGAGGCTTTAAGAAATCATCTATGTGCTCCCAAATTAATCGATCCAATTCCCATCCTTCTATTCCTGCTTCTTTTGCGACTCTCAAATAGAAGTTTTCATAGTCGGAGTAATCCTTGAAGTCTATCCCCAACTTCTTAGATACAGACCTTACCCGTGAATCAAGTGCTATTCTATCGCGGAAAAGTGGATGATAACTGTCCATCATGATGTTCCTTGCGTACTTTGGACCAATTCCCGGAAAATCTTCCAGAAATTTCATTATTTCTGAAGCGCTCTTTTTATTAAGTAGCGTTGCATTAACTGCAGCTAATCCTCGCATATCTTCTATTTTCTCAAAGCATTGGACAAGCATCGGAGCCTTTTTGTTGAACCAACGTACTTTTGCTTCTTCCATGATTTGTCGTAGCCTATTGGTACGGTCTTCTTTAGTATCAAGTTTCTTCAATTCGTCATAAGAGACCTGTTGGTATCTTGTTTCATCATCAATGAGACCTTTGGACCCTTGTGCGCCACCCCAAGTAGAATAGCTCACTAATAATTCGTACCACAAAAAATCAGGTCTCTTCTGTAAAGCCAATCCTTTTTTCTTCTTGCACTCTAATTCACCATGATATTTGTCCCTGAGATCTTTGGCTAATGTCACTAAACTTCGGAATTGTTGGTCAGTTAGGCCCTCATTTGCTTGCTGATTAGACACATGATCCCTCCATTTTAGGTGCCAACTTTGAAGAGTTGGCAAGCCACTCAAGATTCCCTTCTGGCAATATTATTCAACCTTTTCCGTTTTGCTCTTCAAGGCAAGAAGCTCACGATAGATCTCCTCCAGTGCTCTATTCTGAGCGGCAAAATTACCCAGGACGGCTTTGGACTCTTCCTCTGCACGAAGGTTCATTAGATAATCGTTGTGAGCTTTTGGGCGATCCTGGCAGTAATGTTCATTCTCCTGTTCATCGCTCGATCCACACCAAAGAAGATGATTGGCGCTTTCGCTATTTTGCTCTTTATGTTTGGGAATATATTGCTCTTTCTCAGCACCGTCATTGAGTAGCTGAAATTAGCCAAGAGACCCATTCCTCGCATATTTGGAGCGAGAGAAGAAGAGGCTCCTCGCTATGTAGTATGGATGAACTTGAATCGCAAATTCTCTGCATCTTTTCGCCTTTGTGGTAAACCGCTATGCTCTGACCCAACCACAGAGGCACAGAGGCTATATTCTCTGCCGGACCTCACCCACACAATTCAGCGAAGAGCCTTGCTCTATCTTTCAGCCGGGCGAGGACTTCCCCTCTATTCGACCCCTTCGCCATGATGGAGAGAATCGGATCGTCTCTTTCAATTCTCGAGCCAGGACGGGGGACATCCGCCGTCCAGGGAAAGAGCAGGCTCTCTTTTATTTCAAAAGAACGTGGTGCATAGATTATTGCCCTCCCGGCAGAGCACTTGATGGCTGGCCTTGAGGGAAGCAATCCCCGAAAGGAGTTCAGATGAGCCTCGAATACATTGATGCCTGTGGCACACTCCACTGTGTCCAGGCTCCCCTGGAAGCGACAGTTGACCTCCACCACTACCGGTCCCTCCTCAGTGAGAAGGAAGTCGACCCCATTGCTTCCCAAGAGGCCCAGTCGCGCAACAATCCTCTCAGCCATGTTCGCTATATCGTTCTTGGGCAACGGCTCCAGAGGGGTGATATTGCCGCAATAGCGAAAGCCCTTGGCTCCAGTCCAGCTCTCCCCGATCAGCTGCTCGTTTGCCGCCAGCGCGCGCGCATCTTTCCCGTCGCCGATGACCGATACGCTCGCCGCCCGGCCAGAAACGACCTCCTGGGCGATCAACCCCTCTTCCCATTCTAGCTTTGAGCTGTCCTCTGCGATTCTGCAGCCCACCCCGCCTGCCCCCTGCCTGGGCTTTACCATGACCGGAAAGTTCAGGTCCTCCGCCGAGGTTTCCGTCCTGATGAAGGGAAAGCCATTCTTCTCCAGCCAGCGGGCCTGATAGAGCTTATCTGAGATCCTGGCGGTCTTCTCGGCAGGATTATTGAGCACCGGCAACCCTTTGACCCTGGCCTCCTCAAGTCCCGGTCCCAGGACGACAGCATCGGGAAGGACTCTCTCGACGTGCTCGGAGATCAACTCATCGATTCTGTCCGCACCACCGGGATCATCCATCCCATCCCTGGACAAGAGCGCCATATCCTCGGCACAGCTCTCCAGGTCCAGGTCGCAGTAGCCGTCCACCACATGGACCTCATGCCCCGCCCGGCTGGCGGAGCAGGCGATATGCCGAATGTTGATTCCAATTATCAGAAGCTTCATCCTATCTGACTCTCATAAGATCGTTATCACCATGAAAGGAGGCCAGCGGCCTTTCCAGGGTCGGTCCCGTCATCATCCTCATCATCGTCCCTATCCTCTTCCTCCTCCTTCGAGCCGTACTCCGGATAGATGACCTCCTTCCCTCGAGAGGAGGGCACTATCTTCAGCCCCCCCTCAAACTCCCGGCACAGCTCCCGGCCCAAAAAGAGCCGGTCCAGGAAAACGGCCAAGGCCGCCACCTCGGAATGAGGCTGGTTGCCCACAGCCACATTCCAGTCCGCCAACTGGTACACCTCTGCCGGAACCTTCTCCGCCCCCACGACTATCAGTATATCCTCGCTCTTCCTGATCTCATCGATCACATCGGGCAGATTCGAGCCGTACATGGTGAGGTGAACCACCTGACCACCGCTTTCCTTCCAGCGAACGATCTCCCCCTTCCATGACGCATCCGGGGTGAGACGGAAGTCCCCTCCCCACCGCCTGGCTGCATCATTCAGGCTCTCCTCCACATGGGCATCGCGACCGCAAAGAAGCATCCCCTCCGCTCCAAAAGCCCGGGCGACCAGGCCCACATGGGTGGTGATCCTCTTGTCCCTCTCCGGTCTATGCCCCAGACGCAAAACCACTGCTCGCACGGGCCAAAAGAATATGGTCTCCCTTATTTAGAGCCTTCCAGGACCCTGTTATCTCGTGCCCGAAACCGGGATCATCCCGAAGCTATAAATTCCTCCAAAACATCCGGACAGCGATGAATCAGTGTGAGAGATGCCAGGGCCGTGGAGTGCTCACGGTTGGAGAGAAGCCCTGCCCCAACTGCAATGGCAAGGGAACGACCGAGTCCATCTCCCTGGGAGAGGCATCAGATAAGGACATGAAGTCTCTGATCGAGAGCGGCTCGGCGAAATGCAGCGTATGTCAGGGTAGCGGCAAGATTCCGATCACCGAGATCTGCCCTGATTGCCATGGTCTTGGCCGGGAATACCTGTGCGTGGTCTGCAAGACAAAGCTGGACAGCAAAAAGGAGCTCTGTGAACGTTGCGCCAAAAAGGCGCTGGTTCATATCCTCGATCCGGCCTGCGACATCAGAGATATCTCCGTGGGGGAGATCTACCAGGGCAAGGTCTCCGGTCTGGCAAACTTCGGGGCTTTTGTCGATCTATCCGATTCTGTGCGCGGCCTGGCCCACAACAAATATCTCAAGAGCCGTCCGGAAGCTGGCGACGCCATCATGGTGACGGTGAGAAACATCCTGCCTAATGGCAACATAGAGCTTGAGCCAGCAGAGCTGAAGGAGTACAACACCGTCGAAGTGGAAAAGGACCTTCCTTTATCCAAGGCATCTGATCTGCACAGCCAGGTGGGCAAGACGGTCATGATCAAGGGAGAGGTGATCCAGGTCAAGCAGACCGGCGGTCCGACCATCTTCACCCTGGCAGACGACAGCGGCCTGGTCTTCTGCGCTGCCTTCGAGCGGGCCGGAGTGCGAGCGTACGCTGATATTGATAGCGATATGATGGTCCGGGTCATCGGCGAGGTCAGCCTGCGCAATAACCAGGTTCAGGTGGAGATAAAATCCATGAAACGCCTCTGGGGAGGCGATGCCTCGGTAGTTAAAGACCAGATAGAGAAGGCCATTGACCTCCGGGCCGAGCCGGCCCAGACGGAGTTTTTGGTCAAAAGCGAGATCTTGGACCGGCTGCGTCCGGCGATGAAGGCGGTGGCCAAAGAGATCCGCCGCGCCGTCCTCAAGTCCCGGCCCATTGTGGTCCGCCATCATGCCGACGCTGATGGTATTTCCGCTGCAGTGGCCATTGAGATGGCCATCCTTCCCCTGATTGCCGAGGTCAGCGGCCCGGATGCCGAGTACCACAACTACCGCCGCGCCCCCAGCAAAGCCCCATTTTACGAGCTGGAGGATGTAACCAAGGACCTGACATTTGCCCTGGAGGATCAGAGCCGGCACGGTCAGAAGATGCCTCTGATCGTTCTGATGGACAACGGCTCTACCGAGGAGGATGTTCCCGCCATGCGCCAGGCCCAGGTTTACGGCCTGGAGATGCTGGTGGTCGACCATCACCATCCCCACAAGATCGTAGACCAGTTCCTGGTGGCCCATGTCAATCCCGCCCACGCCGGAGGGGACTTCGGCCTGACCACGGGCATGCTGGCCACGGAGATCGCCCGCATGATCCATCCCGAGGTCGAGAACAAGATCCGTCATTTTCCGGCTGTATCCGCGGTGGGCGACCGCAGCGAGGCCCCGGAGGCTGATCTATACATCCGCCTGGTCGAGGACAGGTTCCCGAGAGATGACCTCAAAAAGATCGCCCTCGCTTTAGACTATGAGGCCTTCTGGCAGCGCTTCAACGATGGACGGGGGCTGATAAACGACATCCTGTGCCTGGGAAGGCTTGACCGGCACCAGAAGATCGTCGAGCTTCTCTGCGAGCAGGCCAATGCTGCCATAGACGAGCAGCTCCGGGCGAGCATGGGCAATGTCAAGAGCACAAAGCTTCCCAATGGCATCATCATGAACGTCCTGGATGTGGAGAACTTCGCCCATAAGTTCACCTTCCCCCCGCCTGGCAAGACCTCAGGCGAGGTGCACGACCGACTATGCCAGAAATATGATGGAAAGCCGGTGGTCACTATCGGCTATGGCCCGGATTTTGCAGTGTTGCGCAGCCGGGGAGTGAGGATGAACATCCCCCAGATGGTTAAAGAGCTGATGGAGGAGATCCCCAATGGAGGGGTCTCAGGAGGAGGTCATCTCGTCGTTGGTTCCATCAAGTTCGTAGGTGGGATGAGAAAAGAGGTCCTGGCGAAGCTGGCAGAGAAGATCGCTGCCTGCTCGGTGGATGAGGTTCCGCTGAAGGCTCCCGCATTGGGTGCAGAGGCAATTTGATCCTCCTCATCCTGAATATCATCGGCATCTTTTCTCTATAATATCCCTTTATCCTCCAAAAGTCCTTTCTATGAGGCCCCTTCCTTTATCTTTGACATAGCTGTGCATGACCTCCTGGAGCATAGCTACGAACTGATCCTGGCTAAAGTTGAGCTGCGAGGCCAGCCGCTCCACCACCGGCTCGATGTTCTTGACCTCATCGCTATTGATGCTTCTCAAGACCACTGCAGATAAAGCCATGAGGCGGAGCCCTTCCTGGATCCTGTCCATCTGCACCGCCAGGGCGCCGAGCTGAAAGAGCGCTCCTGCCTCACCCGCCTGATCTTTCAGTTCCTGATAGACCTGCAAAGCCTCCCGGAAATGCTCCGCGGCCATTTCCATCTCCCCTGCCTGAGAGCTGATCATTCCCAATCCATGCAGGCTGGCGGCCATCCCTTTGCGGTCTCCCAGATCCCTGGTGATGGCCAGGGCACAATCAAGCTCCTCTGTTGCCCGAGCAAGCTCTCCGGTCTCCCGGTCAACATCGGCCAGATAAAAGAGCAGTACCGCCTCACCTGCTCGATCTTTTGCCTCTCTGGCCAGCTCCAGGGATCGGGCCAGCCTGGGCCAGGCAGAATCGTAGTGGCCTTGCATCATATCGATATTCGCCATCTCCTGCAAGACCGCAGCCTCCCCCATCCTATCTCCCAGATCCTCAAGGATCCGGGCAGCCCTCTCCAGCTTATCTTTAGCCGCAGAGCCGCTCTTCCGTGACATATCAATGGAGGCCAGAGCCTGCAGAACTGCTGCCTTTCCCCGCTGGTCTTTCTGGCCCAGATGAATCTGTAGAGCTTTCTCTAAGCTCTCCTCAGCCAGATCATACTCTCCCCGGCCAAGCTGGATCATGCCCAGCCCTTGATAGCTGAAGGCATCCGGAGCCATATCCAGGGCCTTTTTGTACCACTGGGCAGCATTCTCAAGATCCATCTGATGAGCATAGGCCTGGGCGATCCAATTCATTGAATCCTTGTCCGGCTCCAGCTCCAGTATCTCTCTGTTCAGCCTTATCAGCTCGGTGTAGTATCCCCTCCGATCCAGGTAGCTGCTGATCCTGGCGGTCACCCTCCTCGCCTCAGCCAGGTCGCCGGCCTCCAGATAGTGCCCCCGCGCCTCTAAGAGGCCGTCCAGACGGAACAAGAAAAGCTCCGGGGAGCGGCCCGATTCCGCCATCTCCTCCAGAAATCGGCCTGCCCTCTTATGAGCCTCTCTTATCTCCTCCGGGCTCAACCCCTCTCGAAGGGCAGGGCGAGCGGAGGAATGAACCGCCCACAGATTGCCGGTCTTATAGCAGAGCGACAGCTCCTCCCAGAGGGGCAAGCTCTCGGCTATGCTCTCCAGATCGGTCCCGCCTGCGGCGGCAAAGCCTGCCGGGCTCATTGCTACATCGTAGACCGCTATGCATTGGAGGGCCAGGAGAGACTCGGGGCTGAGGCACTCGGCGAGCCTGGCCAGGGGATCGACATCTTTTGGCAGCCCTCTGGCCAGAGCGCTGCGGATCTGCTCTAATTTAGACGGATCTCTCTCGTAGAGGGAATAGAGGTCCGACAGGGCATCGAATGCGATCTCGCCTTTGCGGTAGCCATCAGCTATAATTCTATCCTGGAGCATGAACCTCAGGAAAGCTGTCCGGGAGAGCCGATCCAGCTTCCAGTTTCTAGCCAGACGGGGCAGAATGGAGGCATCCGCAGGGACCTTTTGTGAGGAGATGATCGCCCGGCTGGAATGGAGGCCTTTAGTCATCTGATGGAAAAGCTCGCCAAGATGAGGATCCGAGATCCTGCCCGTCTTCTCCTCAAGATCGAGGTCATCCCAGAATATGAGTATGCGGTTGGATCGGAGAAGCTCCATCAAAACAGCCAGCCTCTCATTAACCGGGAGCGATGAATCTAAGAGCCTCTTTGTCCCCTCCAGTCCTTGATACTCTCCTGCCGCTGCCAGCTGCAGGCCTGCTGCTTCTATCAGTCGGGCAGAGCTTATGGGGTTGTGGGCAGTGCCTCCCAGAGGCAGCACAAAGTAGCCTGATGCGGCCAGCATTCTGGCCAGGAAATTGGCAAGAGCGCTCTTCCCTCGGCCAAGCTCGCCAGTGATGATCAGAGCGTTGACCGCACCCTGTCTCAAATCGGGATAGAGTCGAAGCAAATCTTTTCTTCTGTCAAGAAAACCCCTGGCATGTCCTTCCGTCATCCCAGGCATTGGAGGAAGCTCTTGGTATCTTGTTTTTATCTCCTCTCTCTTCTTATTGGGATCGAAGAGACCTGTTGGCTCTCTGACGGCATAAATAAAGGGATAGGCCTGTATCGCTCCCTTCTTCTCCTCCTTTTCTTCCAAGCCTTCTTTCAGCATCCTCTGCCCGGTCCTCCATATGGCTTCATCTGCAGATGCGCCCAGGGAAAGAGAGCGAACGATCTCCTGAGGGGCGACGGTACCATTCCAGGCTACAGCCATGAGCAGATCTTCTGCCAGCCTCTGGCAGAGAAGCTCCCTGGCAGGGTCAGGGCCATTCCCTCCCCATCCGAGAATTATGCACTCAACCCCGCCACTCTTCAGAACGGGAGCTATCTCCTCTGCAGATCTCAGGTCAAGCTTGCCCGCAGGATCCATGAAGGCTAGCCTTGCCTCTCCCCCGGAGACTTCGCCGGACAGTTTTGCCTCGCCGGAAAGGTATACCAGATGAGGCTGGAAAGACTCAATGCTGCTTTTAAGCTCTTCGAAGGAGGCGGTCTCGCCCATCTCCAGGTGGATATCTAATCCCTGCACCGCCTTGAGAAGGGACAGCTCCTCCTCCTCAAAATGCTGCATATTGGTGGAGAAAAAGAGCATTCTCAAGGGGCCTCTTCTCAGTTCAGAGGGCTGAGAGAGAAATGGTGTAGGAAGGGATGAGCTGGAGGGCCGGCCACCTTCCATTGGCACGCGCAGGACGGCAAAATCCGGGGATGAGCCAACGGCCATATCCTCAAAACCCGGAAGGCGGAGAAGCTCCCAGGGGAGCAGCAGGATCTGGGGTATGCTCGATACCACAATCAGCCGTCCCCCAGATAGGATCTTCGGCCCCAGCTCCTGCCAGCCCGGCTGAAAAAATAGGCGGAAGATGCTCTCGCCCAGGAGATGAAGGTAGCTATTCTTCCCTTTTTTGCCGTTAGAAAAGAAAGACGCATACTGAGAGGATATCTCTCTGGCCTCCATAGCCTCAACCGGGTTGAGCCGTCTGTTCATGACCACCTCCCCGTCCACTGCTATTCTTATTTCAAAGGCCCTGGCGGCAGCAGTGCCCGTCTCCCAAATCTCAATGATAGTATCCTTTTGCATTCATGGATGATATGGCTGGATGCGATATATAATTTCTCAGCCTGCAGTTGGCTGCACAATATAAATCCGCATCAGGAGTTATCCTTTTCACGATTCCTTCTCCAATTGGTTTATCGAAAAACATGGGCGATCTGCAATTGATCGTAGCTCATGCTATTTTAGACGTGCATATGCTTAGAAATATTTTAATAGTATTAGGATTACCATAAAGGCTCAGGGATTGGATAAAATAAGCAGATATTCAGATCGAATCGACTATGAGACGGCGCGATAGGATCGGAGAACTTTAATCATTATGCGGTGGTTGAGATGATGACGATACTCTTGAAAGATCTGGGAATGAAATCAAAGAACGGCGAGAAGACAAAAGGAATGGGCTGGCGACCAGAGCTTCCGGACTTTAGAGACTATACCTTCCAGACAAAGGAGGTAGCAGATATCCTCGGCCCTCTTAAGCTTTCCAAAGTGGCGGTCTCCACCCTTCCCACATCGGTTGATCTCAAAAAATGGTTCCCACCGATAGAGGATCAAGGCGACCTGGGCTCATGCACTGCAAACGCTGGCGTAGGAGTCTTTGAGTATTTCGAGCGAAGGGCATTCGGAGAGCATATCGATGCCTCGAGGCTTTTTCTCTATAAGGTGACGAGAAATTTGATGCAGGAGAGCGGAGATACTGGTGCTTACATCCGGACGACCATGGGAGCGATGGCACTATTTGGCGTCCCACCGGAGAGATACTGGCCATACGATATATCAAAGTTCGAAGAGGAGCCCTCAGCATTCCTCTTCGGTTTCGCGGACAATTACAAAGCTCTCAAGTATGTGAACCTCGATCCGCCCGGAACCACCCCCACCAAGCTTCTGTCTAACATCAAGACGAATATAGCGGCGGGAATTCCCTCAATATTCGGATTCACCGTGTACGACTCGATCAGCCAGGCTGGAAGCACTGGCAAGATCCCCTATCCCTGCAGCAATGAAAGCGTACAAGGCGGCCATGCCATAATTGCAGTGGGTTATGACGATAAGATGAAGATCAAGAACAGCAATTGCGGTGCCGAGACCACCGGTGCTCTCATGATAAGAAACTCCTGGGGAGAGATATGGGGCGACGAGGGATATGGATGGCTGCCATATGATTATGTTCTGACCGGACTGGCTGATGATTGGTGGACTCTCATAAAGGGATCATGGATTGAGACCGGGCAATTTGAATATGCATAATATAGAAAGATATTTCCCTTTTTGGCGCCTATTATCACTGGTGATCCAATGAACGCGAGCTTGAACGTGGAGTTCACCTTATCGCTCGAATCGAATCCCACTACCGGTTATGTATGGGAGGCAACATTCGACAGAGTCTTTCTTGAGCTGAGGAAAAAGGAATTCAAAGAATCCGATGGAGAATCGGTTGGATCCGGCGGAATAGAGACATTAACCTTTGTCCCGATCAAGGCAGGAAGGACAGAGATAACCATGGTTCACAAGAGGCCGTGGGAGAGCATCCCTCTGGAAAGAAGATCATTCCCAATCCAGATCACAGAGTGAAAGACAGCAGCGGAATCGCATCACAAAGGCGATCTCGAAATGGAAAGGTTCCGCTACGAAGACCGCCTTCGTAAGGATCATGCCTGTTTTAGGCGATCGGTTTAAATACAGTGAGCTTGAACGGAGTTCGGATTAATATTATCTCGGAGGATGTTTATTGGCTAGAAGATCGCAGAGAAAGGCTGATAGCAGAAAGGCCAAACAGTGGTATAAGGTTGTAAGTCCGGAGATGTTCGGAAGGGTTCCCTTTGGAGAGACGATCGCCAACGATCCCGAGAGGATTGTGGGAAGGATCATCGAGACCACCTTAGGAGACCTCACCAACAACTTCTCCAAGCAGAATACCAAGCTAAAGTTCAGAGTGGACCGTGTAGCTGGTGACTCGGCATATACGAAGTTCCTGGGCCATGAGATGACCACAGATTATGTGCGCTCTCTGGTCAAGAGAAGAACCTCTCGCATTGATTCCATCGTAGATGTAACCACGACCGACGGCTACACCGTCAGGATCAAGCCCAGCTGCTTTACAGTTAAAAGGGCACGGGCAAACCAGGTCAAGTGCATTAGAGATCTCTCAAAGAGCGTCGTCATGGAGAGGTCGAAGAACCTGGACTTAAATCAGCTGATCCAGGATGTGGTGGGTGGAAAGATCTCTCTGGACATTTATAAGGAAGCCAAGGTGATCTACCCCTTGAGAAGGGTAGAGGTACGAAAGACTGAGATCAGAACTGAGCCCGCATTGTCTGTGCCTGAGCCAGCGGCACCAGCTGCTCCGCCGGCATCATCCTGAGGCTTATTGTGGCCAGATCCATCTTGGATCTATGATTCAATCGGATCGAATCTGCATCAGCTTGGCGCCCCTCTTGTACATTGCGGGAAGGGCGCTGGCTTGAGAATTTCTCGGCCATAAGTGTGGTCAGCTTTGCTTTTATTCTGATAAAGACATCTTCTATAGAAGAAGATATATTCCACTAAGGGATCATTCGTTTCATGAAGCTGGTCATCATATTGGCAATATGCCTTGCCCTTTTCTCGGCAGGGTGCATGGAGAAGGAAGACAGTGGCGGCGCAAAAGACAGCGCCGCAGGGGCCTCAGAGCCAGTTGGACATGCTGACACTGAAATGATAAAAGTGACCATTACCTCACCTGATGCCGGGCAGATCATCAAGGGTGATGAGGATATAAGCTTTGAAGGCTCTGCAAAAGGTGGCGAAGGAGATCTGAGCTACGAATGGAGCTCGAGCATTGATGGAAAGCTGTCCACCAGCCGGTCCTTCAAGCAGAATCCAATAGAGCTTGAAAAGGGTGGACATATCATCATTCTCAAGGCCATGGATGAGAGCGGCAAATCCGGACAGGGCAGCGTCCAGGTCGAGGTGATGTAGGGCTACAGTTCCAGGGGCTTTTCTAGAGCGCTGCCTTGGATAGGGATTCCCTGCAATGGCAGGATCTTTTTTCATCCAGCTTTAAAGCCGCCTGATAAATTATCTCCCGGACATCCTGATGGCACTTTTTCACCTGCTCAGGGATATCGCTGGCGGAAAGGCTCTCAGATTCCCCCATTCCGGCGGCGGGATTGGTGATAATGCAGATAGAAGCATAGCACAGTTCAGCCTCCCTGGCCAGAGCTACCTCTGGATAGCCGGTCATACCCACTACATCCCCGAACTGGCGCATCATTCTGATCTGGCCAGGCGTCTCAAGATGGGGGCCTTCAGCGCAGACGTAGACTCCTTCCGAGGTCTCCAGATCAAGCGACTTCGCAGCTGCAAGAAGATGGCCTCGGAGATGGGGGCAGTAGGCTTCGCTCAGGTCTATATGCACCGCTCGGTCCTCATAGAATGTGTTGGACCGGCATTTGGTGAACTCGACAAAATCATAAGGGAAAAAGAAGCTTCCCACGGGCTGAGATGCCATTGCTCCTACGCTATTGACCGATATGACCCATTGAGCGCCAATCTTCTTGGCGGCAGATATGATGGCCCGGTAGTCTACCTTATGAGGCGGCAGGTGCCCTGTGCCATGGCGGGGGATGAAGGCGAGCCTCTGGCTCTTTATTCCGCTGCGAAAGGCAGGGACGGGACCGTAAGCTGTATCCACTTCATCTGCTATCCCCTCCAGGGTGAAGCCCACTCCGCCGATGACGGCGATTTCTGCATCCATGAGTTGAGCTGCTCTTCAAACTTAAACTACCTTTCTGTAGAATCTATACTGGGGGCATGAGCGGGGGCCGGAAGACGCCCTTCTCGGTTATCAGTGCAGAGACAAGCTCCAGAGGAGTGGCATCGAATGCCGGATTGTAGACGTTTATTCCCAGGGGTGCCAGGCGCACTCCGGCCAGGGTGCAGATCTCCTCAGGATCACGTTCCTCTATTGTGATGTCCTCCTCGCCATAAATCCGGTCAAAGGTGGAGAGGGGTGCGGCCACATAAAAGGGAATCTTGTGGTGTTTGGCCAGGACGGCATGATTGTAGGTCCCGATCTTATTGAAGACCACATCCCTGGTTATGCGGTCTGCTCCCACAATTACCTTGTCGATCTTCCCTCTGCGCATCAGGCTGCCGGACATGCTCTCACAGATCAGGGTTACGGGGATTTTATCCTCTGCCAATTCCCAGGCGGTCAGGCGGGAGCCCTGGTGCAGAGGTCGGGTCTCGCAGGCGTAGACCTCTATTTTTTTTCCGGCCTCAACCGCGGAGCGCACAACTCCCAGAGCAGTTCCCCAGCCTACACAGGCCAGCCTTCCGGCATTGCAGTGGGTGAGAATGGTGTCCCCGTCCTCCAAGAGCTTTGCTCCGTTCTTTCCTATGGCCCGATTGACCCGGATGTCCTCCTCGGCGATCCCCTCTGCCGATCGTAGCGCTGCCTCGCGAATCTCTTCAGTGTTCTCCCCCCCTCTGGCTGCCTGAAGGGCTCTGTCCACACCCCAGGAGAGGTTTATCGCCGTGGGCCGTGAGTTCCGGATCATATCGGCGGCCATCTCCAGCTCGGCGATCATATCGAAAGCGTTGGTGGCATGGGATCTTTCTGCGGCCAGAGCGATGCTGTAGGCACCGGCGGCTCCAAGAGCAGGGGCGCCGCGAACGGAAAGAGACTTTATAGCGGCTACCAGCTGTCTTATGCTCTCGATCTTCAGGGGAACAAGCTTTAGAGGAAGCTGGGTCTGATCGATAAGCCAGAGGCCTTCATCCCACCATATGGTCTTGGGCTCGGGTATGCACAAAGGAAGTTCACCAGATAGTAGATGTACATACTGGTATTATTATTTTTTGCTTGCTCCTGTGCAAGATTAGAGTGCTTTTCTCTCCTTAAAAGCATCAGTCCGGTATGAAACCCTCTTCTGCCGCAATCTTCTGTCCCTTTGGCCCCAGGATGAAATCGATGAATGCCCTGGCTCCAGGAGTAGGGTCGCCGAATGTATAGAAGTAGAGGTTCCTTTTGAGCTCATAAAAATCCAGCTTGATGTTCTCATAGCTGGGCACAATGCCGTTGAAGGCTATTCCCTGGACGCCTCCCCCCAGATAATTGAATCCCAGGTAGCCTATGGCCCTATCGCTTCCGGAAATTGCCGTCTTGACCTCTGCTCCGCTGTAGGCCACGGTATCGACTCCAGGGCTTTCTGTCCCTATGTCTCCTATCACCGCTTCATTGAAGTCGTCTCTTGTGCCCGAGCCGTATTCTCTGGAAATAACATAGATATCCTTATCCGGTCCTCCCACCTCATTCCAGTTGGTGATCTCACCGGAATAGATCCTCATAACCTGATCCCTGCTCAGGTCCCGTACTCCTTCCTGGTATATCTCATCGCTTACGGCAATGCTGATGCCGTCCATGCCGATCTTGAACTCCTGGAAGCTGTCCCCGAACATCTGTTTTTCTTCCTCAGTTATAGCCCGCGAAGCCATGGCTATATCGTACTTGCGCTCCACAATGCCCAAAATTCCCGCGCCGGTTCCGCCTGCAGTGACACTGACCAAATAATCATTCTGCTCGAGATTGAAGACCTCTGCAGCAGCCTCGGCCAGCGGCATCACTGTTGAGGATCCCATGATTGTGACATCTTCCGGTAATGCCTCACAGGGCGAGAGGGATACAAATGAGAGACAAACCAGCAAGATTATAATTATTTTTGTAATTAACCCCACCACTCGAGAATTATCCGACCAGATATGTAAGCCTATCGTCATAGCTCAATCCGATCGCTCCCACACCATATAATTAAATTAAGGCGACTGTATCTTGCTTATATACCGAAACTGTAATCAACCAGATCATATATCAAAAATTTCATGAATTTGAGCCCATGGAACTCCTGGCCAGACAGGAGCTTTTGGTGGAGGCATTGAGTTGGATACGATAATAGAAGCCCATTCAATTCCTGCATACGATGCAATAGAGGCATTGAAGGCAAACCCCGAAGGCGGACTGGGAAAGGACGAGGTTGCGGAAAGGTTGAGGATCTATGGGCCGAACAGCCTTCCCAAACCGAAGCCGACGAGCATTGCGGTCTATTTTCTCCGCCAATTTTACAGTCCCTTGATCTACATTCTCCTCCTGGCAGCCGCTATCTCCCTGTTGCTTGGAGACTGGCAGGAGAGCATATTTATCATGATTGTGCTGCTGCTCAACTCAATCATTGGCACCATCCAGGAGTACTCAGCCGAGAAGAGCGCTGAAGCATTGAAGAATATGGTCCGAACCAAGACCCGGGTGATCCGGGGTGGCGAGGAGTTCGAGATAGACTCTGAGGAGCTTGTTCCCGGCGATATAGTCCTCCTGGAGTCAGGAGGAAAGGTTCCAGCCGATATCAGACTGATAGAGGTCCAGGATCTGGTGGTGGACGAGTCTCTGCTCACCGGAGAGTCGATACCAGATGCCAAAGACCCCGATCTGATTCTCGATCGGAGAACCCCACTGGGCGATAGGGAGAACATGGCCTTTGCCGGCACCATTGTAGTATCAGGGAGGGGTAGAGGTGTCGCAGTCGCCACCGCCTCGAATACCGCAGTAGGAGGTCTGGCAGCGTCTCTGGCTGGCAAGCCCGAGACCAAGCCTCCTCTGATCCTGCGCATGGAGAAGTTCAACTCCAAGATCGCTCTGGGCGTGGCCGTGGCTGTGGCGGTGATCTTTGCGGTTGAGATCTACCGGGGAGAGCCAATTTATGATATCTTCCTGCAGTCGGTAGCTTTGGCGGTGGCGGCAGTGCCCGAGGGTCTGCCAGTGGCCATGACTGTGGCTCTGTCCATAGGCATGTCTCGCATGGCAAAGAGAAATGTCATCGTCCGCCGGCTGGTGGCGGTGGAGGCCCTGGGATCATGCAACTTCATCGCCTCGGACAAGACGGGAACCCTTACCGTCAACCAGCTTACTGTTACCAGAGCTGTCATTCCCGGCAGGGATAGCTGGAATGTGATCGATCTGGCGAAAAGCCCTCGGGAAGTGGCAGAGGAAGCAGCAGGGAAGATGGCAGCAGAAGGCCCGGTCGGCAGCCGGTCAGCCGGCCAGACATCTGCCCTGAAGGCCCTGGCTAGAGCCTCGGTTCTGGCAAATGAGGCCTTTTCCGGCTTCCGAGACGGCGGCTGGGACTACCACGGGGATGCAGTGGACGTGGCCCTGCTAATGATGGCTCAGGAGACTGGAGTCACTCAACAGGAGGAGCAGAGCAATTATCCCAGGATCGCTCAGATACCCTTTGAATCCAAGCGCCAGTTCTCAGCCACCCTTCATCAGGGGCCGGATGGGAGGATTGCATTTGCCAAAGGCTCGCCAGAGAAGATCCTGACGATGAGCAGCAGAATGGCCACTTCCGATGGCGAGATCCCTCTGGATCCACAGGGTGCAGATAAAGTGGCCGAGGCTCTGGCCACTGCAGGTTTCAGACTCCTGGCCCTGGCCTCTGGCAGGTTCCCAGAGAACCAGGAATTCGCCGAGAACCGGCTGGAAGGGCTCACATTTTTAGGACTGGTGGGGATGATCGATCCCCTCCGGCCGGAGGCCAAAGCGGCAGTGGAGGCATGCAAGAGCTCGGGCGTCCAGGTGGCAATGGTCACCGGTGATCATCCGGCAACCGCATTTGCCATTTCCAGGGAGCTGGGGCTGGCGGATAGCGTCGACCAGGTGGTCACGGGAATGGAGCTGAAGGATGCTGAGGCCAAAGGCCCGGAGGCAGTCGATGCTCTTACCAGGAAGGGCCGGGTTTACGCCCGGGTTGAGCCCCAGCAGAAGGTGCTCATCACCAACTCTCTGGTGAGAAACGGAAAGCTGGTGGCTGTTACCGGTGACGGAGCCAACGATGCACCTGCGCTGCATGCCGCTCACGTGGGCGTGGCCATGGGCAAGGGCGGGACCGATGTGGCCAAGGAGAGCGCTGACCTCATCATCACCGATGACAACTTCGCCTCCATAGTCTCGGGGATAGAGGAGGGGAGGATCGTCTACAATAACCTGCGAAAGGTGATCTTCTTTTCCATCTCCACCGGAGTGGCGGAGATCTTTCTCTTCATCTTAGCCCTGATCTTCAATATGCCCCTCCCTCTGCTTGCGGTCCAGCTCCTCTGGCTGAACCTGGTCACCAACGGTATTCAAGATGTAGCCCTGGCCTTCGAGCCCGCCGAGGGCGGGGAGATGAACCGGCCGCCGAGACCGGCGAACGAGGCGATTTTCAACCGTTTGATGGTGGAGAAGGTAGCACTGGTGGCAGTGGTTGTAGGCGGCCTGACCTATGCCATATTCCACTGGCAGATGTCCATGGGCCGGAGCATTGAGGAGGCGAGAAACATCGCTATGATCATGATGGTCCTCTTTGAGAATGCTGTGGTCTTCGCCAGCCGATCAGAGCTCAAGAGCGCTTTCAGCTCCAGTCCACTTAGAAATCCTCTGCTTGTGTTCGGCACCATAGCCGCCATTCTGATCCAGGTGGCTGCCATGTACATGCCTGGTCTGTCCGATGTGTTGCAGATTCATCCCGTCTCTCTGTATCAGTGGGTGGAGCTGGTGGGAGTGGCCCTGGTGGCCTTTGCCGCCATTGAGCTGCATAAGCTCATACGCAGGAGGTTTCCAGTGATAGGTTAATCGCTCCCTTTCCTGAACTGCTCGTCCAGATGGTCCCGGATCTCCTGCACCGCCCCGGCCAGAGTCTCCTGGTTGTCGTATTCATTTAATATCTTCTCCAGATCAGAGAGAGGCTTATTGGAGAGCTGCCTGACCTCTTCCGTCAGCTGGGGAACCGCCCGGAGTATGTTGTCCACAATGCTCACTGTAGCCTTTTTTGCTGTGCGGGAGAGGGGGTTGAGGTCGATGGCAATGACTCTTTTTCCCATGGCCAGCAGGGCCTCGCAACGGTCGCCGTCCTCCAGGGGAATGAGCACCACATCGGCATCGTAGATTCCGCCCCGGGTGGCCAGGGCCCGGGCATGATCAAGGCCTGGTACTGAAGTGTCCGGCCTCTCGCCCAGAACATCTTCTGCCCCCTTCTCCCTTAGCAGATCGGCGATCTTCTTCACCCGTTCCTCGCTGCGGTGAAAGAGGTTCACCTCCAGGGGGATTTTGAGGGCCGCAGCCAGAGCCACCATCTCCTCCGGGACGAGAGCTGCCACATTGCCGTTGACCGAGATCGCTGGCCTCTCGGCTAAGAGGAGCAATGCCGCTCCCGCCCGGATCGCTGCTGCAGCGGAAGCCGTCGTCCTCTCGCCCAGGAGATAGTCGAAGCATTCTCCTCTGCCCTGGGCAATCAGCCCCTGGGTGCTGGTATATCCTTTTTTCACTCCTTCTGCCACGCGCTCCCGCGCCACCAGAGAAGCATATCTGGGATGGGATTTGGGAATTTCAGTCAAGGTTAGCACCTCTCTGAGAGATGAAGGTAGTATAGACCTGGCCTGAGCTCTGGAGCCCCTCAATTCCGCCAAAGGCATAGACCGCGTCTCCTAGCATGATCATGCTGGCCCTTCCGCCCTCCGCCTCCACCGCCTCTATCATATCCAGGGCCCAGCTGCTGGCAAGACCCGTCTCCATGGTGAAACGGCGGGAGAGCCGCATGAACTCCTCCAATGTGGGCCTTCTCAATAGATCCTTCAGGGCAGCCCGGCCAGCCTCATTTATGGATGACATGATGCTCTGGTCGGAGAGCACCTCCCGGGTGGAGATCGGGCCCCGAACCATGCAGTGAACCGGTTGTGGTGCAACGGGTATTCGGTCGATTCTGCCGATGCCCGGCGCTCCTGGCTCCAGACGAATAACCAGCCCGCCGGTGTTCTGGGCGATGACGTCCCCAAGGCCAGTGCGATTGACAACCTCTGCCGCATGGGCTACAGATGCCGCCTGATCGGCGGTGAGGCCCAGGTCGAAGTGATGGTTTAGGGCATAAGCGCAACCCAAGGCCCCCGCCCCGCTGGCCCCGAATCCGGAACCAAAGGGCATATTCATATCGGTCTTCACCCGGACTGGGCTCCTGGCCAGCCGCTCGACGACGAACCTGGAGACAGGAGCATCTGTTGCTCTGCCATTGAGGATGATCTTTGTATCCTCGATATCGGGAGAGGATTCTATGATAGTTGTGGCGCCGGGGGAAAGACACAGGCCGCAGCCGATAGAGCCGGACTGCAGAGGGTCTTCCTCACGCCTGGCCGCGAAAAAGCCGGTGATGTGGGATGGGACCCAGGCTCTGGTTGTCAAATGATTCGAATTGGGGGAATTCATAGAATCTCCGCCAGAGAGTCGATGATCCTTCTCGCAATCAGGCTCTTTTTCCCCTCGACCTCGCTATGGCTGCCGGACCGGCTCAAAATCAGCACCCGGTTATCATCCGTGCCCATGCCACCTCTGGAGACGTCATTGGCCACTACCAGGTCCAGACCCGCGCCCTCCAGGGATGCACGAGCTCTGGCCAGGAGCGCCTCGTCGCCGGTATCGGTCTCGGCCTTGAAGCCCACTATCTTCAGATCAGGGTAGGCTTCTCGCACCTTCTTGATTATCTTCCTGGTGGGCTTAAGACGCAGATTCAATTCCAGGCCGGATTTGATCTTCTCCTCGCTCGGGTCGAGGGTGTAGTCCGCCACTGCCGCGGCGCTGATCAGGGCGTCGCAGCCCTTCTTGAGCTCTGACATGACCGCATCCAGCATATCGCTGGCGCTCTGGGCATAGACCTGGTGGACTGGCAGGTCCTGGATGAAGCGGTGGACCAGGGTTACATCCGCCCCCCGCCTTCGGGCCTCCAGGGCGAGGGCGACACCGGTCTTTCCCGAGGCCCGGTTGGTGAGAATTCTGATGGGGTCGATGGATTCGGCATTCGAGCCGCTGGTGATCAGGATCCTCTTCCCTTTAAGGTCGGCCGGGCCCAGCAGTCTTTCTACCTCCTGCACCACCCGCTGGTTATCGGCGAATTTGGCCTTGCCCTCCTCGATGCGCGGATCGATGAGGGCCACGCCCATTTCCCTCAGGATTTGCAGATTCCGTATGACTGCGGGATGACGGTACATGGCCTCATGCATGGCAGGGACGACTGCCACCGGCTTGCCACTTCCGAGAGCCGTGGTAGCAAAGGTGGTCACTGGAGTGTCATCGATGCCATTGGCCATCTTGCCAATGGTGTTGGCGGTGGCCGGCGCGACCAGGAAGAGGTCTGCCTTTCCGCCCACGCCGCAGAACTGGACGTGCTCAACCCGGCCGGTGATCTCGGTTATCACCGGATGGTTTGAGGCATATTCCAGGGCATAGGGATGCAGTATCTGTCCGGCTGCATGGCTCATGGTGCAATGAACCTCTGCCCCGCGGCGGATGAGGTCGCGAATGAGGTCTATTACCCGGACCGCAGCGATGCTTCCCGTCACTCCCACCACTATCGTCTTTTCGGATAGGGTCTCGCTCACCGAGGCTGAGATATCAGAGGTCATACTCATCCCTTTTGCACTTTGAGCTTTTAAAGGATGCCCGTTCCTCTGCAGGAGGTTAAGCAAAAACCTTAATTAGCTATTCACCCGAGGGACTATGCCGTGCCGGGGTGGCCTAGCTGGTTAGGGCGCGAGACTCATAGGGTAATTGCGAAGAACGCGCCTGAGTCATCTCGAAGTCGCGGGCTCGAATCCCGCCCCCGGCACCTTATTCTTGGCAATTAAAAATAATTTCATAATCGGCTCGACTGTTAGGCATAAACAGTATTCGCATTAATGACAATATTGGCAGCATCTCTTATTGTCGAACAGCCACAAGATTTATATTCGTTGACTGCCGTAATACGGCAAATGCCGTAGTTCAGCATAGGCTGTTTGCAGTGGGAGGCAGCCTGAAGAAAGGCTGACTTAATGCGATTAGATCCTTTTCTGTCAATGGAGGGGGGGTCTATTAAGGAGCGCGATTCGATGGAAAATAATGACAAGATAGCGGAGATCAGGCATGACCACCGTCAATTGCCTGATATTTTATATGCCATCTTTAAGATAATTTTCTCCTTGATATCGCTGAAATTTTTTTGCACCTCTGCAGTGGGAAGGGAAGAGACGACCGGCTACTGGATTAATAGAGCAGAAGGGCTCATGCACAACGATTCTATCGATGAAGCCATTTCTGCATGCGGCATGGCTCCAAAAAAAGAACCGTGGAACGATTCAATTATCGTTCGCAAAGCCATGTATCTTAACATCATTGGCATGGTGAATGAATCGGCAAAGACATATGAGAAAGCGCTGACCCTGCTGGATGAAAAGCTAAAGAAGAATGCAATAGATGTCGAAGCCTGGCAATGGAAGGCCATGGTTCTAGGCAGCCTGAACAGAGAGGATGAGTCAGACCAGGCATATGAAAAGGCCCTGGAGATCTTCGACCAGAGAATAAAGAATGACTCGCGGGATGCCGACTCCTGGATAGGCAGAGCAGATGTGCTGCTCAACCTCGGCCGGTGGGATGAGGCTCGTGAGTCATATAATAGAGCGACGGAGCTCAAACCTCTGGATTACAGCGTCTGGTGGAGGAAAGCAGAAGTCATTAGCGGCATAGGATATATCAACGAGTCTGTGGAGGCCTACGATAAGGCCATCAGCCTGATACCAGCCTACGATGCAGCGGAGCGGGCACTGGCTTATGCTGCAAAGGCAGAAGACCTGGCATTTGCCGAACGATGGGAAGAGGCACTGGAGGCGGTTGATAAATCTCTGGAGCTGAATCCTAAAAGCAGCGTGTGGTGGCATTTCAAGGCTTCTACTCTAATGGAGCTTGGCAGGAATGATGAAGCGCTGGCAGCCTTTGACGAGGCCCTCAGGCAGAGTCCCGAAGATGCCCATAGCTGGCTGCGGAAGGCTGACCTGCTCGTGGATATGAAGTGCCATAACGAATCCATCAAAGCCTACGACAGAACCCTTGAGCTGATTGCAGAAAGCAACACCAAAGAGCTGGCTGGGATCTGGCTGGTCAAAGGAACGGCACTGAACAGGATCGACAGGCGAAAAGAAGCAAAAGAGGCCTTCCAGATGTCGCTGGAGCTTCACGCTAAAGCCATCTTGGAGGACCCCGGCGACCTCAGCCTGCAGAGGATGAAAGGCCTGACGCTCTATAACCTGGGCAGATACGAGGAGTCCTTAGAGGTTTATGATCAAGTACTCGAGGCCTCTCCCAGAATAGAGCCCTACGTTATCGACGTTTCTGCATTGGAGGGCAAAGGCGATGCTCTTCGGGCATTGAACAGAAACCAGGAGGCTCTGGAGGCTTACAATGAGGCAATAGCGCTGGCTCCCAGTTCTAGCGCCGCATGGCATGGGAAGGGTGAGGCAGAGAGGGCATTGGGACAGGCTGGCAATGCCGGCATGTCGCTTTTGATGGCGGATAAGCTGGGGTATGAAAAGTGAGCCCCACTTATTTTTTTCTTGAGATCTATATTGAATCCTCAGATTGGATTGTGAAAAGGGGATGTGGTGAGAGAAATGAAAAGAGATAAAAGAATATCTAAAAAATTGGGAGCAAAGCTCGCTCTCACTCTTCTGGCCCTGGCCGAGCTATGTGCTTGTGTCACAGCACAGGAAAATACAACAGACTACTGGATGGACAAAGCCGAAGAGTTTGCGTATAACAGCTCTTTCGAAGAGGTGATTTCTTCCCTCGATGAAGCCCTGAAGACAGATCCCGGAAACGAGACCATTCTGATCCGGGAGGCTTTGTACCTTGGCATTGTAGGCAAGGTGAACGAGTCATCTCAGACCTATGAGAAGGCGCTGAGCATTCTGGATGAAATCTTGTTGAAGGACCCGGATGATGCCGAGGCCTGGCAGAAGAAGGCATCGGTTTTAGGTAGTCTGAACAGGCGGAACGAGTCCTTAGCCGCTTATGAAGAAACTCTGGAGGCATTCAACAGGCGCATTGAAAAGGACTCAAAAGACATGGATGCCTGGATCGGCAAAGGTAATGCCCTTTTGAACCTTGGCAAGTGGGATGAAGCGCGGGATGCCTACAACGAGGCCATAGAGGTCGATCCGCAGGATTACCGCGCCTGGGGCAGGAAAGCCGAGGTCATAGGCAGAATAGGGGATATCAACGAATCGATGGAGGCCTACGATAGGACCATCGAGCTGATTCCAGCCAATGATACTCGGGAGCAGGCAGATTACTGGATGTCCAAAGCTGAAGTGCTGGCGATTGCAGGCGGCAGATGGGCGGAGGCCCTGGAAGCCATCAACCATTCCCTGGAGATTGATCCGGGAAGCCGGGTGAATTGGCGCTTCAAAGCCGATATCCTGTCACAGCTGGGCCGTAAGGATGAAGCAATAGAGGCTTTTGATGAAGTCCTCAATCAGAACCCAGAGGATGCCGAAAGCTGGCTGTGGAAGGCCGGCCTTCTCACGGAGATGAAGAGGTACAACGAGTCAGTAGAGGCCTATGATAAAGCCATCGAACTGATTGCAGAGAACGATACCGAAGACCTGGCGCAGAATTGGCTCGCCAAAGGATGGGCGCTGAACAAGACCGGCAGACAGGAGGAGGCCAAAGTGGCCTTCCAGAAGTCCCTGGAGTTTTACGACGCGTCAATTTCAGAGGATGCCGGAAATAACCGTCTATTACAACAGAAAGGCCTGGCTCTCTTCGAGCTGGGCAGATACGATGAGGCTATAGAAGTCTATGACCAGGTGATCAATAAATCTCTGAGCATAGAGTCCGATACAACAGCTGTTAGCGCATGGATAGGCAAGGGCGATTCGCTGCGCTTGCAGGGCAAAAACGAGGAGGCTCTTGAGGCCTACAATAAAGCCATAGATTTAGGGCCCCATTATAGCAATGCCTGGCACGGCAGGGGAGAGGCGCAGAAGGCCATGGGGCAGGTTGGTAACGCCGGCATGTCGTTTTTGGTGGCGGATAAGCTGGGATATGAGGAGTGACCTCCGTCAATCTTTTTTCACGCATGAGATTGGCGAATATCGGTGGCTGTTTATTTGCAGCCTTGCTGGCATTCCTCTTTGTCGCAGCAGCTGCGGCTTCTGAGGATCTCTCCGGTCGATGGAAGATCAGCTATATTGTTCAGAGCGGCGGCCCTGACGAAGAGTTCGCTGAAGGCAGCGTGGTCTCCCTGAGCGAGAAGGACTCAACATTGCAGGGCAGGGCAACCCTTGGCAGCCGCGGCGACGGCTTCCTGATAGGATCCCGACAGGGCAGCGATGTTCAGGCGGCCATCACCTTCCGCAGCAATCCTGCCCTGTTCCTTCGGCTGTCGGGCAGCCAAGGCGATGATGGGCTGCAGGGCAGCTTCACCGCCTCCGGCGGGGGAAGCTTCTGGCAAGGGAAGTTCGCTGCCACCCAAATGACTACGGCCGCCGGAGAGGTCATCGGCACAGAAGTCATATTTGCGAATTTCACCCCCCTGGACGAGGACCTCATGCCCAAGCCCACCCTGTACCTGGACCCTGAGGCAAACTGGAGCGCACAGCAGGATAGCGGTGTTAGGGAGACCTTCGTCATCAGGTATCAAAGAAACACCGTCCTCATGTGCAGAAAGAAGCCATTGATATGGGATTGGTGGCTGTAAGACTCTGGTTGAGAGATCCACAATATCATCATGGACAGGGATATAAATAGAGGCGCAATTAATTTTTCATGTGAGGGGGATAAGATGATGAAAGCTATTTTAGCTCTGGCCTTTGTAGCCCTAGCAGTACTATGTGCTTCATCTAGTTCTCAGGAAGATATGGCGAAGGAAGACACAGCCGGTTATTGGCTGAACAAGGGCAACGAGTCGCGTGAAATGGCAATAAATGAAATGCAAAATCAGACTGCCCGAGAGATATTTCTTCAGGAAGCCCGCGAGGCCTATGATAATGCCATAGAGATCGATCCTCAATCGGCATCGGCCTGGTTTAAGAAGGGAGAGCTTCAGATCGATTTCCTCGGCAATTATGAGGAAGCCCTTAATGCTTTCAATAAATCCACAGAGATCAATCCGCAATTTGCCGACGCCTGGTATCAGAAAGGCAAAACCCTGACTGGCTTTGGATATTTTGAAGAAGCCCTGGAATCCTATAATAAATCTCTTGAGATAAATCCAAACTCATCCGATGCCTGGTACTGGAAAGCAGGCGTTCTGGCCGAACTGAGCAGGCACGAAGAGGCAGTCCCTGCCTACGATAAGGCCATTGAGCTCGATCCCACTCAAGCATCATACTGGCTGGACAGAGGCGGCGCTCTCAACAGACTCAATCGCACTGAAGGGGCTAACGCTTCTTTCACAAGAGCAGTTGAGCTCTGCGACGAGGCCATCGAGCAAAATCCCAAGAGTATAATGGCCTGGCAGGGCAAAGGCACGGCCTTTTACCACCTGGGAAGGCTCAATGAGTCGATACAGTGCTTCGACAAGGTCATAGAGCTGGCTCCCATGTACTATAGGTCCTACTACTATAAGGGAAAGGCACTGCAGGATTTGGGCCGTGAGGTCGAGGCAGAGGAACTCTTCGCCAGGTCCAAGGAGCTGGGCGGCATATAAGCCCATCTTTTACTTTTTGCATCGATGATGGGCAGAGATTTGATCCTATGGCAATGACGCACACTCAATGCCGCCAGTATTCTTGTCCCAGTCATAGCTCCTTAAACGTCGTAGTACCCAATAAAATGGATTTTTTAGCTTTGCTAATGGCTCAGGAGATGTCTTTCATCAAAAAGGAACCTTCATGAACATCTGAACGCTCCATCTCTCAAGATTTTCTCCCATGTTCATCGTTCATTCAATCAATCATTTATCTACAGTTCATGCCCAGAAGAGGTTGGCAGGCATTTCGAACGAGAGATGTCCGCATAAATGAAGAAGTCGAGAAATAGAGCAGAAAGGAGAGTTTGGGAATGCATGAAAAAAGAGTGAATGATCTGAGAGCGAATGCAAAAAAGATGAGGGCCTGGATGAGAATCCCCCTCATCCTGGCCGTTCTCTTTGTGCTATGTCTGGCAGCTGTAGCGCAGGAGAATACTGCAGATAGCTGGTATCAAGAGGGTTTGAAGCTAATGGGAAACGATAACTATAGGGATGCGCTCATTGCATTCGATAAGGCAATTGAGATCGATCCCGAGAACGCCAGCATATGGATGGGCAAAGGTGATGTGCTCGTAAGAATGGGAGATTATAATGAATCGCTGAAGATTTATGAAAACGCCTTGGAGATGGCAGAAAAAACTACCAAAGATAATCCCCATGATGCCAGGGGCTGGCTTGTGAAAGGGGAGCTTTTCATAAGGATTTTCAAGAACGATGAGGCCATCAACGCCTATAGCAGAGCTACTGAACTGAATCCCAAGTATGCGGAGGCTTGGTACCTGAAGGGCGCAGCTCTGAACCTTAAGGCAGGGGAACTACCTGAACAGGAGAGCGTCAAGACCTATGAAGAAGCCTTTACAGCCTTGAACAAGGCCATTGAGCTGGATCCTGGCTATGGAAAGGCCTGGAATGATAAAGGCTATACTCTCTTGTCCCTCGCCAGGTTCAATGGCAAGAATTTTAACAGATACAATGAGTCGCTGGAGGCTTTCGATAGGGCCATTGAGCTTATTTCTGCTGAAGATTCCAGGCAATTCTCAGCTCTGGCCTGGGAGGGCAAGGCACTTGCATTCGTTGGCATGAGCAATATGCTTAACGATATGGATAGGAAGGATGAGGCCAGAGAAAGGTATGAAGCGGCCATAAAGGCTTGCGATAGAGTTATTGAGCTAGACCCAGACTTCACCGGCCAGGAAGCTCGATTATTGAAGGCTGGTATCCTCTCCGAACTGGGCAGGCACAATGAATCTCTTGTGGCCTACGACGAGGCTATTTCGTCCGTGCCCGCAGACCTTGTCTTGCTCACAGCCACATTTATGGCGGACAAGAGTAGCGTTCTTATAAAGATGGGCGAGTACGAGGAAGCCCTAACGACTATTAATGCCGCCCTAAAGATAGATCCGACAAATCCGATTGCCTGGAAGAACAAAGGTGAAGCCCTAAATTATACGGGCAGATACGAAGAGGCCGTAAGCGCCTACGACAAGGCTGTTGAGCTGAGTCCAGAGCTAGGTCTGCTGAAAGCCTCCTCCTGGCAGGGCAAGGGCGATGCACTGAAGGCCTCAGGACGCCAGGTTGAAGCGGCTGCAGCTTTTGCCAGGGCAAAGGAGCTAGGGTATAAAGCATAGATCCGCAGGAATACAGATGACCGTGTTTAGCATCTCAAGAACCGGAGGGATAGGATGGTATCTATGGTACTATTGAAGAAGATCCTGATGGGATCGGCTATTCTTCTATCCCTTGTCGCCGCAATTCAGGCATCCGGACAGTATCCTGATTCTGGGGCAGCCGGGAAGAACCTCAGCCTCAATGTCCACCTGCTCGACACCGGTCAGGCCCTGGTCGTGGGCTATGTTGATGACCCCAGGGGCCTGATCTTTCTGAGGCCGACCCGGTATACCGACCCGGCTGCGACTCGGTATGCATCCAGATACAGGTATGAAAACGAGACTCATCAGCTGTATGCCTGGACTGACGCACTGACTTTCAAGCAAGGAGATACCTGGAGATTGATGTTTCAATGTCCGGGCTTTTATGCCGAGTATCGCGTCATATTCGACCTTCCAGCCGATTTAGGGCTGGGAAGAATCAATAGCTCTGAGGGGCTGAAATACGTGGTCTCAGCCTCAAATGATTCGTTAACAGTTATTTCTCAGGGATATGATATCAGGAATCCTTCCATAACCATAGAGTACCAGCAGTCTTTAGCAGAAGAGGCATCTCTTGAGGATATCAACGGCAGCAGCTCTAACAATTTTTGGCTGGTCGGGGGCGCCATTTTATTTCTTGTTTTGTTTATCGGATCTGTCTTCACCTTTAAGATGAGATGGCGAAGAAATGAGATGCAACCTGTCAAGAAGGATATGCTTGAAGGCGATCATCTGCCCTGCATTGAGTCCCAGGATACCTCGAAGCCAATAGATGCTGTCAGGTCCCTGGAAGAAATCGAGATTGGCAGTGAGCTGAATGCGGTTTTGGAGACCCTGACCCAGCGGGAGCGCTCGATCATGGATATCCTGATAAAGCATGGCGGCAGAATGACGCAGATGGATATGAGATACGAGACCGGCGTCCCTAAATCAACGCTTACCATGGTTCTGATATCCTTAGAGAAGCGTAATCTCGTAACCAGGAAAGAATGGGGCAGAACGAACATTGTAGAGCTATCAGAAAGGTTCTTTTCGGTAGAAAAACATTCTTGAACATTCTGAACAAAAACATGCCTTTAAAACAAGGTCTTCGTTTTCTGTTCATTCACATTACCTTTTATCTATCGTTCATGCCGGGTAGAGGTCGTCGGGCGGCTCGAAGACGAGCCTTCCAGACGTGGAGGTTTCAGTAGGATTGTGGATAAGGGGCCAAATCTATGCCAATAAGGGGCAGGCCCCTTATTTGCTATCACCTCTTGAGACGAAGTGAGCAACTTTGAAGGAGAGTTTGGGAATGAATGGAAAATCTAAGATGAGAGCCTGGACCGGGGTGGCCATGGTCCTGGCAATTCTCTCTATGCTGTGCATGGCATCTGTTGCACAGGAGAAGACCGCAAGCTACTGGGCGGTGCAAGGCGACGATCTGCTTCGAAAAGGTTCAATTAATGAAGCACTTGAAGCCTACGAAAAATCCCTCCAGCTAGATTCGGAGAACGAGAGCCTTTTACTGGGTGTGGCCACTATGCATCATATATTGCAGGTTCAGGCTGCAACCAAAGCTCTGGGCATAGTCGAGAAGAAGCTGGAAAAGAATCCCCAGGATATGAATGCCTGGAGCAGTCGGGGTGTGGCTCTGACCAACCTGGGCAGAGATGATGAAGCGCTCAAATCTAGAGAGAAGATTCTGGAACTCCTTGACCAGAGCCTTGAGAAGGACCCAACTAACAGCACATCCTGGATGGCCAAGGCAGAAATCCTCGCCGGCATGGATAGACTGGATGAAGCTGTGCAGGCCTGCGATAAGGTCATCGAGATAAACTCATCCTGGGTAGGGTATGCCGCCGAGACCAAGGGCTATTTGCTAGAGGGCCTTGGAAGGAACGAGGATGCCCTGCAGGCCTATGATATGGCCATAGAGCTCAACCCGGAAAAGGGAGGACTATGGTATTCGAAAGGCGGTGTCTTAAAAACCTTGGGCCGCAATTCCGAGGCTGATGAAGCCTTTGCAAAGGCAAAGGATCTGGGATATCAATTCTGACTCCATCCCATCTTTTTATACAAGTAATGAGGATTTGGTCGTCATGGCTTTAGAGAACAGACCAGGCTCTGTCATGTCATTAGGATTTCTCCTGCGGGGGCTGGCTCTTATTCTGTTCATAACTACTATGGCTCTAGCTTCAGGACAGGAGTTGGATAGAGGGACAACAGGACAGAAGCTCAGCCTCGATATCTACCTGTACGAGACGGGCCAGACTCTAGTTGCAGGCTATGTGGAGAAACCAATGAGCCTGAGCTTTCTGAAGCCTCCTCGCTATACCACCGAATATTCTGCCAGATATGTCCCTGATTACAAGTACGAGAACGATACCCGCCAGCTATATGCCTGGACTGATGCCCTTACCATGAAGCGAGAAGAGACCTGGAGCCTGATCTTCTTATCCCGTGGTTTCTATGATGAGTTTCAAATTGTCTTCCACCTGCCCAGCGACCTAAGGCTGGGGATGATCAACAGCTCTGATGGGCTGAAATACATGGTCTCAGCCACTAACGATTCCTTGATAGTGGATGTTCAGGGTTATGGGGTGCGCGATCCGGCGATCTCTGTGGAGTACCAGCAGCCCATGGTAATAGAGAATAATGGAATTAAGAATGATGGTAATAGCAGCTACGATGGAAAAAATAAAGGTATAGGCAGCAATGTCAGTCTCAGCCAGACCTATCTTCTTTTAATCATGGCCCTCATAATAATTGGAGGCGTCGTGGTCGTTCTCCTGGTCAGCCGAAAGGGTGCACCGCTCTCCTCTGAGCCTCCGGTTCCTAAGTCCGAGACCGTGAAACTCGACGATACAGAAGCTCTTAGTGGTGCAACAATGCCGGAAACGGAGGAGAAAGCTATTTCTTATGAAGAGCAGACCCATGAAGCTTCTGCTCTTGAAGCTGATCTGTCAGAGAATTTCAGTGGAGATGAGGCGGGATTCGATGAGACGATGCCGGAGGTAACTCCGCTTGAAGGCATGAAGAAAGAAAAAGAGAAAGATATCGCAGTCAGCAGCGAGATGAAGGCCGTTATGGACGCTCTGACTCACAGAGAGCGCTCGATCATGGAGGCCCTGATAAAGCACGGCGGCAGAACGACCCAGGCGGAGATAAGATATGAGACCGGCCTGCCCAGATCCTCCCTCACCATGGTTCTGGTATCCCTGGAGAGGCGAAACCTCATAACAAAGAAGGAATGGGGCAGGACCAATGTGATAGAGCTATCGGAGAGGTTCCTTTCCGGCCAGGAGCGCTCCTCCTGAGATTATCCTGGTTTTCCAGAATCGCGGGATTATCCTGCCATCCCAACTTCCACTGGCTCCGGCTCGTTGATTTAGGTATAACGATGTGAGAGATATTTATGAATATATCATATGGCTCTCTCATGCCGAGAGTTCTTAAAAAAAGCTAATAAGATTTATTCTCTATGCAAATTATTCATATTTCATTTTGTCTATTGTTTAAAACGAGCAAATGAGCAGTATTAATGGATGCATACTGTTAATAAGTTTAAAACTTAACACTCGCAAGGTTTATATTCGTTAACTGTCGTAATCCGACAAATGCCGAAAAAGAATTCGGCGGTTCAATGAGTTAGATAGCCGGAAAATGGCTGCCTTATAGCGATTAGATCCTTTTCATCAATAGAAGTGGATCGATGAAAGAGGGCGATGTGAATGAATTCAAAGAGAAGATCCACAACGGATCAATTGATACTGCATTCCCTGGGCAAAGACACAGATGCGGCTGCGGCATTTTTCCAGGCAAAAGAGTTGGGGTATCAGGAATGACTCCCTCACTTTTTCTGAGAATAAAGGAGGTTTGTAAATGAAAACAGGATTTGTCGTTGCATTGTTAGCGATAGCTATGCTCTGCGCCTCGTCACTGGCGCAGGAGGATACAGCAAATGACTGGTATAAAAAAGGCCAGAGCTTGATTGCCACTGGATTCGGATACAACATCGATGAGGCTTTAGAGGCGTTCGATAATGCCATTCAAATCGAACCTCAAAATATCGATGCCTGGCTTGGCAAGGCCAAAAGCCTGGCCTATATGGACGAGAAGAACGAGTCGCTTGAGGCATTCAGGAATATCCTAAATCTAACCAACGAGACCATAAAGGAGAATCCAGAAGATACAAGCGCCTGGCAGAGCAAAGGAATCGCCCTGGCAAGCCTTGGTAGAGAGGCAGAGGCCACAGATGCTTTTGAAAGATCCATTGAACTGCTCAACAAGAGCCTTCAGAGCGATCCAAAAGATGCCGAAGCCTGGTGGCTGAAGGCCGAGAATCTGGAATTATTGGGCAGGACCGATTCTGCGCTTGAGGCTTACGATAAGGTCATAGAGCTGAACTCCTCTGAGGCTGTGGGGGCATGGATCCGTAAGTCAGACATCTTCTATGGACAGCCGGGAGGCTATAACCAGTCGCAGGACGCCTTCGGCAAAGCGGTCGACCTGATGGAGGTCAACTCCACCAGCTTCATCTCCTTTTGGTATCCTGAAGGAGATCATACCATAATCCTGAACGAGTGGATGATCGACGGCCAGATAGTCAGAGTGGACTTTGGAAGATACAACCGATCCATTCAGGCATACGATGACCTGGTCCAGACCCGCACCAATTCCGGTCTCTTTGCTGCCTGGCAGAGTAAGAGCAGAGCCATCACTCCCCGTGAAAAGCCTTTGGGAAAGCCAAGCGAGTATCTTTTGGGATCGAGCCCCAACTGGGTGGTCTACAACTTCTCCAGTGCCGATTTTCCCGTCATTAACGGCTCAGCTGATTTGCAAAAGGGCTCATTCGAGGATAACAGCGCAGAGGACTGGTTCAACAGGGGCCAGGAGCTGGCCAGGAACGGTTCTCTACTGGATGCAGTTTCAGCGTACGACAAAGCAATAGATCAGAATCCTGGAAATCTCGATGCCAGGCTGAATAAGGCCATGGCGCTTCACCAGGCAGGGAAGATCGACGAATCCGATCTTGCCCGTGATGAAGCCGTCGAGGCAGCCATCAGCTATCTGGGAGATCTGAACCAATCCTCCCGGGTTTTCGATAAGGTCGTCGAACCAGTCACATCCAGCTCGCCCGCAAAGCTGGCAGAGGCCTGGGACTACAGAGGCTTCCTTCTTGCTGATCTGGCCGGTCCATTGGGCAATAACATGAGCATGTATGAAGAGGCCATCAAGTATTTTGACAGAGCAGTCGAGCTGGACCCGCAGAGAACGGAGGCCTGGATCTTCAAGGGCTCTGTTCTCGATACCCGTATGAACAGATCTGCTGAAGCCATTCTCGCTTACGATAAAGCTATCGATCTTGATGGCGAAAATGCAATTGACAATGAATCGCTGAGCAATGCCTGGAGCGGCAAGGGAACGGCCCTGGCAAAACTGGGAAGGTATAACGAGTCCTTTGAAGCCTTTGACAAAGCCATAGAGCTGAACCTGCAAGCCTCCGCCTTTGTCTGGCTCGCAAAGGGCGATGCCCTCAACCAGTCGGGAAGATATGAAGAGGCCGCTTTTGCATACGATAAAGTCGTTGAACAGAATCCCGACTCCTCGCAGGCGCTGATAGCTCACGCTTACGGCAGCAAGGGAGATGCGCTAAGCGCCTGGGGAAAATACGATGAGGCGGTCATTGCCTACGATAATGCCATCGAGAACTACCCGTCGGAGCCTATGGGTGCACAGACCTGGCACAAAAAGGGCATTGCTCTCCAGGCGCTGGGCCGCACATCAGACGCAGATGCCGCCTTCGCAAAGGCAAAGGAGCTGGGATACGAAAAGTGATTCCTTAATAATTTTTATTGCATCGAAAATGGGTGATTGAATTGAACAAACGTCGAGTGGGGAAAAGACACAAATGCAGAGGGCTGTGGGCTGTTGCTCTGGGCATGCTGGCTGTCGCAGGACTATGTGCTTGTGTCACTGCACAGGAAAATACCACAGACTATTGGATGGACAAGGCTGAAGGGCTGACGCACAACGGCTCCTTCGAAGAGGCCATCTCAGCATTGGACGAGGCTCTGAATATAGAGCCTGAAAATGAGACCGTCCTGATCCGCAAGGCTTGGTATCTAAGCGTAGTTGGCATGGCGAATGAGTCGGCCAAGGAATACGAGAGGGCTCTCTCCTTTCTGGATGAGGACTTGAAGAAGAATGCGAGCGATGCCGAGGCCTGGGAAAAAAAGGCCAGTGCCTTGAACAGTCTGAACAGGAACGAAGAATCCATCAAGGCATATGAGAAGGCACTGGAAGTCTTCGACCAGAGAATAGAGAGGAACCAGTTGGATGCAGACGCCTGGATGGGCAGGGCCAATGTTCTCCTGAACCTAGGTCGATGGGATGAGGCCCATGAGGCCTACGATGAAGTCACTGAACTCAAGCCGCAGGATTACAATGTCTGGTGGAGAAAGGCTGAGGTTATAAGCGGCATAGGGGACATCAATGAGTCGGTTGAAGCATACGATCGAGCCATCGGCCTGATACCTGCCAACGATACAGATGAGCTTGCCCTGGCTTATGCCTCCAAGAGCGAGAACCTGGCCTCTGTGGACAGATGGGAAGATGCCCTGGAGGCGGTCAATAAGTCTTTGGAGCTAAATCCCAGGAGCAGCACTTGGTGGCATTTCAAGGCATTTATTTTAACAGAGCTTGATCGAAAGGAAGAAGCTCTGGCAGCCTTCAATGAGGCCATCGGGCAGAATCCGGAGGATATCGGCAACTGGCAGTGGAAGGCCAGCCTTCTCGTCGAGATGAAGAGGTACAACGAGTCCTTGGAGGCCTATGATAAAGCAATCGAGCTGGCAGCAGAGAACAACACCGAAGAGCTGGCACAGACCTGGTTCTCCAAAGCATCAGCCTTGAACAAGACAGGCAGGAATGAGGAGGCAACAGATGCCTTCCAGAGGTCCCTGAAGCTTTATGATGAAGCGATAGCAGAGAACCCGGGCGATGTCAGCCTCCTGGAGGCGAAAGGCCGAGTGCTCTTCAATCTGGAAAGGTACGATGAGGCCATAGCCATCTATGACCATATCCTTGAAACCACTCCGAGCGTCGAGCCAAGATTAACTCACATAACCACATGGATTGCCAGGGGAGATGCTCTCAGAGCTTTGGGCAGGAATGAGGAGGCTCTGGAGGAGTACAACAAGGCCATAGATATGAGCCCCAATTTCAGCACAGCCTGGCACGGGCTGGGAGAGGCGCAGAGGGCGCTGGGCCAAACCCACAACGCGAGCATGTCGCTTCTAGTGGCACAGAAGCTGGGGTATGAGGAATGACCATAGCATTTTTGTAAAGTTAATGGGGGTTTGTGAATGAAAGCAAGATTTGCCATCGCGTTGTTAACGGTAGCCATGCTCTGCGCCTGTGCCCTAGCGCAGGAGGACAGCGCAGAGGACTGGTTTGACATGGGCAGGAATGAGGAGGCAATAAGCGCCTTCGACGAGGGCCTGAAGACGGACCCGCAGAATGCCTCTGCCTGGCATCATAGGGGAATGGCCCTGGCGGGCATGGGCCACGGAGCGGAGGCTAACCAGTCAATTCAGAAGGCCATGGAGCTCATAGACCAGAGGCTCCAGGAGAACCCTGAAGACCAGGAGGCCTTATGGCTGAGGGCAGAGGAGATGGATCTCTTTGGGAAGAGCGAGGAAGCACTGGAGGCCTACGGTCGGGTGGCAGAGTTGAACTCATCCCACGCTCTGGAAGCCTGGATAAGGGAGTCAGATATCCTGGCGGCTCAGGGCAGGTACAACCAATCGGTAGAGTCCTTCAGCAGGGCAATGGCTCTGGTTCCCGCTAACAAATCCGAGTCGCAGTTAGGATTCCAGCGGCGGAGCGAGAACACCTTTATATTCACAAAAGCCTGGCTCATTAACGGCCAGATCCACAGGGTCTCTATCGGATTGTACAATATCTCCTCAAAGTCCTTCGATGAGATAGAGCAGATCAACTCCGATTATATTGCAGCCTTGCAGCTAAAAGGCAAGGCGGTTGATCCAGGCAGACATGGAGGCTCACTCATGGGGTCAAGCCTTAATTGGGAAATGTACACCTTCAACCAGCCAAAAGCGCAGCCTCAGGCCTGGCCTCCCTGCCTGACCATAACCAAAATCAATCCCAAGGAAGACGATTTCATCGATATCGCCGACAACCTGAAGGAGGCCGTCAGTCTCCAGAACTGGAGCCTGGAGATTCAGGGATCAAAAGTATCGCTGCCGGAATATTCCCTTCTGCCAGGGAAAGCCGTCAGGGTTCACCTGAGAAGCGGCCAGGAGAATGAGACAGACCTATTCCTGGACAGCAATCTGGGGCTGAATGACACTGTCGGAAGCGTCTCCCTGAGAGACGGCTCAGGAGCGAAAGTAGCCTCATTGGACTACTGGACCAAGCTGGATGGTTCGATCGCTCACCAGGTCACTCACTACTCAGGCACAGCTGAAAACGATCTTGAGTATCCAGGGACTGGTTATCAGGGGAAGATGGTGCAGAAGGCAGCGGGTGTTGGTCCTTTTATCGCCGAGAGGACGGAGATCGGGCCGGAGTTAGCTCATAATCATAGTAACAAAGATGAGCTGCAGGAGAACACTGCTGACGACTGGTATAAAAAAGGAACTGAGCTTTTTGAAAACGACTCTTTGGAGGAGTCGGTATTGGCCATGGAGAGGGTCATACAGCTGGATCCCGAGAACTCCAGTGCCTGGCTAAGCATCGCCATAACCTTGGGAATAATGGGCAATGGTAGCGAGTCATCAAAGGCCTATGAGAAGGCTCTGAATCTCATTGACAATGATCTGAAGAAGAACCCTCAGGATGCCAGAGCATGGGAGGCCAAAAGTGATGCCTTGATCGGCCTGGGAAGACAAGAGGAATCGCTCGATGCCATTGAGAAGGCCCTGGAGATTCTCAACCTGAGCACAGAGAGGAATCCGAAAGATGGAGAAGCCTGGTGGTCCAAGGCCAACGTACTTTATGGGATTGGTAGAAGTGACGAGGCTCTGCAGGCTTACGAGAAGGTCATAGAGCTGAACCATACGCCGAGGCTGGCAGATGCCCTGTTAATTAAGGGATATGACTTCGCTATCAAAGGCAATTACGATGAGTTCAAGGAAACCTTCAACCAGGCTATTGGGCTGATACCTGCTAGCGATACTGCAAAGCTTGCTCGAACATGGAATAGCGCAGGCTTTGCCCTCGCGGAATTAGGCAAGGAAGAGGAGGCATTCGAAGCATTTGAAAAGTATGCTCAATTAAGCCCCGGAGACAGGCACAGTTGGCGCATGAAAGGCGATATGGCCTCCGAGCTAGGCAGATACAACGTATCCATTGAGGCTTACGATCAGGCCCTTCGGATAGATCCCAAATGGGCTGAAGTCTGGTACAAAAAAGGAAATGCTTTGGCTAAAATGGATAACCATAATGATGCCTTGAAGGCGTTTGAGAAGGCTGTGGAGATCTCTGATGAGGTTATCCAGAAAGATGCAGGCAATGCCAGCGGCATTTGTATCATAAAAGGCTATGCCCTCATCAAACTAAACAGGTACGATGAGGCCATAGAAGCCTTAGACAGGGCACTGGAGATCGCTCCATCTTCTGTTCCAGTATTCCCTGCTGAGGCCTGGAATGGCAAAGGCGATATTCTGCTAGCGTTAGGGAAGAACGAGGACGCTCTAGAGGCTTACAACAAATCCATCGAGTTCAATCCGGCATTTGGCCGTGCTTGGCATGGCAAGGGATTGGCACAGAGCGCCCTCGGCCAGTTCTCTGAAGCCGACCTATCTTTTCGTGTGGCCAGGAAGTTAGGGTATCAGGAATAATCCGGGCTATTTTTTTGAAAAACATGATTGCCGCTCAAACATGAGCAATAAAAACAGGAGATGTGGGTGAAAAAATGAAACGAAAAAAGACATTAGACGCCAAGAAGCCATCGATGATAGTAGTAGGAGTAAGATTTGCTCTCGCTATGATTTCGCTGGCCATACTCTGCATCGGCGCTGTAGCGGAAGACGAGAAGAGCGCAAATTACTGGTATGAAAAGAGCCTGGATCTTTACAACAACGGATCTCTCGAAGAATCACTTCAGGCGGTCGATAAGGCCATAGAGCTCGATCCCGAGAACGCCACCCTCTGGGCTTACAAAGCCTCCGGCCTGAACTTAGCCGGGGTGATCACTCAGAACCAGAGCAGATTCGATGAGTCCCTCCAGGTTTACGACAGGGCCATCGAGCTTGATCCAGAGAACACTACCTACCTGTTGTGGAAGGGTTTTGCCTTGCGACAGGCTGTCAACGGGCTGCGCGGCCAGGAGCGCATTCAGATCTTTGAAGAGGCAATAGAGACCTTCGACAGAGCTTTGGAGATTGATCCTAAATTTGCAGAGGCCTGGGCAGGCAAGGGAGTGATCTGCGACGATCTGGCCACGTTCAACAACGACTCCGCCAGGTACAACGATTCTTTAGCTGCATATGATAAGGCCATCGAGCTTGCACCCACCAACGATAGCAGAAACCTGGCTCAGGCTTACGAAGGAAAGGCTGTCGCTCTCTCCCATATGGGCCAGGATCTGGCAGCCAGAGGCCAGATTGAGGAATCCAGGGCTGTGCTGAAGGAGGCCGTAAAGAACTACGACAAGGTCATCGACCTGGATCCGGATTTCGTGGGCCAGGAGGCCCAGCAGAATCGAGCGGGAGTACTGAAAGAGCTGGGGAGACGCGATGAAGCCGCTGCAGGATACGAGAAGGCAATAGAGCAACTGAACAGAAGCATCGAAGTGAATCTCAATAACTCTGGTGCCTGGGTTAACAAAGCAATTCTGTTCCAGGAGCAGGGCAGGTATGAGGAGGCAATTACAGCTCTAAACAATGCCACGAAAATAACTCCGGAGTATGTGATGGCCTGGGAGATGATGGGCGAGATTCTGTCCAATGATCTGGGCAGATATGATGAGTCCATAGAGGCCTACGACCGCGCCCTGCAGCTGGACCCATCCGATGCCCGAGCCTGGACCAGCAAGGGCCATGCTCTCAGGAGCTTAGGCAGGAACCGAGAGGCTGTTTTAGCTTACGACCGGGCCCTAAAGATCGATCCCAATCGTGCAACGGCCTGGTCGGGTAAAGGTGCAGCCTTAAGAGACCAGGGCAGATATAACGAATCTGTTCAGGCCTACGATGAGGTCCTCCGTGCTGTTGAACGGGACCCGACATACAGATACTCCTCTGCCGCTTTGGCAGTTGCGGATGCGTGGCTTGGGAAGTCCAAGGCCGAGTCTCTGATGGGCCCAGATAAAGCTGAAGAGGCGGCCATAGCCTACAACGAATCTCTTCAGGCTTACGAGAAGGCCATTCAGATCGATCCGGAGTCGGCCAGGGCCTGGATTGGTAGGGGCAATGCCCTGCTGAGCCTGGAAAAATATAGCGACTCCACGGAGGCCTACGAGAGAGCAGTCGAGGTTTTGAACGACAGCCTTGAAGAAGATCCCGAAGATGCTGAAGCCTGGTGGCTGAAGGCCGAAAGCCTGGACAACCTTGGCAGGAGCGATGAAGCGCTACAGGCTTACGATAGGGTCATCGAGCTGAATTCCTCGAAGGCAATTGGTGCCTGGATAAGGAAATCAGACATCTTCGTCTCCTTGGGCAGATATAACGAGTCAGTGGAAGCCTTTGACGGCGCTCTCAATCTGCTGCCAACCAAAGATAAGCAGAGCATCATGGGCCTGTGGTGGGCAAAAGGCATGGACATCTACCATAATGCCTGGATTGCAGACGGTCAGATTGTCAGGACCACCTCAGCATGGCGCAACCAGTCCACAGGAGGCATCGAGAATATCATGATGGTCAACTCGGACTTCACCGCAGCCTGGCAGAGGCCGACCAGTGGCAAAGGCTTCTCGCCCGAGGAAAAGCCTCTGGGCAGGCATGATGAGGCGCTGCAGGCCTTGAGCACCAACTGGGCGGATTATGGCTTCCCCAATTCTAAAGAGACTGCACAGGTGAAAATTGCAGATGATTGGGTTCAAACTGGCAGGGCTCTATTCAGGAGCCAATCCTTTGAAGGAGCAGCTGAGGCTTATGAAAAGGCCATTGGGGCTGCGGGCTCGAATAAATCTCTGCTGGCAGAAGCTTGTCAGGGCAAAGGAGAGGCATTTCTTGTGCTATCTGGCAGTGAAAAAAGCCCTGGAAAGAGGGAAGAGGCCAATGAAAGCCTCGAAAAAGCCTTGGACTACTTCGATCAGGTACTGGAGATCTATCCAGAGAATGCTGGAGCCTGGCTCAACAAAAGCTTTATTCTCAGGTGGATGGGCAGGACCGGCGAGGCGCTCGATGCCGTAGACAGGGCAGTTGAGCTGAACCCAGAGAATATCGATTTCCGCTGGCAAAGGGCGGAGCTCCTCTCTATGCTTGGTAGGTACAACGAGTCCGACAAGGCTTTTGATGAAACCATTGAGATGATCCCAGCCAATTCAAGCCGAAAATTAGCAGAGGTCTGGACCTTCAAGGGCATTAACTTCATGGGGCAGAACAATAGCGAAGAGGCCTTGAAGGCATTTGTGAAGGTCACAGAGCTTGATCCCCAAGAGCCGGCAGGCTGGCTTTATAAGGGAGAAGTCTTGAAGGCGCTGGGCCGACAGGCCGAGGCGGACGAGGCCTGTGCCAGGGCAGGGGAGTTGGATAACCATTTTCGCAGCCTGCTAACCGCGGAGGAGGAAGCGAACGAGGCTTCCACCAGGGTTGTGGATCTGGGGTACAACGTCCAGAAGGAGAGCGACGCTAAGCCTTCTTCAACCCCTAAAATGCTGGCCATCACCAGGATTATGGTCACAGGCGAGGACGAGTTCGTGGTAGTAGCCAACAGCCGAGCAGCTGCCCAGAGCCTCAACGGCTGGACTCTTGATGTCATTGACGGTAGGAACGGCAGCAGGAACCAGTCCGTAACTCTGCCTGATTTCATAATTGATCCTGACGAGAGGACAAATATCCATCTTGGCAAGGGCGAGAGCAACGAGACGGATGTCTTCTTGAACAGCGCCATCACCCTTAACGATACTGCGGGAAACATCACCCTGAAAGATGATACCGGAATGATTGTGGCCTCCTTCGAGTATAGGGTTGAGCCCGATGGCTCTATCACAGGCATAATGACCGCAGAGGGCGAGTTCAGCTATCCATCGTCGGGCCAAAACGAGGTGAAGATGGTGGTGAGAGAAACCGGAAGCGGCCCTTATGTCACCGAGAGGACTGAGTACGAACCTGAGGCAGCTAACTACAGCTGGATCAGAAACACTTCCCTGGAGAGGAGCGGAAAGGAGATGCTTTGATGGAGCCACTGAGTCAAGAATCAGCGGCAAGAGTCGTTTTTCTGCCGCTATCCTTGATGCTACTGTCATTGGTGATGATAACAGGCCTCTCAAGCCTATCCCTGGCAGAGGATCCTGCTATTGCCGCCCAGCCTCCGAACCTGGAGGGGATCTGGACGATTAACCTGGGCAGCGAGCAGGTCACCATGATGATCCGCCAGCATGAAAGCCGTTTGATAGGAGCCTGCACGGGAAGCGACTCTGGACCCTGGAATGCGGTGGTAATGGGCTCGCTTGCCAGAAATGAGGTTGAACTCCAGACTCGATCTATTCGCAGCGGCAGCGGGCTCATTGTGGAGACGGCGATATTTGGAGACGCAGACGGCGAGACCATTCGAGGCAGCTTCCTGCGAGGAGATAGCCAGGGGAAGGTCTCCAGCGGAGAAGCTACAGGGTTCAAGATCAATCCTGATACATCACAATACAGACCTGCAGCCACAATTCTTGCAGACGCAATTGTGCCCTCGAGTATGAATACGGAGACGATAGACGAATCCAGGGATAAAGCCGAGGACCAACAAGCTTCCGGGGCGGACAAGAGCCGGTTTGTGGATGTCAAGTCCCAAACGGACAGGGTCTTTTACCTGGGATGGGCCTGGACTCCTGGAGAGGCCAGCGATAAGGCGGCTGTGAAAAATCAGATCTGAACGTCGTCTGAAATTTTTTTGTTGCATCGAAAAGAGGTGAATGAATTGAACAAATGTCGAGTGGGGAAAAGACATAAAAACAGCAGGCTGTGGGCCGTTGCCCTGGGCCTGCTGGCACTGGTAACATTATGCGTTTCTGCTGCAGCACAGGAGAATACAGCAAAATACTGGATAGCAAAAGGAGACGACCTGTTTTTTAATAAAAGCAACCCTCTAGAGGCCCTGGAATCGTATGAAAAAGCCATCCAGATAAATCCTGACAATATGACCGCATGGAATGGAAAATCTATGGTTCTCGACACTTTAAGCGTACAGACTTATAGTAAAATTCTCAATTTGAGTGAGACAAAATTAGCCAAAAATCCCCAAGATATCGAGGCTTTGCAGACTAGTGCGATGGCATTGGCAAGTTTGGGGAATCAAGAAGAATCCAACCAGTTCCTAAAGAAAGCCATAGATGTCTACGACCGAGAAATAAAAGATAATCCAAAGAATGCCACTGCTTGGTTTCTCAAGGCTGGGCTGATTTCCATCTTAAATGGGAGTGAGGAGGCTATCAGCGCCTATGATAAAGTGATCGAATTGAACGGTTCAAAGATGATTGATGCCTTGATCACCAAGGGCAATATTCTTCTGAACCTTGGCAGGTACAATGAGTCCATTGATACCATCGATAAAGCCATTCAGTTAGATCCAGAGAATCCCAGCGTATGGTATGAGAAAGCTACCTATTACAATGTCCTTGGGAAGTACAATGAGTCTCTGGATGCTTATGAGATGATTACTAAGCTGGAACCTGAAAAAGCGAGTGCTTGGTTGTTCAAAGGCAATGTTCTCAAGGCTTTAGGTCGTCAGACTGATGCAGATGCTGCCTATGCCAAGGCTAAGGAGTTGGGGCATCAGGAATGACCCCCAGCACTTTTTATGTGGGTGAGTTCGGGCAGAGAATACGGTCTCTGTTCCTCTGTGACTCTGTGGTTGGGTCAGAGCATAGCGGTTCACCACAGAAGCACAGAGACATAGAGTTTTTCCGATTCAAGTTCAACCATACATAATCGCGAGGAGCCATAAAAAGAGGTCTATAAATGAAAGTAATATTGTCTACCGTCATGTTGGCGCTGGCCATGATATGCACCTGTACCCAGGCGCAGGAAAATACCACAGATTACTGGATGGACAGAGCCAACGTGCTCATCCATAAAGACCTGGAAGAGGAAGCCGTTTTTGCTTACGATGAAGTCTTGAAGCTCGATCCAAAGAATGAGACTGCATTGCTTCGCAAGGCATCAACGCTATATACTCTGGGAAAAGAGGACGAAGGTCAAAGGACTTATGAGAGAGCACTTCTGCTAATGGAAGAAGACCTGAAGAACACTTCACAGAATGCTAAAGCCTGGCAGAATAAGGCCATAGCTTTGAGCGGCCTGGGCAGGAAAGACGAGGCCAAAGAGGCAAATGAAGAGGCTCTGGCCATCTTCAACCATAGCCTTGATAAGGATCCGGAAAACGTCAGCCTCTGGAAGGGCAAAGCGGATGTACTGGCTTTCCTGGGCAGATGGGAAGAAGCCCTGCAGGCTTACAGCAAAGTTACAGAGATCGATCCTGAAGATTACGGGGCCTGGGGAAGAAAAGGCGAATTTCTTGGTATGATCGGAAGGTACAACGAATCCTTGCTGACCTTGGATAAAGCTATTGAGACCATACCGGCAGATAATGATGAAGACATTCAAGCCTGGAGCCTTGCCAAAGTCGCAGTGCTCCACAGTTCAAACCAGATTGGAGAAGCTCTCAGCCTTCTTGATAACCTCTCGGATCTCTATCCACAGAACAAAAAGGCCTGGAGCCTTATGGGATATGATATGGCAAAGCTTGGCAGATACAATGAATCATTAGAGGCCTATGAAGAAGTCCTTGAGCTGGACCCAAAGGACGCTCAAGCCTGGAGCACCAAAGCTCGACAGCTTGTCGAGATGAAAAGATATGACGAGGCTCAAGAGGCGTTCGATAAAGCCATTGAGCTGATGCCGGGCGATGATCTCAAAGAGCTTGAACAGATCGTGCAGATCTGGCTTGACAAAGGAGAAGCTCTAAACGAGACCGGCAATGGGGATGAAGCTGGAAAAGCCTTCCAAAAGGCACTGGAAATCTCCGATGAAGCATTGTTGAACGATTCGAAACAGACGAGCTTCATGCTGTTGAAAGGCAACGCACTCTTCAATCTTGGCAGATACGATGAAGCTAGAGAGGCCTATGACCAGGCCATCAAGACAGCATCGCCAAACTCTTTCCATGTGCCAAGTGCCTGGATTGGCGAAGGCAAAGCTCTTTTGGCATTGGGCAGGAATGAAGAGGCTCTGGAAGCCTTCAGACAGGCCTTAGAGATAAATCCAACGCTAGTCGAGGCCTGGAAGGGCAAAGGAGATTCCCAGAAGGCTTTGGGAAGGGCCAGAGATGCAAGCCTGTCATTTCACGTGGCAGAGAAGCTGGGGTAATGAGGGGTGAACTCATTGAGGAAGATTCAGTCTTCCTCCTTTTATCTCGGATCCTTTTGGACAATATATCCTGATCTGATGAGAATCTGAATCGCGTCCGCAATAGTCATCTCAGGCGATGAGGAAGGTCTGCCAGGCTTTTCTCGTTTGGATTTGTTCGTAATCTCATCGTCGAACATCTATTGATTGACTATCAAGTGATGGAGGATGCAGATAACCTTTCCAGCTAATGCGACGACAGCGACTTTGGCTCCGTAACTGCTCTTGATCCTGAAATAGAACTGCTTTCAGCTTTGAATCGGCTTTTGTCCTTGATATAGCATATGCGACCTTGAAATACCCTAATTTCAGCAGGAGTAATTGATGCGGAAGTCAATCCGATTCCAGGAATCGACATAGGCGATTGTGATATGTTCGCATGTACAGCATCCTGGATTTTTCCCTGATTGTCATTGAGCTTCTTTGAATGGATGTTGTCCAGAATATCCTCGATGCTCAATCCATTCAGTATGCCTCTGATTATGTAAATTCCTGATTTGCCGAAAATTAGCTTAAAAACCAGGTCCCCATCGTCTCTCCCTCAGGTCATTGAGGGGCGTGGATGGAAGTGCGGCAAGGAAGCTCAGAGATACCTTGGTGATCGATCAAAATTTATGAAAATTGTAAATTCTGTCTGCAGTGGAAGGATGAATAGGTCTTAATTTATCAATTGGACCTTTAATTGAAGCCTGATTTAGTCCAGATTTTACATCGCGATATTTGAGGATTCTATATGGAAATGTAAAAACTTCCAAAGTGTTCCGATTTTCTAATGTTGCTATCAGCCCTTGCCTAAATGCAGTTAATCTTAATCTGTGATATATATGGCCTTTTAGGCAGAACTCTGGCGTAATATTGGCAAGATTTATATTTGTTGAACATAACAACGTCAAATGCCGTATGTGGAAACGGCAGAGTAGGGTAGGATATGTGGAGAATGATCGGATTCGGTTACCTTATACAACATTACCTGAAAAGGAGGTTATTTTATTGAAGAAAAGATCAGTGAACATTAGGCAAATCAATAATAGGCAGCTAAAAATATTAGGGGCCAAATTCACTATTGGCTTGATAGCGATGGTTTTATTATGCATCTTTGCCTTGGCACAAGAGAACACTACGGAATATTGGTGTCAGAAAGGCCAAGAGTTGCAGGTAAATGGATCTTATGAGGAGGCTATTCAAGCGTACAATATGGCTATTCAAATAAATCCAGAAAATGCCGACGCATGGCTTGGTAAAGCCGGCATTTCCAGTCGCATTGATAAGCATGATGAGGCCAAAAGAGAGTATGAAATTGCTTTGGAAATCTTAAACAAACGTTTGGAGGAAAATTCTCAGAATGCCAGCGCTTGGATCAATAAGGGTGTGGCCCTCTCCTGCCTAGGGAGGGATATTGAAGCCTTTGAAGCTCGTGGGAAAGCACTGGAAATCTATAACCAGGCTCTTCAAAAGAATCCTAATGATGGCAATACATGGGAAAATAAAGCGCTTGTTCTCGTTGGGATGGGTAGGTGGGAAGATGCTGTTGAAGCCTATGACAAGGTTATTGAGTTTAGTCCCTCAAAGGCTGCATATGCCTGGATAGACAAAGCCATATGCTACTCTGAGGGTCTAAGCATGACCAATGAATCAATAGCGGCCTGGATCACGGCTGCTCAGCTTATACCCACTAGCGATATTAAGAATCAATCTACAATATGGAGCGGCATAGGCAAATCCCTTAGTACTGCAAGTAGGTATGAGGAGGCTATCAAGGCCTATGACAAGGCCATAGAGCTGAATTCAAAAGATGTAAGTAGCTGGCCAAATTGGTCTGGCAAAGCCTACGCGCTCTATGCGCTCGGTAGATATAATGAATCCATTAATGCCTTCGACATAGCCCTTGAAATGATGCCTGAGTTTCCCGATATCTGGGACTGGAAGGGCAATGCGTTGTTTCAGATAGGTAGATACGAGGAAGCCATCAAGGCCTATGACAAGGCTATAGCACTGAATCCAAAAGATGGAAGTGCCTGGAATGGCAAAGGTATGGTCCTTTATAATATGGGCAGATACGAGGAGGCCATTGAGGATTATGACAGGGCCATCAAATTTGCACCATTCAATGTAACTCCTTTAGCGGATTTGTATGCCAAGAATCTCTCCGCCACAGCATGGACAGGCAAAGGGAATGCCCTCAAAGCATTGGGTCGCCAGTCCGAAATGGAGGCAGCTTATTCAAAGGCCAAGGAGCTGGGGTATGCTGGCTAATACTACGGCCCAAAATTTATTTTTGAAGGACACCCTACTTGCTAATGGGTGACTCTGTTTGGTATATTAATCCCTTTGCAAAGGCATATGATTCCAATTTAGGGATTGGCTGACCTACTATCGGCTTTAGATGATGTTCAACCTACGTTCCGCACTTTTGGCTCGTGGTTTCTGAATTTCTCCTCTTATTATCAGAAACATTTTTAAATAAATATCCACTATGCTCTTCCGCAGGGATGTAGTGTGGATGCAGGCATCCAATCGTACAATATAGGTCATCTTGGAATCGTGGCTGGAATTTTGACGACTTGAAAATTGCTGAAGTGATAGATAGGGCCCTGCCAAAACAGGGTTCCAAGAACCTGCCTCATTCGATAACAACTAAAGCTATGATTCTCAACAGCTTAGGATTCACTCACCAAAGGTTATACCTGTTTCCCAACTTCTTCATGACGATTCCAACAGAAAAGCTGCTTGGAGAAGGCGTCACCTCCCTCTGCTCTCAACGACGATGTAGTTGGCAGGACACTTGATACGATTTATGAATACGGCGTGACTGAACTGAACTATTCAATGAGATCACTTTGCAGATCATGAAGACTCATCCTTTAGGAACACAGCTGATCCATGTTGATACGACGAACTTCAGCGTTCATGGCAAGTACGAAAATGATGCGCCGGATAGTACGGATTCGATAAGGATCACCTTTGGTCATGCCAAAGATGGCAGAACGGATCTGAAGCGTTTCGTTCTCGGTTTAGTAACAAACCAGTTTGGGTTACCATTTTTTACCGAGGCGTTCTCAGGAAACGAATCAGATAAGAAAAGCCTAATCAAGATGATCCAAAAAACACAGCAAGCGATCAATTTAGACGACAATAGATACTGGATCGTGGATAGCGCTTTGTATACAGAGGACAACATCAAACTTTTGGGAACAGATATGCAATGGATCACTCGTGCGCCGGAGACATTGGATGACATCGAACGGCTTCTTGATGCAGAACTGGATTTTACCCAAGGCACGGATCCTCGATATGCTTTCCATGTTTCTGATCTGAATTATGGCGGCGTTCCTCAGCGTGCTGTTGTTGTATGGTCTGAAGAAAAGCAAAAGAGGGACGAACAGACCTTCGAAGGAAGATCCAAAAGGAGACGATACTGGCTGAAAAGACCTCACGAAGCACATGGGCATAAAGTTCGCATGTGTCCCTGATGCTGAAAAAGAGGTAACAATCTGGACATCTACACATTTTCATCACCTGATCAAGAACCTAAATGTATTGTCGGTAGCTGAAAAGGTTGAGAAGCGACGGGGCAGGCCAAAAAAGGATGAGCCCCGTTAAGGTCCGCTTCAAAATTGAGGCTCAGATCGATCTGAACGAGCGAGGCTCTAAACGATGAACGCAAGAAGCTGGGAAGATTTGTATTTATCAGCAACGATACCGATCTTGATCCTGAGACCATGCTCAGATATTATAAAGGGCAGCAGACCGTTGAGCGCGGTTTTCGTTTCCTGAAGGATAAGTGCTTTCATGTTTCTGAAGTTTATCTGAAGAAGGAGGGAAGGATAGAAGCGCTATGCATGATCATGGCCCTCAGCCTTCTGATTTACTCTTTTGCAGAGTAGCGGCTCAGGGAGAGGCTCAAGGAATCGGGACTGACAGTTCCCAATCAACTCAATAAGCCCACGCAGCGGCCAACTATGCGCTGGGTGTCAACGCCGGGATAAAACTGTCCAATTATGGCGGAATAAAACTGTCCAGTTCTACTTAAGTCTTCTGCCCAGCCATATCTCAACGCACCTTATCCTGAAAAGCTCTGAGGAATTATCCCCTGCCTCTTGCGATCCTTAAGTCGATAGCTATCGCCTTTTATATTGACAGTAGTGCAATGATGGAGAATCCTATCAAGAATAGCCGCTGCAATGACATGATCTTTGAAGATGTCTCCCATTCGCCATAGGACTTGTTTGAGGTGAAGATAATCGAAGCTCTTTCATATCGCCTGGAAACGAGCTGAAAGAAGCAGTGAGCGCCAAAGTCATCAAACGGCAGATAACCCATCTCATCAATAATGATAAGCTGAAACCTCGATAGTTCCCTAATCATCTCTTCAAGTCTCTTCTCTC
>Ga0209719_1000642_pt1 | contig 49741 bp, 42 predicted proteins | sample AD_JPNAS2_MetaG_FD_184421 | JGI IMG/M metagenome (GOLD analysis project Ga0209719, IMG submission 184421) | Active sludge microbial communities of municipal wastewater-treating anaerobic digesters from Japan - AD_JPNAS2_MetaG (SPAdes) (version 2) | ecosystem: Engineered > Bioreactor > Anaerobic...
GTTCTCCACCGTCGGGCTCCCGGATCCCTCTGTAAAAGAAAGCCGGGACCGGATCCGGGCGGCGGTGAAGAACTCCGGCTACTCCTTCCCGGCCACCCGCGTCACGGTAAATCTGGCGCCCGCCGATATCCGCAAGGAGGGTACCGGCTTTGACCTGCCGATCGCAATCGGCATCCTCGCAGCGGAGGGGATTGCGTGCCCCGATAAATTGTCCGGATACATGATTCTGGGAGAGCTCTCCCTGGACGGAACGGTGGAAGGCGTGCAGGGGGCCCTTCCGGCCGCAGTGCAGGCGAAAAAACTCGGTCTTAAAGGCATAGTCGTCCCCGAGAAAAATGCACGCGAAGCCGCGCTGGTCGGCGGCATAGACGTGATCGCCGTCCGCATGCTCCCCGACCTGGTCGATTTTCTCGCAGGAAGAAAAGTTATTACGCCCGCCCGGGTCGATGCGAAAGCAGCTTTTTTCCGCAGTTCGGCATATCCGGTGGATTTCAGCGAAGTGCAGGGACAGCCGCACGCCAAGCGTGCGCTCGAGGTAGCCGCCGCCGGCGGCCACAATGTCCTGATGATCGGACCTCCCGGCGCGGGAAAAACAATGCTGGCGCAGCGGCTGCCGACCATTCTCCCCGCGCTCTCATTCGAGGAGGCCGTAGAGGTTACGAAAATATTTTCCGTTGCCGGTCTTCTCGATCGAAATGAATCCATTATCGGGGTTCGACCGTTCCGCTCCCCTCACCATACGATATCCGACGCCGGCCTCGTGGGGGGCGGGCAGGTCCCCCGTCCGGGAGAAATCAGCCTTGCCCACAGAGGGGTCCTGTTCCTCGACGAGCTGCCGGAGTTCAGGAAGAACGTGCTTGAAGTCATGAGACAGCCGCTGGAGGAGGGCCGCGTCACGATTACGAGGTCCTCCCTAACCGCCACTTTTCCTGCATCCTTCATGCTGGTAGCGGCCATGAACCCGTGCCCCTGCGGGTATTTCGGCGACAGCCGAAGGGCATGCCGCTGCAGCGGACGCCAGATACGGCATTACCGAAGCAGGATATCGGGACCGCTTCTCGACAGGATAGACATTCACCTCGAAATTCCTTCCCTGTCGCACCGGGACCTGACCGGAAAGGCGGAAGGAGAAACATCGAAGGACATACGCTGCAGGATAGAAACGGCGAGGAGAATCCAGAACAGGCGATTCGGAGACTCCCGGGAATGCAACGCGAGGATGACAGGAAGGCAGATCCGGGATTTCTGCCGGATAGACGGGGGAGGGAAAGAACTCCTGGAATCCGCCGTGGAGAGGATGGGTCTGAGCGGCCGGGCGGTATCCAGAATTTTCCGGACGGCGCGGACGATCGCGGACCTCGCCGGGGCGGAGCAAATCCTGCCTCACCACCTCGCCGAGGCGATTCAATACCGCAATCTGGACCGGAAGCTTGCCGTCCCCTGATCAGTTCATCATTTGATTTTCCCCGATACTAAAGGAATCGGACCTTCTTCCGATTAACAGAATATGGGAAATTTATTTCCCGGGGAGAGGGTCTTTTCCTGCACTTGATTGAGAAAACAGTGAAAATGAAGAGAAAGCTCGGGGCGGCAAGAGAAAACGGGGAGATCACATCCCGGCAGGGCAAAGAGGCTCAACCGAGCCGGCGCGATGAAAGGCCCTCCGGAAAAAACGTCAAGTACACATCCGCGGATTACCGGATCGCCGTCGAATTGTCCAACGACCCTGCCATAATCCTGAGCAAAAGCCGCAGACTCATCTTTAATCAAAAGTTCCTGGAGTGCCTCGGCTACAGTCATCCCGACGAGATCGCGGGCAAGCCTTTGTTTTTTTCCATTTATCCGGAAGATATCGGCCTGGTCCTGGAGCGCAGCCGGATCAGGCAGACGGGAAAGGGCGGGTCCTGGCGTTATGAGGTCCGCCTTCTCCACAAGGACGGATCCATAGTCTACACGGAGGTGTCATCCTCTCTCATCGAATATGAAGGGGAGCCGGCCGCTTTTGTTTACTTCAGGGACATTTCCGGACGCAAGCAGGCGGAAGAGGCGCTCGTCAAAAGCGAAAGCAAATACCGCAGCGTGATCGAAAACATCCAGGACTGCTATTACCGGTCGGATGGAGAGGGCAGGCTGGTCATGACAAGTCCCTCCGGAGTCAGGATGTTCGGGTACGATTCTCCCGACGAGCTGATCGGCAAGCGGATGGAAGAATTCTGGGAGAATCCCGAAGACAGGAAAAAAGTCATGGGATTGATCAGGGAAAAGGGCTCCCTGCTGGATATCGACGCGGTCTTCAGGAAAAAAGACGGCGCTCTCTTCCATGCATCTCTTTCCGCCAATTTCAACTACGACAAAGACGGCAGATTCATGGGCACGGAGGGCATCGTCCGCGACATCACCGTGCGCAAGCAGGCTGAAGCCATGTACCGGACGCTGGCCGAGAAATCGATTGCCGGAGTTTACGTTACTCAGAACGGATATTTCCGCTATCTCAATTCAAACGCAGCTTCCTACGCCGGATACACGGCCGAAGAACTGACCGGCAAGCCGTGGGATTTCGCGGTCCATCCCGCTGACCGCGAAAACGCCCGGGCGAGTACGATCAATATGCTCCAGGGAGGGAGGAATACGGCGGACGAATTCAGGATCATCACCAGGACGGGAGACATCCGCTGGATGATGCAGACGGTCGCCGGGATCGAATATGAAGGCAGACCCGCGATCCTGGGCAACTGCATGGATATAACGGAGCTCAAGAGAACGCAGGAGGCCCTGCGCGATTCCGACCGCGAAAAGTCCAATGTGCTGAATACGATTTCCGAACTGGTCCTGTATATGGACAAGGACCTGAAAATCATTTCCTCCAATCCCGCCGCGGCGGGCTTTTTCAATGTGTCTCCGGACCGGATGAAAGGGAAGCACTGCTACGACGTCCTCCATGGAAGGGACGAACCATGCCCGGTCTGCCCCTCATTAAAGGCCATACAGACGGGTAAGCCCCAGACCGTTGCCGATTTTTTCGCTCACGGCCGATGGTGGGTCATGCGCGGCCATCCGGTATGGAGCGGGGACGACATGATCGGGGTGGTCGAGATAGCAGCCGATATCACGGAAAGGAAACTCGCCGAAGACGCCCTGCGCGAATCGGAAAAGAAATACCGTCTCCTGGTGGAACACGCGGGAGACGCCATTGTTATCGTCCAGGACGGCCTCTTTCGTTTCGCCAATCCGATGGCGCTGAAAATTACGGGGTGCACGCTGGACGAACTGCTCGACCAGCCAATAACACGGTTTATACATGCGGACGATCTCAATAGAGTCATGGGAATACACCGGCGGCGGATGATAGGGGAAAACATAACGGATTATTACGAATTCCGCGGAGCGACGAGAACAGGCGAAGAGCATTGGATCGAGGCCAACGCCGTCGCCATCGAATGGCAGGGCCGTCCCGCCGCGCTGGCTTTTCTGAGGGACATCACCAGGCAGAAAACACTCGAGGCCCGGCTCGTCCAGTCCCAGAAGCTTGAATCCCTCGGGACCCTGGCGGGGGGAGTGGCGCACGATTTCAATAACCTGCTCTCGGGTATACTGGGCCTTTCAACCCTCCTTGAGATGGACGGCGATACCACCCTCAGGCAGCAGGAATTGCTGGAGGGAATAAAAGAACTGGTAAAGAGCGCTTCCGGGCTCACCAGCCAGCTTCTCGGCTTCGCCAGGATGGGCCGCTATGAAGTGAAAACGGCGGACATCAACGAGATCCTCGAAAGAACTTCCGCCATGTTCGGAAGGACGAGGAAAGAAATCGTTCTGGAAAAGCGGCTGGCGCCGGATCTGGCCCCGGTGGAGATCGACCATACACAGTGGGAGCACGTTTTCATGAATCTGTTCGTCAACGCCTGGCAGGCCATGCCCGGCGGAGGCACGATTCTGATCGAAACAGCCAACGTGAAGTTCGGCGAATTCGATCCCAGGCCCTCTTACATGAAGGCCGGAAGTTTCGTGAAAGTGTCCGTGACCGATACCGGTGCGGGCATGGATGAGGCGACGCGGGAGCGGATATTCGAGCCTTTTTTCACGACCAAGGAAATGGGGCGGGGAACGGGACTGGGGCTGGCAATGGTCTACGGCATCGTGAAGGGACACAAGGGCTATATAGACGTCGCCAGTGAAAAGGGCAGAGGGACGACTTTCAATATCTATATTCCCTCTTCGGCGAAAAAGTTGGCCAGCGAGCAGAGGCAGGCGCCGGAGTATCCGGCGGGAGGAACCGAGACCGTGCTCCTTGTCGATGATGAAAAAAAGATCGTCCGAATTATCGGCGATATCCTGGCGAAACTCGGCTACAGGATTCTCACGGCGAACAGCGGGCGTCAGGCGCTGGACATTTACAGGCGGGAGAAGGACAGGATAGATCTGGTCATTCTCGACCTTATCATGCCGGGGATGAACAGCGGAGAGGTTTACGATTCCATTAAAAAAATAAATCCTGAAGCAAAGGTGATCCTGGCAAGCGGCTACAGCATTGACGGCCAGGCCTGTGAAATCATGAATCGGGGGTGCAATGCCTTCATCCAGAAGCCGTTCAGCATAAGCGAGCTTTCCCGGAAAATCAGGGATGTTTTGGAATAAAAAAAGCCCCGCCGCTCGGGCGGGGCTTTTCCCGGATCCGTTGGAAGTGATGTCTCATCACCAGGAGGGGTGGATCCTTTCAGAAGTTTACCTGCTGGATGCCCTTAAGGCCGAGTATTTTTCTCGCCTCGTCGGGCGTTGCCGCATCTATCCCCAGCTCATTCGCGATCCTGACGATCTTCTCAACCTGCTCCGCGTTGCTTTTGGCCATCCTGCCCCTGTCCAGATACAGATTGTCCTCCAGACCGACTCTCACGTTCCCGCCGATGAGGAGCGACTGGGTGCAGATCGGGAACTGGGCGCGGCCGGCCACGCAGACCGAAAATTCGAAGTCGCCGATCAGCTTTTTCGCATAATCGACCATGAACAGGAGGTTCTCGGAACTGGGCGTAATTCCTCCCAGCACGCCCATGACAAACTGGATGTAAACGGGTTTTTTCAAGTATCCGGCCTGGATCATGAATGCCACATTGTTGATCATGCCGGAATCGTAAATTTCTAATTCGGGCTTTGTCCCCATCTCGTTGAAGATGGCGCAGTATTCACGCATCGATTTGAAGGTGTTGGGGAAAATGAAATCCTCGCTCATGCCGAGATACTGCTTTTCCCAGGGATGCTTCCATTCCTTCCACCGGGGGATAACGGGGAAGAGGGCAAAATTTATGGAACCGGCGTTGAAAGACGCGAGCTCCGGCTTGAACAGCGTCACCGGGGCGACGCGCTGCTCCACCGTCATGCCCAGGCCCCCGCCTGTCGTGATGCATACCACGATGGGGCAGCGGCTTTTGATGCTCGTTATGATCTCTTTCATGAGATTGGTGTCCGGAACCGGCATCCCGTTTTCGGGATTACGGGCGTGAACATGGCAGACCGCTGCCCCCGCCTCATAGGCCCTTACCGCCTCGTCCGCGATCTGTTTCGGCGTGATCGGCAGGTATTCCGACATCGTCGGAGTGTGAATGCTGCCCGTAATTGCCGCCGTGACAACTGCTTTTTCCTTCATAGTGCGCTCTCCTTTCTATTCCTCTTGACTGAAGACGCCGTATTATAAAGTATTACTTACATACCAGTCAATCCTCACCTTTCAGAAAGTTCGGCTTGGCCCATTCCGGTCCGGGATAGGTATAGAATCCCTTCCCCGTCTTTATGCCCATCTCCTTTCTGTCGATCTTTTCCCTGAGAGCCGCCGGCGGCATGTCTTTCGGATCTTTCGAGTCGTTATAGTATGACATTTCAATATCATACACTACGTCCAGACCCACCATGTCCATCATGGCAAACGGCCCCTGCGGCATCCCGGTAAACGACATCCACGCCCTGTCGATGTCCTTCAGATCGACGAAGCCGTTGCCCCACATGTAAAGGGCCTGCTTTTTGACCGCCCTCCAGATGCTGTTGAAGCAGAAGCCGAGGATCTCTTTCCTTACCGTGAGCGGAATGAGATCGAGGGAGCGGATGAACTTCCGGACAGGATCGAAAAACTCCGGCCGCGTCTTCGTTCCGCCCATAATATCGCACAAAATAAAATTTACCGCAGGCTGATAGAAATGGATATTGAAGCATTTCTCCGGTCTCCGCGTCGCGTCCTCGATCCGGGAGACGGGGATGGAGGAGCTGTTGGTGGAGGAACTACGCGAATATCATGGACACACTGCGTCCCACTATCCTCAGAATGCCTTCGGCAATTGACCGGGCGGCGCCGCTGTCCTCCATGACTTTGCCGAAGATTGAACCTGCAAGGAAGATCAGGTAAAACTTGGCCGCGTAATTAATGAAGCCTTTCATGTACGGTCCCGTCAGGGCGGGCAATATATCCAGACCTGAAAAGAATGTCACCACGACCACGGCCAGGGGGGCGATGACGATAATGTGCCAGCCCCTCAGCGCAAGGACCATGATGAAAGCCAGAGACAACAATATCCCGATAATACTCAATGCTGCCGGATCCATCATACTTCTCCTTTCTGCAAGGCATTTTGTACAGATGATGAGCGCGGCCGGGCATTCCCGCCGGGCCCGATTCCGTTTCCCTGCATGCGAGTTGTTGATTATTCCGGCGGACAGATCAATGGGGGGGAACCCCGATTTGGGCAGGGGAAGACCCTACCTTCGAGGACGAAGCGGCGAAGTCGCAAAGAAATAGCATCTTGATCAAGGCAATGGATGAAAGTAGAATCTCACTTAACGCTCTCGAACGAAGGAGGAGAAAATGGCAAAGGGATATGTTGTAGATATTGAAAAGGCGACCAAGGAGAACAGCAATTTCCGCAAAGTACTCTTTACCGCTCCGAACAGCCAGCTTGTTGTCATGTGCCTGCAACCCGGTGAGGATATAGGAATGGAGGTACATGACCTGGACCAGTTTATCAGAATCGAGAAAGGAGAGGGCAAGGCGGTTCTGGACGGCAAAGAGCATTCCCTCGAGGATGACTGGGCCGTAGTTATTCCCGCCGGAACCGGTCATAATATAATCAACACCGGCAAAAAGCCCTTGAAGCTGTACACGATTTACTCTCCGCCCGAACACGCCGACGGTACTGTGCATAAGACGAGGGCAGAGGCGATGGAGGCTGAAAAAGAGCACCACGGCAGGTGATTTTTATTCGGGTCTATTCCGGAGCTGATTCCCACAGCTCGGGGTCGACCACGCCGATTCTGATCGCGTATTTCAGGATCTCCATCCGGTCGTGGATCCCCAGCTTGCTCATGACTGCGGCGCGGTGCTTCTCCACGGTCTTGGGACTCACGCACAGGATGCGGGAGATCTCGGCCGTGGAGCGCCCCTGCGCCACAAGCCGGAAAACCTGCTGCTCCCTTTCGGAGAGAAGATCGTATCCCCTCAGGGTCTTGCTCTGGGGAGCTTTCCGGACGTAAGCCCCGATTACTTCGGCGCGGAGCTTCGAGCTGAGGAAATAATCGTTGCGATGCGCCGAGCGGATCGCCTCGAGGATATCGGAGCTCGGGGAGGCCTTGAGCACGTACCCCAGCGCGCCGGCTGCCAGGACCTGCTGGACGTAAGATTCCTTGTCATGCATCGAAAGCACGACGATTTTCGTCTCGGGGGCGCTTTCCCTGATAAGTCCGATCGCCTCGATGCCGCTCAGGCGCGGCATCGCTATGTCCAGGAGCGCCACTCCTCCCGGGAGCCGTAACCAAGAAGCTCCACGCCGGCCCGGTTGATTTCCAGAAAAGTCCCTTCCAGGTCCGTCATGTAGACCATCACGGGAGATTGATGGAAAATGTCGCGGAAACGCTCTCCCGAAAACTTCTGAGTTCCGGATACCTTCCAGCCCGCGTCCCTTGCCTTTGCCCGCAAATCAGCCATAGTTCGTCCTTTCCGCCGGTGCGGAGAATTATACAGGGACTGCATCGGCGGAAGTCAAGCTTTCGAACAACGGATTGACATAAGCAGAAAGTAATGTCTAAAGATAATAAGCAGGAGGCGTAGAAACATGATCGGCATAAAGAGCCGGGGAAAGCACCCGCCGGGGAGAGGCGCCGTTCGGGACAAGATCCCCATTCCCGTCAGCCCCGTCATCTATTCGGCCCTGAGGGCGATGTACGGCGGGAAGAGGCGCGACGGCTGGGAATCGGATTCCTGGGGCCGGCCCTTCTTCCGCTACCGGACGCGGGCCGGCTCCGTCACTTTTTTCTATTCACCCCCGCCCAATTTTTCCGGGCGGTTTCACCCCTCCATTTCCATGTATTACACTCCCCGCCTTTCCTTCGTTTACTCCGGCAGCCTGCGCAGCCTGGCCGGCCGGCTTTCGGTGGAAACAGCTGATGTCTTTCTGATCCTCCTCTCGCGCATTGCGGGGCTGCGCGACCCGAAGGAAACGGCGCAGATCCGCCTGGATGAGATCGCAGACATGCGCGGCGTTCACCTGAGGCGGGGCAGCGGCAGGAAGCTCCGGGAGGATCTGAAGCAGGAGATCCTGCGCATATCGGACCTGCGGCTTTCCATGTCCTGGAAGGACTACCCGACCGGAGGAAGGGTCTCCTTCGGAAACGAAAGGCCGGACAAGCTTCTGGACATACTCGATTTCGAGTACGCTTCCGGAAAAGGAAAACGGACCGCGTTCAGATACAGGTGCGGCCAGGCCCTTTCTCATTTTCTCAATCCGGAGGGTTTGTTCTGGATCGGATACTACAGCAGATCTCTCCTGAATCTGAGTCCGTATCACGAGGCGTTCACGAAAAAAATCGGCACCTACTGGATCATGGTAGGGACCGTGGCGGGGAAGAAAGGCCTCCCCCCGCGGGCCGCTCCAAGGTCAATTCTCGACTTCTGCGGAGAAGGGGAAGGCAGGGATGCGGGGCGCATCGTGGATTCCTTCATCGCGGCCCATGAGCGCCTGCAGGAACTCGGCGTTCTGGAAAAAGCCCCGGCGATCGAGCCTCCTTCCCGCGCCAAGGGCTATTTCCGGAATTGGCTGGACTCCCCCATGAGCGTGAAACTCTCCGACGACCTGTGGCGAATGCAGGCCCGGGGGCGCCTTCCTGATTCCGCCCGCCGCGCGGATGCGGCGCTCCTGGACACCCTCCCCGCTTCCGCCGGGGATATCCAGGAGCGGCCGAAGCAGATCAGGCTTTTCAGAGATCAGTATTCCATCCGCCAGGAAACGCTCGCGGATAATATAGGAGTATCCAGGCAGACCCTTTCCATGTATGAAAGATCCCTCCGCCCGGTCCCGGCGGACAAGGCCAACCGGATACTTGAGATCTGGAAGCGTGTGGCCAAAAAAGCTTAGCCCTGTTTCAAGTCTCAGGTCTCAGGTTCGCAACAGGTTTCTTATTGAAATTGAGAAAGAAGGACAGGAATCCTGCCCGCACCTGAGACTTGAAATTGATCCCGAGATCACCCATCTTCCTGAAAGATCCCACCCATCCTGCGGGCATGTCGCCGGACCGGCATCCTCAATCCGGGAAAAGATTCGGTTTTCGCGGGTTCACCCCCGCTAAATATTTAACGCCGGCGCCGGCGCAAGACTTGTATGGTATCATGAATTCCAACGAAAGGAGAACCGCCATGAGCAGCCGTCTTCGCATCGAATCATTGCAGGCCCTCCTCCGGAACCGCGGCCCGGGAAGCGCCCTCCTCTGCTATTCGAGGAATATCCTGTATTATACCGGCACCGCCCAGCCTTCGTGGCTGGTCGTCTCGCCGGATTATTACGGGTTGTTCGTCCGGAGCGGGCTGGATTTCGCCCTGCGGGAAGTCAATATTCCGTCTGAAAGAGTCACCGGAGAAAGAAAACTGGAGAGAATCCGGGACCTCGCCGGGGAAGCATTCGGCTCGGAGCCGATCGGAGTGGAACTGGACATCCTCACGGCGGAGCAATACCTCCTGCTGCGGAGAACCTTTCCCGGCCGGGAGTTCGTCAATGTCTCCGGCGCCGTCCTGGAACAGAGAAAATCGAAGGATGAATCTGAAATCGAGAGGATTGAAGCCGCCTGCGACGCTGTTCATGCCGGGCACCTGGCTGCCGTTGCAGCGCTCAGGGAGGGAATCTCGGAGCTTGAACTCGCAGCCGCCGTGGAGAACGCGCACCGGCTTGCCGGCCATGAAGGAACGTTCTTTATCCGGCAGCCCGACTTTTTCATGAGCAGGGGTCCCTTAGCATCGGGGCCGAACCTGCTTCGGCCGAGCGGAGTCGTTTACACCATAACCGGCGTCGGCCTGAGTCCGTCCGTTCCGGCCGGCCCCTCGAAAAGGCTGATCGCGCGCGGAGATCTCGTCATGGTGGATATACCGACTCTTGTGGACGGATATCATGCGGACCAGACGAGGACTTACTGCCTGGGAAGGGCGGCTGCGGAAGCGCGCGAGATGTACGGCGGCCTGAAACAGATCGCAGACCGCCTCGCAGGCTCGATGCGGCCGGGCATGACCGGCCGTCGCGTATATTCAATGGCCGAAGAGGCGGCGAAGGAGCTCGGCATGCAGAACGAGTTCCAGAGTTTCGGCAGGGGCAGGAAGGCCCGCATTATCGGGCATGGGATCGGGCTTGAGCTGAACGAGCCGCCGGTGCTCTCGGACTCGGACAACACGGAATTGTCCGAGAACAGCGTGATCGCCATCGACATGCACATGATGAACGATAAATGCGCGGTCAAACTGGAGGACATGGTCCTGGTCCGGAGCAAGGGCAACAGGATCCTGACGAAGAGCCCGCGCGAACTTATAGAAGTCTGAGGCCGAAAGGAGGTCAAGATGAGTTTCGTCCAGTGCACCATCCAGGGGGAGACAGCAGTATTAAGGCTGAGCAGGGGGAAAGTAAACTCGCTTACGGGGGAAGTTGTCAGGGAATTGAAAAACGCGATGAACGGCCTGATTGAAAACGAAAAAGTAAAGGCCGTGATCCTGACCGGCCAGGGGAAATTCTTTTCCTACGGCTTCGATATTCCGGAGTTTCTCAAATACTCGAGAATCCGGTTTCAGGAATATCTGACCCTGTTTACGGATTTTTATCTGTATGTCTATCTTTACCCCAAACCGGTCATCGCCGCATTGAACGGCCATACGATCGCGGGCGGATGCATGATAGCGATCTGCTGCGATTTCCGCATCATGGTCTCGGGCAAGGCCAGGATCGCGCTCAACGAAATACAGTTCGGCTCATCCGTTTTTGCCGGCAGCGTTGAGGTCCTGCGGGCCCTGATAGGGCAGAGAAACGCCGAAACCTTCCTGTACAGCGGCGAGATGTACCCGGCGGAGGGCGCGCACTCGCTTGGACTGATCGACAAGGTGTCGACGGACGCGGATCTGGAAAAGGACATGCATGCGGCGGCGGCCGCATTCGCGGCAAAGGACGGGGCCGCATATGCGGGCATAAAGGGCCTGCTGCGCAAAACCGTCGCGGAGGAAATGCGCAGGAGGGAAAGGGAGTCCATAGCGGACTTCCTGGACATCTGGTACTCGGAGAAGACTTGGGCCAGGCTTCAGGAAAAGACGACAGCTTAAAAAAACCTCTCATACAAAGGACGAAGTTGAGAAGCTGAGGAGATGAGAAGCCAGGAAGCTTCTCATCTCCTCAAGTGATTCACATTGCCGGTCTGCGGGAGATTATCTGAATTCTCGCAGATTCGTTCCTTTTAGTATCTCCGCATCTTTGCGGGTTTATTTGACCTGATTCTTTTCACCTTTTACCTTTCACTTTTCACTTTCAGCCCTTCCTTTCGCTTTTCCCTGAATATTTTTTCAGGATTTGAACCGCCGGAAATGAGGCATTACGCGATGGCGGTATCCCCTTTTCCGGTTAATTATTGAACAAAGTTATCCATCGTATCCGGTCGTGTGCTTTTTTACGGCAGATATCGGAAAGGAGGGGAAATATGGAAGGAAACCCTGAATTCATGGCAGAGGGTGCGCGGGAGACCGAGTCCGGACAGGGATCTTTCGCCTCCGCCAGGGCAGGCATGGACCAGGCAAGGGAGAAGGTTCAGAAGCAGGCGAAGTCGATGTTCACATCCGGAAAAGGCAGGGCTTCGGAGACTCTTACCCGGGTTGCACAGGCCTTGCGGGATACCGGCAGGCAGCTCCGGGAACAGAACTACGGATCCGTTGCGCAGTACGCCGACAAGGCCGCCGAAAGCGTAGAACAGGTTTCCGGATACATACAGGAGAAGAATGTGGAGGAATTGATCGAGAGAGCTGAAGACATGACGCGCAAACAGCCCGTTCTGTTTCTGACCGGGGCTTTCCTGACCGGTCTCCTCCTGGGCAGGTTGATCAAAGGAACGCCGGTGCGTTGAGGAAAAGATTATGGAAAAAGAATCATTAACCCTGGGAGAACTCTTCGGAAAGCTCGTGGATGAGGTTAAAAACCTGATGAAGGAAGAGGTCGATCTGGCCAAGGCGGAAATGTCCGAAAAGGCATCCGCCGCCATGCGCGATGTCGTATTTCTCCTTGTCGGGGGTGCAATCGTCTACGGAGGGTTTTTGGCCCTTGTCGCGGGGCTGGCGATTATTCTTGCGGATTCTTTTCCCTTGTGGCTGGCCGCCCTCCTGACCGGAATCATCGTCGGGGGGATCGGATACTTTTTTGTCCGCAAAGGTTTGGGCGATATTAAACGCCGCCGGATGGTCCCGGAACAGACGATCGAGACGCTTAAGGAAGACAGGGAATGGGCAAAGGAGCGGACGAAATGAAGAGAAAAAAAACCGGCGAGATCCGGTCGGACATCGCCCGGACTCGCGATGAAATGGATGCAACGATAAACGAGATCCGGGAAAGGCTTTCCCCGGATGAACTGACGAGGCAGGCAAAAAATAAATTCCGGATATTTGCCGGAGGGAAGGCGGGACAGATGGCTCAAAACGCAAGAGAGGGCATGGTGAGAATGGGATCCGGAGTGGTCGAGACCATCAAGGGTAACCCTGTTCCGGCGGCGCTGCTCGGTATAGGAGTCGGTTTGCTGATCGCCGGAGCTTTCCGCGGAGGGGGGGATGGAAGAGGAAAAGTCGTGGGAACGGGCGAAGAGATGCATTTCCAGGCCGGTGATCTGTTCGATGGGCGGAAAAAGGGTTACCAGGAGGAGATAGCGGAAACAGCCCGTCAGGCAAAGGGTAAATTAAGCAGGAAAATGGAGGAGGTCGCTTCAGATATGGGCGAGAAAGGGGCGGCATGGCATGCCCAGGCTGCTGAATACTTTAAAAACATCGGCGGTTCGGCCCAGGAGCGGCTTTCATCCCTGGGAAGCGGTCTGAGCCGTGTCATAGATGAAAATCCCCTGGCCGCGATCGCCGCCGCGCTGGCTCTCGGCGCCGCTGTCGGCTTGAGCATTCCCGCGGCATGCCGTGAAGAAAAAATTCAAATGTAACGGAGGCAAAAAATGAGATCGAAGTTATTTGCGATGGCGACAGTCCTTGTCTTGCTGGCATTCGCAGTATCATGCGCCTCGGTTCCGGAAGAGCACAAGGGCGCCGCATATGGAGCAGGCGCAGGGGCCGCTACAGGAGCCGTGGCGGGAGCCATCCTGGGAGACACCAGGGGTGCGGTCGTCGGGGGTCTTCTCGGCGGGCTTGTAGGCGGGGCGCTGGGCCATTACGGATACGACCAGCAAAGCACGAGGGCGGAAACGGTTCAGAAATACAACTATCAGCCGGCGTCCGGCACGCAGGTTAAAATAGAGGAAGCAATGGCAACGCCGCAGACCGTAAGCCCGGGGCAGAACGTGGACCTCAAGATGAGTTACGCCGTCCTGACTCCCTCCCAGGATAGCCAGGTGAACGTAACCGAGACCCGCGAGATCAGAATGGGAAACCAGGTAGTCGGGAAACCCCAGGTGAGCGTAACGCGGACGGGAGGAACCTACACTTCTAACGTACCGCTGACGCTATCGGCAACCGCGCAGAAGGGAACTTACACTGTAATCAGCACCGTACAGGCAGGCAACGCGACAGATACGCGGCAAACGACTTTTAACGTGAGCTGATACGGCAACATGCCGCACAAGAAGAGAAACCCCCTCCAAGGAGGGGGTTTCTCTGATTAAAGAGCAATCACAATGCCAGATCGGGATACAATTTGTACTTCCCTGTTTCTATTTGCTGTTCACGGATTTACGAAAAAAGCACAAGGGCGGCAAATGACAGTTTTGTATCTTGTTTCCGTATGCCGGGACGAAATTGTCTGTTGATCACAAAGCCGCGGAAACGAGACCGGATACGCGGCGGGCTATGGCGATGCAACTCGTCAATCCGGGGGATTCTATTCCGATCAGGTTGATGAGTCCGGGAAATCCCGAGCCGCTCTCTTCGCGCACAACAAAATCGCGGACGGGCTCTCCCGGTCCCTGCAGCTTGGGCCGGATTCCGCACATGTCCGGGAAAAGAGCCTCCCTGGGGAGAGAGGGAAGATACCTGCTGATCGATTCATGAAACGCGTCCCGGCGCGAATCGTCCACAACGTAGTCGGGCTTTTTCACGTATTCGACGTCCGGACCGAATCGCGCCGCCCCGGCAAGGTCAAGGGTCGCATGGATGCCCAGGCCTTCGCGCCTGGCCGTGGGCGCGGGATAGACGAGATGCTTCAGCCCCGGCGAGGGGACCGCCCGGAAATAGGTGCCCTTGCAGAACTTGAGCCGATAGCCGGCGCGGTCTATATCTATGCCGATCCCGGCAGCCAGCGCGTCTGAGCACAGTCCCGCGCTGTTTATCAGCAGGCCCGTTGAAACCCTGTAACCGGTCCCGGCGATCTCGGCGATGTATCTCATCCCGTCAAAATGCACATTCGATACTTCGGAGCGGAATGCCGCCGTTATGCCGTTTGCCTCCGCTTCGAGCAGGAACGAACGCATCAGGCGGTGGGAGTCAATTATCCCCGTGGACGGCGAAAAGAGGGCCTCGTCCGCGCGAACGTCAGGCTCCATCTTCTTCATTTCGACGCGCGAGAGCAAACGAACGCCCTCAACCCCGTTTTCTTCGGCGCACCGCTTCAGGACTGAAAGGTCTTCCGCTTCGGCGGGACCGTTCGCCACGATCATCTTGCCGAGGCGCCGGTGAGGAATATCCCGCCTTTGGCACGTCTCGTATAAAAGCCTGTTCCCTTCGCGGCAAAAAACCGCTTTCATGCTGCCGGGAGGATAATAAATCCCGGCATGGATCACCTCGCTGTTCCGGCTGCTTGTTTCCTTTCCGAAACCGTCGTGCTTTTCAAGCAGCAGAACGCGGCGGCCGCTGCGGGAAATCTCCTCCGCAACCGCAAGGCCTATCACGCCCGCGCCGATGATTGTAACGTCGAATCCGTCCATGCGGATTGTTTCTACCATAAACGCCACGCATAATGGAAGCTTTGACGCTGGATGCTCGGAATCCACGGGAGCAGCTTTTCCCGCCTTTCCCGCCCGCTTACGACCTGTCAAGCCTGCGGAGCTCGGAGAACAGAAAATCTTTCCCTGTCAGCTCGCGTCCGTCCCGGAGCCGGACCATAACATTGTACGGCTTGCCGGTGGAGGGGGATACGCTCGCCAATTCGACGAATTCCTCTGCCGTCTTCACTCTGTCTCTGCTCGTCTTCCATTTCCAGCGCAGATAGCGGGCGGCGAGTTTTGTGCCGTACTCCCGGTTTCTGTGAATGAAGATCGCCCCCCTGAGGCTCTCGACGTTTTCGATCAGGGATACGATTTTCTGCCTTTCCGCGGCCGGCAGTCCAGCGGCGACCGCCGAGGCGGAAGACGCCGGACCGGCGCACAGACTCAAGACTATAATGGTCCACGCAAGGGCGGTTGAAAACCGCCCGACAGGAAATTTTCTCATCTTTTACTCTCCAGGATTATTTGCCCCAGGTCCGTGGGGATACCGCCGGGGGAGAAGGGCTTATCTACAATTAATCGTGAATACGGGAAAGTAGATTCCGGCGGAAAAAGGCAGGAGAAAATTTTCGCCGGAAGAGTTTCGTAACGGGGGAAAGTCCGGTTTCAGCGGCCTTTGCCATCCGCGCCCGGGATCCTACCAGCTCATCCTCACCTTCACCCCGCGGGAATTCAGGTACTCTTTTATATCCCTGATGGTGTGGGCTCCGAAATGGGTGATGGACGCGATAAGGGCCGCATCCGCCCGGCTTTTCGTCAGGACGTCGTAAATGTGCCCGATTTCGCCGGCGCCTCCGGAGGCGATGACGGGAATGCCAACGGCTTCGGAGACAAGGCGCGTCAGGCTGAGTTCATATCCGTTCCGGGTGCCGTCGGCGTCGATGGAGTTGAGGCAGATCTCGCCCGCCCCGAGGCGCTCCCCTTCCCCCGCCCACCATAGCGCGTCAATGCCCGTGAAGGTCCGCCCGCCGTCTATTACTATCTCATATCCGGAGGGCGTTTTCTCCGACGGCGACGTCCTCTTCACGTCCATTCCGAGGACGATGCACTGGCTGCCGAATGCGGCCGCGCCTTCCGATATAAGCCGCGGGTCCCGGACGGCGGCGCTGTTGATGCTCACCTTCTCCGCTCCGGCCAGTAGAACGCTCCGCATGTCCTCGACGGTGCGGATCCCGCCGCCGACCGAAAAGGGAATGAATATCTCCCCGGCAACGCGGCTTACCACGTCTATCATTATGTCGCGGCGATCGCTGGAGGCGGTAATGTCGTAAAAGACGATTTCGTCTGCTCCTTCTTCGTAATAGAAGCGGGCCATTTCCACCGGATCGCCGATATCGACGTTCCCCTTGAACCGCACGCCCTTGGTGGTTTTCCCGTCCCTGACGTCAAGACAGGGAATAATTCTCCTACTGAGCACGGCGCCCGTCCCACTCGCAGAAATTTTTCAGAATTCTGAGCCCGGCGTTCCCGCTCTTTTCCAGGTGGAACTGGGTCGCGATCAGGCTCCGGCAGCCGATCACGGAAGGGAATAGAAAACCGTAGTCCGTCTCCGCGATCACACTGGAGCGATCCGCCGGAGACGGATAATAGGAATGCACGAAATACATTTCTTCGTCCTCTTTTATTCCCTCCAGCACCGGATGACTCCTCTTAATGATGATCCTGTTCCATCCCATATGGGGGATTTTCAGCCGGACTTCGCCCGCGTTATAATCGGGAAATTTTTTTACCTCTCCCCGAACAAGACCCAGACAAACGGTTTCGTTCTCTTCGCTCCTGTCGAGAACGATCTGCGCTCCGAGACAGATTCCCAGGATCGGCTTGCCGGATAAAAACGCCTCTTTGATCACCCGGCCGATTCCCAGCTCCATGAGATCGCGCATGGCGCTCCCGGCAGCCCCGACCCCCGGGAACACAATTCTTTCGGCGGCCGCGATTTCCCGCGTATCCGCCGTAACGCGGCAGGATAATCCGAGTTTTTTGAGAGCGCGTTCCACGCTCCTCAGATTGCCGGCCTTATAATCTACAATCGCTATCATAGGAGTTGCATAAAATGCATTATGCCGCAGCGCCAGTCAAGAGCAAAAATCGTACCGGAGGATCGATGCAGTCGATTCCATGCAGGAGGGGAAGGACCGGACAGGCCGGGGCGGATGATAACCCCGCCCCGGGCACTGCGGTGTTACATGATCGGCAGGTATTTCTTTATCTCGTATTCCGAAACGTGAACGCGGTAGCGGTCCCATTCGATTTTCTTGTTTTCGACGAACTTGTTGAAGATATGCTCCCCCAGGGCTTCGCGGACCAGCGCCGATTTCTCTACCAGACTTATCGCCTCATAGAGGTTCCCGGGAAGCTCATGGATCTTCTTTTTTCTGCGCTTCTCCGCGCTGAATTCGTAAATATCCTCTTCGATCGGCTCGGCCAAGGGGTATTTCATCTCGATCCCCTTGAGGCCCGCCGCCAGCATGACGGCAAAGGCGAGGTAAGGATTGCACGCCGGATCGGGCGAACGGAACTCGATTCTGGTCGCTTTTTCCTTGCCCGGCTTGTACATGGGAACCCTCACCAGCGTGGACCTGTTCCTCCTGGCCCAGGCGATATAAACCGGGGCCTCGAACCCCGGAACCAGTCGCTTGTAGGAATTTACCCACTGGTTCAGCACGGCCGTTATCTCCCGGGCATGCTTCATTATGCCGGCTATATAGTACTTGCCCACTTCCGAAAGATGGTATTTGTCCCGGGCGTCATAGAACGCATTACGTTTGCCCCTGAAAAGGGACTGATGGCAGTGCAGTCCGCTTCCGTTCTCCCCCAGGATCGGCTTGGGCATAAACGTGGCGTAATAGCCGTGCTGTCTCGCAACTTCCTTCACGACCATTCTGAGAGTGACCAGCTTGTCAGCCGTCTTGAGCGCCTCATCGTAGCGCATATCGATCTCGTGCTGGCTGGGGGCGACTTCATGATGGCTGTACTCGATCTGAATTCCCATATCCTGGAGGGCAAAAATAGTGTCCCGCCTCAGATCGCTTCCCCTATCCAGAGGCCGCGTATCGAAATAGCCTCCCTGATCGATGATGCGGGGTGCTTCATTACTCACGAAATAGAAGTATTCCGGCTCGGGACCGACGAAGTAAGTGTACCCTGATTCCGCCGCGCGCTTCAGCATCCTTTTCAGCACGTATCTGGGGTCGCCTTCGTAAGGCGATCCGTCCGGATTCAGAATGTCGCAGAACATCCTTCCGACCGGCCGCTCCGTTCCCCTCCAGGGGAGAAACTGGAACGTCGTCGGGTCCGGCTTGGCGATCATGTCGCTTTCCTCGATCCTGGCGAAACCCTGGATCGAAGACCCGTCAAACCCCATGCCTTCAACAAGCCCCTCCTCAAGCTCGGAGGGGGTAACGGTAAAACTCTTCAAAATTCCCAATACATCCACGAACCAGAACTGGATGAAGCTTACGTTCCTGTCCCTGATTATTTTCCGGACGTCTTCTACATTCTTGCAGACCATCACTGCCTCCTTCCATCCCGGAGCGTCTAAGGTAATAAAAATAAAGGCCGACCCGGCTTCCGGGAAGGCTACATGATTGTTGTTTTTTATCGTTTCTGTCAACATTTTTGTGGAGCCGGGGCGCGACATTATGAATCCCGGCGCTTTATGAGACCTCCTAAAAAGAAACTTGAGAAGTCGCAGACTTTTGCTATATGCTAATTATTCGTTAATTTTTCAGCCCGCAAGGCTGAATCAAGGAGGCGGATGGAAATGGAAGAATATGGAACCTTTAAGGTCCGGTCGGGTCTCGCGGAGATGCTGAAAGGCGGAGCAATCATGGACGTGACCACTCCGGAGCAGGCCAAGATCGCGGAAGACGCGGGCGCCGTAGCGGTCATGGCCCTGGAAAGGGTCCCCGCAGATATCCGGGCGCAGGGGGGTGTCGCGCGGATGACGGATCCCGCCATCATCCAGAGAATCATGGAGGCGGTAACGATCCCCGTCATGGCCAAAATCCGGATCGGCCATTTTGTCGAGGCGCAGATTCTTCAGGCAATAGGCATCGATTTCATCGACGAAAGCGAGGTGCTTACGCCCGCCGACGAGAAATATCACGTCCTTAAGTGGGAATTCAAAGTGCCGTTCGTCTGCGGCGCAATCAATCTCGGAGAAGCGCTGCGGAGAATCGGAGAGGGCGCGGCTATGATCCGGACAAAAGGCGAGGCCGGCACCGGCAACGTCGTGGAGGCAGTCCGACACATGCGCACGATTAACGATGAGATAGCCGGGCTTTCCGTGCTGCCGGAGCAGGAGCTCATGACCGAGGCAAAAAACATGGGGGCGCCCTACGAACTGGTCAAACTGATCGCAAAGGAACGCAAGCTCCCGGTAGTAAATTTTTCCGCCGGGGGCATCGCCACGCCGGCTGATGCCGCGCTCATGATGCAGCTGGGGGCGGACGGGATATTTGTCGGTTCGGGCATATTCAAATCGGAAGACCCCGCCAGGCGGGCGGCCGCGATTGTAAGGGCGGTTACGCATTTCCGGAATCCGGAGATCCTGCTGGAGGTGTCCAAGTCGCTCGGCTCGGCCATGACCGGTATCGAGATTTCGGATATCGAAAAAGGCAATCTCCTCCAGTTCAGGGGGAATTAAGGTGTTGGGCATTGGGTATTGGGCATTAGGCATTGGGTCTAGACGTTTTGGCGTAAGACTCTGGCGGCGGTTTTCGGGCTAAAAATCAGGTAAAAAACGAGAGACAAGTAGCCGGTAGAAGTTTAGGTCGTTTCATTTGACAGGCTGTTCAGAAATGCCCAGATGCAAGGCGCGCGAGGACGGCAAGCGCAGCGTACTGATAGTACGTGAGCATTGCCGCCCGGAGCGCAACACAGCAGATGGGCGTTTATGGACAGCCTGACAGCTGGGAGGAGAAGATGAAGATCAAGACAGTGAAGGCCAGGGCAGGCAGTATGAAACCCAAGCCGACGGACGAATCGAAGCTCGGGTTCGGAAGCATTTTCACCGATCACATGTTCACCATGAAATACAAACAGGGTGAGGGCTGGCATGATCCCGTAATAGGTCCTTATGAGGCGATACCCCTCGATCCCGCGGCCATGTGCCTTCATTACGGTCAGGAAATTTTTGAGGGACTCAAGGCCTATCGCGGCCGCGACGGTTCCGTCTATCTCTTCCGTCCCCTGGAAAATATTCGGCGGATGAACGCCTCGGCCCTGCGGCTGTGCATGCCGGAACTGGATGAGGATACGGCGCTGGAAGCCGTCAAAAAGCTCGTGCTGCTGGAGAAGGAATGGATCCCCCGCGGGATAGGGACATCGATGTATATCCGCCCGACGATGATCGCCACGGAACCGGCTCTGGGCGTCCGCCCCTCCGCCGAGTACCTGTTTTATATAATTGTCGGCCCGGTCGGTGCGTATTACCCTCAGGGATTCAGCCCCACAAAAATCTTCGTGACCAAGGAATTTGTGCGCGCCGTGCGCGGCGGGATCGGCTCGTGCAAGGCAGCCGCCAACTACGCATCCAGCCTGCTCGCCAGCAAGACCGCCGGTCAGATGGGATATACGCAGGTGCTGTGGCTGGACGCGATCGAGCTCAAGAATGTGGAAGAGGTGGGGACGAGCAACATCTTCTTCTCTTTTGGCGAGGAACTCGTCACCCCGCCGCTGTCGGGGAGCATCCTGCCCGGCGTAACGCGTGATTCGGTAATCCAGATAGCCAGGAAAAACGGCCTTCGCGTCACCGAAAGGTCGATTTCCATAAGCGAGATCATCGATGCCTCGACTTCGGGCAATCTCAAGGAAGCGTTCGCCTCGGGGACGGCAGCCATTGTTTCTCCTGTCGGACAGATCTACTTCGAGGGCAAAGAGTACTTGATTAACGGAGGCAAGACAGGCCCGATCACGGAAAAATTGTATTACGAGATCCTCAATATCCAGTACGGCGAGACGGATGATCCCTTCGGCTGGCGTATTAAGCTGGACTGATTTTTCGTCCTTATTCGCTGAAGGATATACGGTACGGATGGCAACAACCGTTGTTCGTCATCCGGTCTCTCCGACAGGTTTTTGCCGGGTGCATGATGCTAAAATGGAGAAATGATTGGATCTTCAGCTCGGAAAAATGAAATCCACAACATTGTTTATAAAGCTGTTGGTAAACCTGTTGATAGCATCCAGAAGTGCCGTACAGAAGCCGTTTTCCACCTTTTTGCATACGGTTTAAGCACTAAGAAGAATTAAGTGATATCAAATACTTACCGCAACCAAGCTCTTTTACTCGTGTTTTTTTCCTTCATGTACAGCGGGAAATGAACATTTGCGAAAAACATACCAGGGTTTTACCGTCTATGAGCAAAATATTTAAAAAAACTGTATTTGCGATTCTGATTGCAGGAGGGCTGTTTTCGTTCGCTTTTCCCGGCCAGGGAAACTGCGAAGCGCCTGCGCTCGACGAACTCGTGGCCGGCATTCAGAAAAAATATGATTCCGCCTCCGATTTCCGGGCGCGGTTCGTCCAGGAAATCACCATGAAGACCGTCAGGAAGACGGAACGGGAAGAAGGAACTGTTTATTTCAAAAAACCGAAAAGGATGCTCTGGGATTACACCCGTCCGGAGGCGAAAAAACTGGTGATCAATCCAAAAAAATCATGGCTGTATGTCCCGCAGGACAATGTCGTGTATATTCAGGACAGCAGGAAAATATTCAATTCGAGGCTGACAATAAAATTCCTGACGGGAATAGGGAAGATCGGGGATGATTTCCGCATCCGGTATTCAGATCCTGAAACGGATGAAAAGGGTAATTTCCTGCTTGAGCTTTCCCCCCGCAGTCCGGAATCGGGTTTCGATAAGCTGTTCGTCACAGTGGACCGCGACACTCACATGATAACAAAATGCCGCTTCCGGGATCATTTCGGAAACACAACGATCATCACCTTCACGGGAATAAAAATAAACAACGGATTCTCCGACGCCCTCTTCACGTTTAAGCCGCCGCAGGGGGTGGAAATACAGAATGTACCATAATAAATTGCTGGTTCCTGGCTTTCAGTTCCTGAACCGGAAACTTTTTTTCATATGGGCGAGTTCAGCGGATTAGGAAAAATTTTATTAATAGCAGGGCTGGTTCTGGCGGGAGTCGGGCTGCTCTTCGTGGTGGGCGGCAAAATTCCCTGGGTAGGAAGGCTCCCGGGAGATTTCTGCTTTAAAGGCAAGAACTTTACTTTCTACTTTCCCCTCACTACCAGTATCCTGATCAGCGTTATCCTCAGTATCATTTTTTATCTCTTCTTCCGGAAATAAAAACCAGGGACACTTCCCGTATTTCAGAAATTAACCTCTTTTCAGGGCAAGTAGCGGGGAGTATCCCTAATTAAAATCAAAAGGCTCTGGCTTGTTGAAATCCGGGGCGCGGTCCCTTTCATCCACCTCCTGGGTGAAGATCGTCTCAAATCCTGCATCGAGGGCGCGCTCGACCACGCGTTCATATTCCCCTCTCATAACTCTCCTGCCGAGATCAGGATGCATCTTCACCGACGGCATGGGCGTGTATTGGGACATGATGCTCAGCGGCACCGACCGGGGAATCCGCCGTGCGAGCAGTTCCAGGGCCTTTATGCTGTTCTCAATTTTCCCCGGAAGGACCAGGTGCCTGATTATGACCCCGCGCCGGCCGATCCCCTTTTCGTCTGTCTCCAGGGTCCTGCCGGCCTGAAGCACCATTTCCGCGATGGCCGCCAGGGCCGTTTCAGGATAATCGGGGGCGGCGGATAGCTCACGGGCGAGTCGTTCGTCCCCGTACTTGAAATCGGGAAGCCAGATATCGACCGCCCCGTCCAGGAGCCGGATTATTGCCGGATTTTCATAGCCGCCGCAGTTATAGACAAGCGGGATCCGGAGCCCCCGCCCGCGCGCCTGCGCGAGAGCGCCGAAGAACTGCGGCGCCTGGGGCGTTGCCGTGACCGCTTCGATGTTGTGGCACCCTTTCTGCTGGAGACCGAGCATGCGGTCCGCCAATTCCGCACCGGACATCAGTTCCCCGCTGCAGCCCCGGCTTATCTGATGGTTCTGACAATAAACGCAGCGGAGATTGCAGGATGAGAAAAAAATCGCTCCCGCACCGCGCGTACCCGACACGGGTGGCTCCTCTCCGAAATGGGGAAGAATCCCTGCAATGACGAGGCCGTCCGGCAGTTCGCAGAAACCCGTTTCGCCGGCGGTCCTGTCCGCGCAGCAGCGGCGGGGGCAGAGAATGCAGTCGCCGAGCATGCCGGTCAGGACGGACAGGTTGCGTTCCGCAGGGGTTTTTTGTGAGGACAAGGATCCCTCAGAGTTTTTCGACCAGGTCGCGGACCTGGCCGCTTTTGACCGTCTCCAGAAATTCCTCTCCGAAATGGCTGCACATCGAAACGGCCTTCTGCCAATTGCGGATACGGGTCCCGGGGTCGTCCATGAAAGAGGTAAAATCGTCCCTGTCCGGAACTTTTCCGCCCGGAAGGCGCTGGATGAACTCGGGGGAGGGATGCACCATGAGGACGTGATCCAGATAATTTTCCGGAGGCCTTCTCTTTTTCAGACGCTTGTCAAGCCAGCCGGGGATGAGTTTTTCCTGATGGTGAAAAAGGAGGACGATGTCGTTTTCCTTGATGGAATAATCCTGATTGAGGTGGTAATCGAAAATGCCGCCGTCTCTGTAGACGCCGTTGGGCGCGCCATAAATGTCCCTCACCCCGGCAACGACAAGGGGGATTGCGCCCGAAGCCAGCACGGCGTTCTTGAAATTGATCGGGCTCAGCGGAATCGCCCTACCCCGGAAATCCTTGTTCAGGCAGAATTTAGGCGGAAGGGGAGAGTAATAGAATACCACGCGCTCGAAGAACCGGTGCAGCAGATTGCGGTTTATAGCGTTGCACAGGAAGGCGCTGTAAAGGCCGATTTTCTGAATCCAGTGGACTTCCGATCCCGCAAGGGTTTTGCCCCTGGCGGTCGCGACCGACAACCGGTATTTTTTGTTGGTGAGAGCAAAAGGAATCGCGTCGTCCTCGATATACTCGTTCAGAACCTGCTTTATCGATTCGAGTATTTCCGATGGGCCGTCGCCGCGCCGGTAGACGATCGAGGAATAATTTTCCACGAGGTTTTTATAGCTCTTGATCGGCTCAGGCTGAAGCCAGGCCGCAAAGCGCCATGCTCCGGCCGAAGACCCCGCCAGGAGCACAGGCTTCGATCTGCCGAGCACTCCGGCGTCGAGCAGCGCGAGATCGAATCCGCTTGCCGTGAGCCAGCGGGGTCCCACGGCCGGGCCCACAAACGTCCCGATCCGGTCGAAATCGAGGCCTTCCCGCCTGATTATTTCATATGCTTTTTTGCCGGCCCTGTAGCGAAGCGAGCTCATAAATCCATTGATCCCGGGCTGGAATGCCTGCAACCGGAATTTAATTCCGTGCACATTAACAGACATCAACCGAGGAATCAAGCAAGACGAGTTTGTAAAGCACATGAAAAGCATAACTTGATCCGGATGCCGGCCGGGTATATGATAACCGGCAATTTCCCCGGTGACCGGCATGAAATCCCCCAAACCGCCCCTGACATTCCGTCCCTTTCTCGGCCTCCGCCGCGTGCGCCCCCGGCATGAAGACAAGGCCGGGGCCAGGCCGCAAACGCAAAAGGAAGACATCTCCGAACAGGACCTGTTCCGCGAGGCCATGTCGGACGTTAAGCCCATGCCGGAGAGCAATCTCATCCCGGGCAGCGCGGGAAGAAGAGAGGGGACGCGCCCCCTGCCCCATCCGGACGGAGACGCCGTAAACAGCCTGAAACTGCTCGTGGCCGGCGGCGAAGGGTTTGTCATTTCCGATACGCCCGAGTACATCGAAGGGACGGGACATAACATCCATCCCGAGATCGCAGGAAGGCTTCACCGGGGGGATTTTTCCATCCAGGACTACATCGACCTGCACGGTCTCAACGTGGAAGGCGCCCGGGAGGCGTTCGATTCCTTTCTTCATAACTCGATCAGGAGCGGAAAGAGGGCGATTCTCGTCATTCACGGCCGGGGGCTTTCCTCTCCGGGAGATCCCGTCCTGAAGAGCAGGGTGCACGAGTGGATCTCCAGGGGGTCCTGGCGCAAGTGGATTATTGCATTTTCCAGCGCCCGTCTTTGCGACGGAGGAGCCGGGGCCACATATATTCTTCTTCGCAGCAGGCCGGCAACGAAACGAATGCGAAAGCCTCGCAAGGCGTAAGGAGTAAGGCGTAAAGTGTTAGATAAGGTTGCCTCTTTTTTTCCTCCTCACCCTCACCCCTTACTCCTTACTCCTTACGTCTTGACTTGAATGATTCAAGGAGGTAAACAACCGGACAACCGTAACGAGGGCGAAAAATGGATATAGACAGCAGAGTTGAAAAAATGGCGGTGGCGGCAAAGGAAGCGGCGGTTAAGCTCGCCAAGCTCTCTTCCCGCGTAAAGGACGGGGCTCTCCGCGACATGGCGGCGGCGCTTATGGACAGAAAGGATTTCCTTGTCGCCGAGAATGAAAAAGACCTCGCCTGCGCCCGGCAGAAGGGGCTTACCAGGGCCATGATTGACCGGCTCACGATGAACGAAGCGACCGTCGGCGCGATCGCAAAGGGGCTCGAGGAGGTTGCGGCTCTTCCAGACCCGGTCGGGAAGATAATATCGATGTGGAAGAGGCCGAACGGACTTCTCGTGGGGAGGATGCGCATCCCTCTCGGCGTCATCGGGATCATCTACGAATCGAGACCCAACGTCACCGCCGACGCGGCGGCGCTCTGCCTCAAATCTGGAAACGCAGTCATTCTCAGGGGCGGATCGGAAGCGATCAATTCCAATATCGCCGTAGCCGGCGTCCTCCAGGAAGCCCTGCGCCAAAACGGAATCCCCGAGGCCGCAATCCAGCTCATCCCGTTTACGGAGCGGCAGGCGGTGAACCGCATGCTCGAGCTCGAGGAATATATCGACCTGATCATTCCCCGGGGGGGCGAGGACCTGATCCGGGCCGTCGTCGCCCAATCCCGGATCCCCGTCATCAAGCATTACAAGGGCGTCTGTCACGTCTTCGTTGATGAGGACGCAGACCTCGACATGGCCGTCAAGATCTGCATGAACGCAAAGGTTCAGCGGCCCGGCGTCTGCAACGCCATGGAGACTCTGCTCGTCCACAGGAAAGCGGCTCCGGCGTTCCTGCCGAAAATCGCCCAGGCTTACCGCGAAGCCGGCGTAGTCCTTCGGGGATGCAGCCGCACGCGGGAAGTCCTGCCCGGAATCGAAGAGGCCGGGGAGGAGGACTGGAGCCGGGAGTACCTCGACCTTGTTCTGTCCGTGCGCGTGGTTGACGGTCTGGACGAGGCCGTTGAGCACATCGAGAAATACGGCTCGCTGCACACCGAGTCCATCGTGACCCGCGATTATGCAAACGCCCAGCGGTTTCTCCAGGAAGTGAACTCTTCGACCGTGCTCGTGAACGCCTCCACCCGGTTCAGCGACGGATTCGAGCTGGGACTTGGCGCCGAGATAGGGATCAGCACGACCAAGCTGCATGCCTTCGGACCGATGGGCGTCGAGGAGCTTACGACCACCAAGTTCATCATCTACGGCAGCGGGCAGATCCGGACATGAAACTGGGACTGATGGGAGGAACATTCGACCCGATCCATTTCGGGCACCTCCGGTGCGCCCAGGAAGTGGCGGAGATGTTCGGCATGGACTCGGTGCTCTTCATTCCTTCGGCCCGCCCGCCCCTGAAACCCGCAGCCGAAGTATCGGATTATGGCGACCGGCTCCGGATGGTCGGCCTCGCGGTCGAGGGAAATCCTCTCTTCTCCGCTTCGGATCTGGAGAAAGGCGGGGAAAAGCCTTCGTACACCATCGACACCGTCAGGCGGATCCTCGCAGCGCCGGGGAAGCAGGGATCCCCCCCGGAGATTTTTTTCATCCTCGGAATGGACGCATTTCACGGAATTCAGAGATGGAAAGACTGGAAGGAACTGCTGGCCCTGTGCAGCTTCATCGTCATGACGCGGCCGGGACACGAGAACGGCAGCCTTATTCCTTCCCTCCCTGCGGATTACGCGGCCCGATATACCTACAAAAATGATATCGACGCCTGCGCTCATCCCTCGGGAACATCCATTTTTTTCCGCGCGGTCACGGTACTGGATATATCATCGACCCGCATCCGCAAAATGGTCCGGAAGGGGCGTACTATACGTTATCTGGTGCCGGATTCAGTCAGGGACTATATCGAACAGCGGGGGCTTTATAAATAAGCGCGTATGCGGGAAAGGCGCGAAAAGCGGGACTGATCACTCTTCGGCGTGCCGGAATACGATCTCGCGGAAAAAATTCACCAGGGCCTGCTTGCGCGCGCGTTCTTCCAGCTGATAGGGAATGAGGCGCCCCGGCGGCCAGCGGAGAAGCGACATCTCATACTCCATAATTCTGCCGTAGGCATTGTTCAGATACCACGCATACAGGAGTCCGAAAAGCAGGCCGGGAGGAATAAAATTTTCCTGGTCGTTCAGCGTGATCCCGAACGTATTCGTGTCGTGCGGGCTCTGGAGCATACGGGCGAGCCTGAGATAAGTCCGCAGATCCCCGTCTTCAAGAAAACACTCGCGCTCCCGCTCGGGCCGCAGCCTGATCTCGTACCGCCGCGCGCCCCACTGGATCCCTTCCCCCGGATTAACCCAGCGGCGGCTTTCCAGATAGCGCCCCAGCAGGGATTCGCCCAGGGCAATGAGCAGATTATCCCGGATCCGCTTCGGGTCGCTCCCTGCCTGCTCATGAATTTTCAGAACTCTGTCCGCCGGATCGTAGTACCCCAGGACGTTGTCCCATTCCTTGCTCCTCGTCCACCTGGATGCGGGGATGATCCGGGCCGCGCGGAAGTATTTCAGATGCTCCATTCGAATGTCGCGGTTTTCCCAGATCATCTCATGCATGGCGTCCCCGAGAGTCCTCGGGGAGAATCTTTTTTCCGCCAGGATCGATCCCATTTCCCTGTAATACGAACACAGCAGCGGGGTGTCCGCCCGCGGGGCGGCCGCGGCGGGAGCGGTGCGCGATTTTGCAGAAGTGCGGCCGCTTTTCAGGTTCAGGTTACGATGCGCGGTCAGAAGCGCCCGCACCGCCAGAGCGAACTTCTGCGGGTCATGATGGATCACGCTGGCTGCATGCAGCCTCTCCCGGGAATAGATGGTCGCCTCCACCGGGAGCACCCCGAGATTCTCCACCTGATTCCGGTCAAGGTAGATGGGGCTCTTGCCCTCCAGGGCATAGTTGCGCAGCACGTCGCCCGGTATGTGTTCCAGGTTGGCGCTCAATACGACGTCGAACAGCCCCTCCGAACCGCCCGCGACGTTGTGATCGTAAGCCTCCACCAGGTCCGACACGTGGAATCCGCGCTCCCGGCTGCGCCGCGCTATATCGGTTTCTCCCTCCTGAACCCAGAAATTGGCTCCCAGGATCTTCAGGGCCTTCCGGTTGTCCCGGATCGCCTGCACGAGCGGCGGTATCTGCAGGATCGGCATGATGCTCGTGTAAAGGCTGCCCGGCGCAAAGAGAATGAGGTCTGCATCCCGAATGGCGGCGCAGAGGCGCTCGCTCACCTCGGGCATTGCACAGTATTCCACGGACACCCGGTCAATCGGCAGCAGACGGCGCGTGAGGGCCGATTTTTCCTGGCCGCGGACGGCAACGCCGTTGCTGTACCGCAATACAAGCTGCCCGGGAGTCGGAGTCGCAGGGTGCAGGCAACCTGAAGCCGCCCCGATGGCGCCGGCCATCGTTTCGATTCCCTTTTCAATCGCTGCCGCGCCCGGCGGGCGCTTCCCCATCCCGCCATCCGCCTTGAACACGGCCGCCGTGAGCAGCATGTTTCCCAGGCAGTTCCCTCCCGGCGCTATGATCGGACCCTGCCCGCCCGGGGAGATGTATTCGCCCAACGACGACAACAATCTTTCCAGCGGCTTCGGGCAGTACCTCCTCAGATGGCCGGGAGCGACGAGGAGAGGATCGGCCACCTGCCTGTAATTGCGGGATCCCCTCGGGAAGCGGTGATTGAAGATGCAGTGGATGATCCGGATGATTTGCCGGATGAGAACGTCGTCGCTTCCGTACAACTGCTGCAGCTTATCGCGCAGGACAAGAGAGAGGAGGAGCTTGCGGAAATCGCCGATCCCGATCATCGGCAGCTCCCGCAGAAGCAGGCCCGTCGATCCTCCGTCATCTGTCGTGCACACGACAACATCCAGGAGGGGAAATTCCTGCTTCAGCCCCACATAGGGATTTTCCGGCCAGTCGTCGAGCTGGGAATTTCCTCCCAGAACCGTGGACAGACCGGTTCCCCCTCCGAAAGTCACGACCCGTTTAGCCCCGCAATCCGCGGAATAAACCTCGTCCGCCATGCCGGATATAAGGCTTTTATCGGGACCCCTGGGAGCGGTCTGGTTGATGACCGTCTCCAGAAGCTTATCAACATACTGGCCGAGCCGGGCTGGTTCCATTTTCAAGATAGAGCTCATTTCCTTGAATGAGCCCTGTAACGGTGAACTTCAAGGATTGGCGCTGCCGGGATTTAACAGACTTCCTGTATAAGACAGGAATATATGAATCCCGGTTTTGCGTGTCAATGCAAAAATGGAAAGCCGCCGCCCGTCGGCAATGATTGCCGATTGGGTTAATTTCCAAAAAAATATTGAATTCTGAAGAAATTACTTTATTATCCTGATCTCGGGAGGGGATTATGGAAATAAAATCGCGGGGCTTCGAGAAGACGGTTCAGTTGATAAATAAAGGCGTCGATATCCCGAATCCCTCGACAATAGATATCGGAAGCGAGGTGAAAATAGACCGGATATCCGGAAAAGATGTCAGGATTTATCCCGGGTGCAGGATCTACGGAGAAAAGACTGTCATATCGGCGGGGTGCAGGATCGGCTATGAGGCCCCGGCCACAATCGACAATTGCCAGCTGGGACCGAAGGTCGAACTCAAAGGCGGATATTTCAATAAATCCGTTTTCCTTGAGCAGGCAAACATGGGTTCCGGAGCCCAGGTGCGCGAGGGATGCATCCTCGAAGAGGAGGCTAACGGAGCCCACTGCGTCGGCATAAAGCAAACCATTCTTTTCCCGTTTGTTACGCTGGGCAGCCTCATAAATTTCTGTGACTGCCTTATGGCGGGAGGAACAAGCCGCAAGGATCACAGCGAGGTGGGCAGTTCTTATATCCATTTCAATTTTACCCCGGACGGGGACAAGACTACGGCGTCTCTTTTCGGAGATGTGCCGAGGGGCGTCATGCTTAACCAGCCGGCCATTTTTCTCGGAGGCCAGGGCGGGGCCGTGGGGCCCTGCCGCCTGGGTTACGGCAATGTCGTCGCGGCAAGCTCCGTGCTGAGAAACGATTATACCGGGGATAACCGGCTGATCGTGGAGAAGTCCAAGCCGGGAAAGGAAATCGATTTTGCGCCCCGGGCCTATCCGGATATCCGCCGGACATTGGAAAACAATATCCTGTATATCGCCAATCTTATGGCCCTCGAAGAATGGTACCTGCATGTGCGGCGCCCCTTCTTCGCCGCGCAGGAATTCGGGAGCCTGATTTATTCGGGGCTGATGGACAAACTCGATCTCGGAAAAAAAGAAAGGATAAAGCATCTGCAGGCGCTGGCGGAAAAGGCGAAAAAATCTTCGGGACGGAAAGCGGCAAACGCCGGGAGAAGCGAGCTGTGCGACAGATTCCCTGAAATCGAAGCCCTCTTCTCTTCATCTGCAGGAGACGGCGGCGCCGAAAAATACAGAGATGATTTTCTCGCTTCTTTCGAAAAGTCAAAGGGCAAAGCCGGCTACATTGCGGCCGTACAGAGCCTTCCCGCGGAGGTATCCCTGAAAGGCACCGCCTGGCTGCAGGCGGTCGTCGATGCTTATTGCCGGGAAGCGAAGAAGGCTCTCCCGGCCCTGAAGCTGTTCGGCATATAAAATTACGTCCGGAGCAAGACAGTCTGAAGTCCGGAGTTGCCGTCGACCAATACCGCGCCTCAGGGCGGCAGTCCCGACTCTGAATCCTGAATTATCAAAACACTTCCATTTACGGAGGATTTTATGGGTAAACTGTTCGGCACCGATGGTGTCAGGGGAGAAGCAAACCGGTATCCGATGAACGCGGAAATAGCTTTTGCGATAGGTCAGGCGGTTGTTTATATCCTGAAAAAGGAGCATTCACATCCAAGAATAGTGATAGGCAAGGATACGCGCATTTCCGGTTATATGCTCGAGAGTTCGCTGGAAGCGGGGATAACCTCGATGGGGGGCAATCCCTATCTGCTCGGGGTTCTGCCCACGCCGGGCATAGCCTTTATCGCCCAGAGCATGCGCGCCCATGCCGGGATCGTGATTTCCGCCTCGCACAACCCCTATCAGGACAACGGCATAAAAATCTTCTCCGGCAGCGGCTTCAAACTCTCGGACGAGCAGGAAGCCGAGATAGAAAAGCTTATGCTGAGCAACACCCTTCACACCCTGGTGCCCCCGGTCAAGGAAATGGGTCAGGCATTCCGCCTCCAGGACGTGCATGGGCGCTATATCGTTTTTCTGAAGAGCACCTTCCCGCGGGATTTATCCGTCGAAGGGATGAAGATCGTTCTCGATACCGCGAACGGCGCCACTTACAGGGTCGCGGCAGAGACATTCTGGGAGCTCGGCGCCGACGTCACGGTCATCCACAACGCGCCGAACGGGATAAACATCAACGATAAATGCGGCTCTCAGCATACGGAAGACCTGAGGAAGAAAGTCGTTGAAAGCGGGGCGGCCATCGGCCTGGCCTTCGACGGCGACGGCGACCGCCTTATCGCCGTGGATGAAAAGGGACGGGAAATAACCGGCGATCAGATACTGCTCATATGCGCCCGGATGCTGAAGGAGCAGGGAAAGCTGAAGAACGATCTCCTGGTAAGCACCGTAATGAGCAACCTTGGATTGAGGATTGCCTGTAAAAAGTACGGCTTCAGGCACCATGCCTCCAAAGTCGGGGACCGGTATGTCCTCGAGGATATGCTGCAGCTGGGCGGGGTGATCGGAGGGGAAGAATCCGGCCATATTATCTACCTCGATCACCATACCACCGGGGACGGCATCCTGTCCGCCCTGCAGCTGCTCGCGGCCATGGTAAGGTCGGGCAAATCCCTGTCGGAGCTTGCCGCGATGATGGATATCTTCCCCCAGAAACTGATCAACGTGGACGTGAAGAGCAAGCCGGAGATCAGCACCGTCCCCCAGGTCATGGTCGTGATTCAGAAAATCGAGAGGGAACTGGGGGATGAGGGCCGCGTGCTTGTCCGTTACTCCGGCACACAGAACATGTGCAGGGTCATGGTCGAGGGGCCGACCAGGGCGGTAACGGAAAAGTACTGCAGGGAGATCGCCGATACAGTCAAAAGCGTTCTCGGCTGAAATCCCCGCAATCAATCATACATCGAGCAGAGGGGGAATAAATGCCCATCAAAGTTTATATTACGAAAGACTTTGAACATATGAGCCGGGTTGCGGCCGATATCGCCAGGGAAAAAATCATCGGCATGTCCAGGGCAAAAAAGGAGATCGTCCTCGGGCTCGCAACGGGAAACTCGCCGACAGGGATGTACAAGCACCTGGCGCAGGCGGCAAACAGCGGCGAACTGGACAGCGGCCGGATCCGGAGCTTCAACCTCGACGAGTACGTCGGCCTGCCCGGAGAAAACGTCCAGCAGCGCGTCACGCACCCGGAAAGTTACTGCTTTTTCATGATCCAGGAGTTTTTCGGCCTGTTGAAGAAGAAATTCATTGAAACAAATGTGCCCTTCGGATCGCTTATCGACCAGAAGACGCTTATACGCGAGCTCAGGAAAAATCCGGAAGACTGGACGTATAAAGGGACGGATGCCGGGAAATCCATTGCGGTCAAAACCAGCGCCCGCTCTGATTATCTGGCGTGGATCAGGAAGGGCATCCTGGGCGGCTATGCCGGGAAAATCAAAAAAGCCGGGGGAATAGACCTCCAGGTCATCGGCGTCGGCGGGCGCGGGCACGTTGCTTTCCACGAATCGGGTATTCCTTTCGCGGGGAGCGCCGTCATGCTGGTCAAACTCGACGATAATACCATCAAGAACTCCGTGGCGGACGGGCATTTCCCCTCCGTCAAAGACTGCCCCAGATACGCGGTAACCATGGGGGCGGAGCTTGTTTACGAGGCAAGGAATGTCATGCTTCTGGCAAACGGCGAGAGGAAGGTGGAATCGATCACCCGGTCCCTGCTGGAAGAAATGACTCCGGACGTGCCGATTTCCTACGGACAGAAATTCGCCGGGAAAAGCGGAGATCTTGTTTACGTGCTGGACAGGATCGCGGGAAGGGAACTGCTGGCAAACAGAGGAGCGCTCAAATTGCGGAAGATTTCGCTTGAAGACCTTACATGAGGAACAGTTTCCGGTTTCTGGTTTCTGGTTTCCGGTTTACAGCCGGCTTTGCCGTGACGAACATGTCGAACGGCGGCAGAGCCGTTCATTTTTCCGCTTAAAGAATTTTGCGGAGGAACTGCCCCGTACGCGACTCCTCGTTGCGGGCGATCTCTTCCGGCGTGCCCTGGGCGATGATCTTCCCCCCGCCGTCCCCGCCTTCCGGTCCCATATCGATCACGTAATCGGCGCATTTGATGACGTCCATGCTGTGCTCGATCACCACCACGGTATTCCCCATGTCCACGAGCCGCATCAGAACGCTCATGAGTTTCTGGATGTCCGCGAAGTGAAGTCCGATCGTGGGCTCGTCCAGGATATAGAGCGTGTTTCCCATCGTTTTTTTCCCGAGCTCGCGGGCCAGCTTGATCCTTTGCGCCTCGCCGCCGGACAACGTCGTCGCGGATTGTCCCAGGCAGATATAGCCCAGCCCGACGTCGAAAAGGAGCTGGAGCTTCGACCGGATCATCGGGATATTTTCAAAGAAGGGGAGCGCCTGGTTCACTGTCATGTCGAGGACGTCCGCGATGCTTTTCCCCTTGTACAGGATATCGAGCGTATCACGGTTGAAGCGCTTTCCCCGGCAGACGTCGCACGTCACATAGACGTCGGGAAGGAAATGCATCTCGATCTTGATCAGGCCGTCCCCCCGGCACGCCTCGCACCGCCCCCCCTTGACGTTGAAGCTGAACCGGCCGGACTTGTAGCCCCTCATCTTTGATTCCGGCAGGTTCGTGAACAGGTCCCGGATGTGGTTGAACACCCCCGTGTAGGTGGCGGGGTTGGACCTCGGTGTGCGGCCGATCGGCTGCTGATCCATTTCGATCACGCGCTCGATTCCGCCCAGATCGCGGATATGGCGGATCTTTCCGGCTCTTCCCCGGTACCGGTAAAATCTCCTGGCAAGGACCTTGTAGAGGGTTTCTATGATAAGGGTGCTTTTGCCGGACCCGGATACGCCCGTCACGCAGGTCAGGACTCCGATCGGGATGCGCACGTCCACGTTCTTCAGGTTGTTTTCGGTCGCGCCCTCCAGCACAAGAAAACGATCGGTAATCTCCCGGCGCCGCTCAGGGTTCGGAATGGATATCTTTCCCGAAAGGAAAGACCCCGTCAGCGACTTTCCGTTTGTGCTGATCTCGGCCGGAGTTCCGCAGCAGACTACTTCCCCGCCGCTCACGCCCGCGCCGGGTCCCATGTCGATGATGTGGTCCGACGCCATCATCATTTCCGCGTCGTGCTCCACGACGAGCACCGTGTTGCCCATGTCGCGCAGCCGGAGCAGAGTCCGGATCAGCCGCGAGCCGTCCCGCGGATGAAGTCCGACCGTAGGCTCGTCCAGAACGTACAGTACTCCTACCAGGCCGGAGCCGATCTGGGTTGCCAGCCTGATGCGCTGCCATTCGCCCCCGGACAGGGTGCTGGAGGTCCTGTCCAGATTCAGGTAGTCCATTCCGACGTCGAGCATGAAACCGAGTCTCTGCTGTATCTCCCTGCGGATTCCTTCCGAGATAAGCATCTGCTGTCCGGAAAGCCGGAGAGAGGCGAAGAAGGCCATGCATTCGCTGACCGAAATCCGGCAGAGATCATGAATGTTGCGGCCGCTTACCAGCACGGACAGGCTCTCTTTGCGGAGACGCGCGCCCCTGCAGGTGGGACATTCCCGGATGTTCATGAATCTTGCGAGGTCCGTGCGTATATCGCCGGAGGAAGTCTCCCGGTAGCGGCGGTCAAGATTGTTTATGACGCCCTCGAAGGGGCGGCTGTCAAAGTAGCGCCGCCCGTCCTTGTCGAAATAGAACCGTATCTCGTCGCCGTTGGAGCCGTAAAGCAGAACCTTTTTTATCTCGGGAGGGAGCTGGCCGAACGGGACGTTTATGTCGAAACCGTAATGGGTCGAGAGCGCCTCCAGCATCTGGTAGAAATGGACGGAGTTTCTCTTCTCCCAGGGAATGATTGCGCCCTCGCGGATCGAAAGCCCCTGGTCCGGAACGATAAGGTCCTCGTCGAAATACATGCGCGTCCCCAGACCTCCGCAATCGGGACAGGCGCCGTAGGGGCTGTTGAACGAAAACATGCGGGGAGAAAGCTCCGAGATGCTGACGTTGCATTCGGGGCAGGAATAGCGCTCGCTGAAAGTCGCCGTTTTCGCGCCCGTATCGACCATCACCAGCCCGTCCGCAAGCTCGAGCGCAATTTCGAGCGAATCCCTGAGGCGCTTCCGTATGCCCTCGCGGACGACCAGGCGGTCAACAACGACGTCGATGTTATGCCGCTTTTTCCTGTCCAGAACGATTTCATCCGCCAGGTCCCTTGCGCCGCCGTCGACGCGGACGCGGACAAACCCGCTCTTGCGCAGCTTTCTCAATTCCCGCGAAAACTCTCCCTTCTTCCCCCGGATGACGGGCGCCAGGATCTGCAGGCGGGTCTCGGCGGCGAAGGAAAGTATCTGGTCGATCATTTCGTCCACCGTCTGCGATTTAATCTCCCTTTTGCAGACGTGGCAGTGCGGCGTGCCCACTCGCGCGAAAAAGAGGCGAAGATAGTCGTAGATCTCCGTTACGGTGCCGACGGTGGAGCGGGGATTCTGCGTCACGGTGCGCTGTTCGATGGCAATCGCGGGGGAAAGCCCCTCAATGGACTCCACCTCCGGCTTGTCCATCTGGCCGATGAACTGGCGGGCGTACGTGGAGAGAGACTCCACATACCGCCTCTGCCCTTCCGCGTAGACGGTATCGAAGGCAAGCGACGATTTTCCCGAGCCGCTCACCCCCGTGATCACCACGAGGCGGTCGCGCGGGATATCCACGTCGATATTTTTGAGATTGTGCTGCTGGGCCCCTCTTATTCTGATGTATTCAGTCATATCCTGATATCAACGTACGACTTTTCCCGCAGCTCCCGTATCCAGTCCGGGATTTTTTTCTGCATCTTGTCGTCAATGATCTCGCTCTTGATCTCCGCGCGCACGTCGTCGAGAGGCTTTATTCCCCGGCCCCTCCGGTCGATGACCTTGATGATGTGCAGGCCCTGGGGCGTTTCGATAATCCCGCTGAACTCGCCGACTTTGAGCTTGAAAGCCGCTTCCTCCATCACCGGCAGCATCGCGCCTTTCTCGACAAACCCCAGGTCCCCCGCGGAACGGGAATATCCCGCATACTCGGCTTCCAGCGTTTCAAAGGCCTCCCCCGCCTTCAACCGCCGCAGGATCGTCTCCGCATCCGCCTTGAGCTTCCTGCGGGCCTGCGCCTCCGTTTCCTTTGTCACGGGGATGAGAATCTGTCTGAATTTGATCGAGTCCTTTCCCTCGTAATCCGAGCGGTGCAGCGCGTAGTAATCTCCAATTTCATCCTCGCTGACCGTGATTTTCGACCGGATCTCTTTCTGGGCGATCCGGATGCGCAGCATCTGGTTTCTGATTTCCTCCTTGAGCATGTTGAGGGTGGTGCCCTCTTTGGCCAGCATTTCAATCAGCTTTTCCATGGTGATTTTTCTGCGTTCCAGCATGCCCCCGATGTAGGCGGTGACGTCTTCCTCCTTGATCACAATGCCGAGTTTGTTTCCTTCCTGCTGAACCAGCGCCTGATCGACAAGCCGGTTAAGAATCGCCGTCCTGGCCTGCTGCACGGCCTGGGCCCTTTCCTCTTTCGACACCGTCTTCGGGATTTTATCGAGAAACGGCGCCATGGCGTCGTCAAGCTCGCGTATTGTGATCACTTCGCGGTTGACGACCGCGGCGATCCCGTCGATTATGGGCCGGGCCGCTGCCGGCGCGCTCCACGCCGCCAGGACTAACAGCAAAAACCAGGTCGTAAACTTCTTCATCTCGTCCCTCGCTTGTTCATATCTCGGATCCTCGGTTCCGTCCTCTCCTATTTCCCGCCTGTCGCCTGTCTCCCCAAGGCCGTCTCGTTGACCTTAATCGAAGCTTTCGCCCTCAGACCCTCCAGCCATCTGGCGTACTCCGCTTCTTCCTTCCGGCTTTTCAGCTTGGACCGGATCTTCTCCTTCACTTCCGGAAATTCGGCCGTTCCCTTTTTCAAATGCTCCTGCACCTTGAAAAGGTGAAAACCGTAAGGCATTTCCACCACGCGGCTCGTCATTCCGGGGCGAAGCGAAAAAATAACGCGGTCGAACGTTTCCGGAAGGATTCCCCTTTCAAAATACCCCAGGTCGCCGTCCTTCGACCGTTCCGGCCCGATGGACATTTCCCTCGCCGTTTTCCCGAAGTCTTCCCCCGCTTTTATTTTCTCCAGCGCCTGTTCGGCTCTTTCCCTGTCGGGAAGAACGATCTGGCTCACGCGCACGCGCTCGGGAGCGGTCCTCTCTTCCGGATGACTCCGGTAGTAATCGAGAACCTCGTCGTCGCTCACCGAAACCCCGGCGTTGACTTCGCGCTCAATCAGCTTTTCGAGGAGAATCCTCTTCCGGAGATCTTCCTTCCATACTTTGAATTCCCCTTTTTCCCGGAATATCCCCTGGAATTCCTCGTTCCTGTAATCGGCCTTGATTTCTTCTATCCTTTTCTCCAGCTCGCCGTCGCTTACGCCCAGGCCGAGCTTTACCGCCCGGCCGAGCATGATCTTTTCATCTATCAGCTGGTTCAGAAATTCCATTTTCAGCCGGTCCGTCTCGGCGGCGCCGATAGAAAGATTGCCCATCATGCTCAGGTTCACCCGGAAACGCTCGTTGAATTCGTCGAGATAGATTTTCTCCCCGTCAACGACGGCCGCGTATTCCCTCGGGGAATCCATGAGGCGGCAGCCGGCGACAAAGACCAGGAGGGCCGCGCCGAGCAGAACAGTTATCCGGCTTCTTTTCATGGGAGAGCTCCGCTGCAATCAGTGCACCAGCCGTTCCAGGAGATCCTTCGCCTCCTGGATGACCCCGGCCCCCGGCGCCGGGGCGGATAGCGTCAAAGTTAGATCCGGGGTCAGTCTCGCCCGGGAATCGGCCCGGACCATGCTCATGATCCGGGCCGGGTCTACTACGCTGTCTTTCTGAAACGCCAGCAGCATACGCCTGCCGTCGTATTCCATCCTTTTCACGCGGATCGCCTTGAGGGTATTGCGGATGCCGATCACTTCCAGCAGATTTTCCACCCGGGAATCCACTGATCCGCAGGTATCCGCCAGCTCCTCCCTGATCGCCTCGATCTCTTCCCGCGTTTCCGCGAGCGAGATGCGCTTGTACAGAGTGAGCCGGCGGCTCATATCCGGGATGTATTCCTCCGGGATGAACGCCGGGATGCCGAGGCGGATCTCGGGGCGTATTTCCTCCCGGTCGGCGGCGCCGCCCTTCAGCTCGCGGATGGTTTTCTCCATCAATTCGATATAAAGCTCGTAGCCGACCGCGGCGATGTGGCCTGACTGGGAGGAGCCCAGCAGGTTGCCCGCGCCGCGTATCTCCAGGTCCTGGGCCGCTATTTTGAAACCCGAGCCCGGCTCGGTGAAATCCCTGATCGCCTGGAGCCGTTTGCGCGCGTCCGCGGAAAGCGAAGCGCCGTCCGGGATGATCAGATACGCGTACGCCTCCGCATTGGACCGGCCCACCCTGCCCCGGAGCTGGTACAACTGCGAGAGTCCGAACCGATCCGCCCGGTTGATGATCATGGTATTCGCGTTCGCGATGTCTATACCGGAACCGATAATGGAGGTCGCGACGAGGACATTGTAATCCCCGCGGATGAATTTTATCATCACGTCTTCAAGCTCCCGCGGCGGCATCTGGCCGTGGGCCGAAACCACCTTCGCTTCCGGAACGAGCTCCCGCACGAGCTTTACCACGCCGCGCATGGAATTTATCCTGTTATGGACGAAAAACACCTGCCCCCCGCGGCCCAGCTCGAAACGGATCGTGTCGCGGATCGCGTCCCGGTCGAATTCGATCAGGACCGTCCGGATCTCGCGCCTGTCCCGGGGCGGCGTATTAATTACGGAGAGATCCCTGATGCCGACCAGCGACAGTTCCAGCGTGCGCGGGATCGGCGTCGCCGTGAGCGTCAGCACGTCCACCAGCGTCCTCAGCTTCTTCAGTTTCTCCTTGTGCGTCACGCCGAATTTCTGCTCTTCGTCGATGATGACAAGCCCCAGATTGCGGAATTCGATATCCTTCTGAAGCAGGCGGTGCGTCCCGATGAGGATATCGACCTTTCCCTCCTTCAGATCTTCCAGGATCTTTTTCTGCTCCGCCCGGGAGCGGAAGCGGTTTATGACCTCCGCCCGGACCGGGTGGTCCTCCAGCCTGTGACTGAAGGTCTGGAAATGCTGCTCCGCGAGGATCGTCGTCGGGACCAGGACCGCAACCTGCCGGCCCTCCATGGCGGCCCGGAAGGCGGCGCGCACGGCCACCTCCGTTTTGCCGAAACCCGCGTCGCCGCAGACCAGGCGGTCCATGGGTTTCGCCTGGTCCATGTCCCCGTTTATCTCTTCGATCGCCCTGGCCTGATCGGGGGTTTCCTCGTACTCGAAGGCGGAGGCGAATTCCTCGTAATACTTGTCGAGCGGATGGAAAGGATTCCTTTCCATCACTTCCCTGGCTGCATACAGCGAAACCAGCTCCTCCGCAATCGCTTCGACTTCCTTCCTGACCTTCTTCTTCGCGTTCTCCCATGCCGTCCCGCCGAGCTTGTCCGGCCGGGGCACATGCCCTTCGGGGCCGATGTAGCGCTGGACCTGGTCCATGCGGTCCACCGGTATGTAAAGCTTATCGCCGTCCAGGTACTCGAGAATCAGGTAATCGTTCTCGATGTCCGCAATCGAAATCTTCTCCAGCCCCCTGTAGACGCCGATTCCGTGTTCGGTGTGGACGACCGGATCGCCCTCCTTCAATTCGCCGAAAGACCGGAGGAAAAAACTCTCGCGGGCGGCGCGGACCCTGCGGCGCTTCACTTTTTTCCCGAAGATTTCCTCGTCGCTGAAGACGACGAGGCCGAGCGACCGCGACCGGAATCCACTCGAAAGTTTTCCGTCCTTCAGAACCAGACGCCCCCTGCCGCGATCGGGAGATCCGGCAATCTTTCCGGCAGCCAGCGGCCCCTCGGCCCGCGTCGCCGGAATATCATATCCCTCGAGGAGATGAATCATTCTCTGCAGCGATTCCTCCCCGGTGCAGATGCAGGCAACGAGATCTCCCCCGTCTATCCAGCCGCGGATCCGCTCGGCGAGCTGGGGCACGATTCCTTCGTCCCTGTCCTGAACGGGGGCCGTCCTCTTCAATCCCGTAACGGACTCCATATCGAAACGGACGGGGATCGCCGGTCCGCCTGTCCCGAGCTCAAGTTCGTCTATCCTGACGGTCTGCATCCGCTCGAATGCCTCCGGGCCCTCCCGGTCGGGCGCCAGCAGGTGATCCATATCCAGGTGAAACTTGCCCTCGCGCTGCGCCTTCTCGACGGCCCGGCGCACATCCGTCTCGATGCGTTCGCGGGAGCGGGCGATATCTCCGGAGTCGTAGAAAAACACGACCGCATCGCGCGGGACATACGAAGAAAACGCCGACAGGCCGATCGACTCCGACCCGTTGCCCTCATTGATGTAAAACATGGACATAAACAGGGGATTAATCGATCCGCCGAAGCCGTTGTCGACTATTTCGATGAGCTTCTCCCGGACGGACCTCGGGAGGCCGAGATCGTTGGCCCGCATCGTTATGTTCCGGACGGCGCGGCGCCGGGTTTCGGCCCTCCGGATAAGCTCCCTGGCCGGGGTCAGGGTAAACTCCGCCAGCTCCTTCAGGGAGCGCTGGGAAACCGGATCGAAAGTCCGGATCGATTCGATCTCGTCCCCCATCAGGACCAGGCGGAACGGGTTCGGGGCAGCCGGCGTGAAGACGTCGACCACCTGCCCGCGGACGCTGTATTCTCCCTGCTCCTCGACCATCGGGACGCGCCCATAACCCGCTTCCTCGAGGAAACCCGTAAAGCCGTCCCGCTCCAGGGTATCTCCGATCGATACGGTGCGGATGCAGCTGCGTACGACCGATTCCGGCACGGCCCGCTGGAGAAGCGAGGCCGTCGTCGCTATATAAACCGCCTTTTCGCCCAGGGCGAGACGGCAGAGGGCGGATATCCTGCCGGTTTCCGTATCGCGCTGCGAGGCGAGGATGTCGAAGGAGAGGATGTCCCAGGGGGGGTAGAGGACCACCTTGTCAGGATCCATGAAGAGAGACAGGTCCCGGGCGAGGCGCTCGGCTTCGTCGAGCGTGGGGCAGGCCACGACAACGGATCTTCCGGCGGCAAACGCCTGGGAGAAAAGAAAGGCCTTGGCGGACCCGGGAAGGCCGCTTACGTTCATAATCTTCTCACCGGATTCGAGCATCCTGAGAAAGCTGCCCAGGGGTGAATCGGGAGGGATTTTCTTCTGCAGTGCTTCCATGACTTTCATTCGCATCGCCGGGCTGAAGGCGCCCGATATTCGGTTAAGGGAGTATTCCCGGTATGCGCAAGGGGCAAAAATCAAGGGAACAAACCAGGGAAACAGGCAAAAGGAAAAGAGGTTTATTCCCCTGCGCATATGCTCGTAATTATATCATGCGTCCATATTCCGCGTGGGAACCAAACCCGTACAACCAGCCGTTTCGAAAGGGGTAGTTTATATTATCAACCCCGGATATTCAAGGGGGTTTTGTTGGTGAATGTGAGGCGTAAAGAGTAAGGCGTAAGGTGATCAAAGAGGGCGTACCCGGCACAAATCCCAAGCACCATCCTTCGACAGGCTCAGGATACCCAAACAAATCCGAAATTCAGAATCCAAACCCCAAAGCCGTAAGGCGTAAATCGTAATGCGTGAGGTGTCTCTGAAAACCCAAGACCTGATACCCAATACCCGAAACCCAACGCCTGACGCCTGATGCCCGATCATTTGACCCAATAGACGCAAGGGACGCAACGGACTCAATGGACCCAACGGACGCAATAGACGCAATGACCACCTTTTCCCGCTTATCGTCGCTTTTCCCGCTTTTCCCGCCCAAACCCATAACCCGTTACCCGCTTTTATTGACATTCCTTTGTGTTTTCGGTAGGGTAGACGGCAGAAAGCGGAAGGAGAAAGTATGCTGGCAGTCGGAGAGGCCCTGCAGCGGATTCTTGGAACGGTTCGGGCGCTCGGTGCGGAACGGGTATTTCTGTTGGAGGCGCTGGGCAGGGTTAACACGGAAGATATTACCGCAGGACGCACTATCCCGCCCAGGGACAATTCCGCCATGGACGGATACGCCCTGAGGGCGGAGGATACTGCGGGCGCCGACCGGGAAAATCCGGTTGTGCTGGAAATAACGGAGGATGTTCCTGCGGGAAAATCCCCTCTTTATCCGGTCAGGCGAGGCCAGGCGGCGCGGATCATGACCGGCGGGATTATCCCTGAGGGGGCCGACGCGGTCCTCAGGGTCGAAGACACCGAATCCGCGGAAAACCGGGTTAAAATTTTTGTCCCGGTCGCGAAAAGCCAGGACGTCCGTTTCGCGGGGGAGGACGTCCGGTCGGGCGAGATCGTGATTACGCGGGGCAAGGCGATCGGGGCGCCCGAGATCGGAATGCTGGCCGCAATCGGGTGCTCGATGGTTTCGGTTCACCGCCGGCCTTCGGTGGCGATCCTGGCGACCGGAAACGAGCTCGCCGAAATAGACGAGGAGCCCGGTCCCGGCATGATCGTCAACAGCAACAGCTACGCGCTCGCCGCCCAGGTCCTCGAATGCGGCGCAAGGCCGATCATACTGGGGATTGCGCGGGACAACCGCAGCGATCTCGTAGAAAAATTCGAGAACGCGGCCGGCGCCGACATGATCCTGTCCTCCGGCGGCGTATCCGTCGGAGACTACGACCTCGTCAAGGACATCATGGGGGAACTCGGAAAGATGGATTTCTGGCGGGTTGCGATGCGGCCGGGACGCCCGCTCGCCTTCGGGATGCTCCAGGGAAAGCCGATATTCGGATTGCCCGGAAATCCGGTTTCATCAATGATCTCCTTCGAGCAGTTCGTGCGGCCGGCCCTGCGCAAGATGATGGGGCATAAAGAACTATTCCGCCGGTCAGTAAAGGCCGAGCTCGCCGCCGAGATAAAAAAGAAGGAAGACCTGCGCTACTTCTACCGGGCCCGGCTGAGAAAAGAAGGAGACCGCGTCATAGCGGCGGTAACCGGGGACCAGGGGTCCGGCATCCTGAGCTCGATGGTCAAAGCGGACGGGTTGATCATATTGCCGGAATCCGTCTCGACGTTCCCGGCGGGAACTGTTGTTGATGTACAGGTTCTGCGGGAGTTTTAGGGTAAGCGGGTATTAGGTATTGGGTATTGGGTGTTGGGGGGGAGCAAGAAAAGCGGGGAGCGCGAAAAGGTCCATCGATGCGGTAGCTTTTAAGGCGGCAGGTGATCTATTAACACCTCACTATTTACTCCTTACACCTTACGATTTATTCCCGCTTTTCCCGCCAGAGAAGCTGGAAGCAATTGACGTGACGCCGCTTTTTTGAAATAATACCAAGTTGCTTGAAAACGGCGGAAGTGCGCAGGTCACTGGTGGGCCTCCCGGACTTCAAATCCGGTGTGGGGCGCTAAAACCGTCCCGGGTGGGTTCGATTCCCATGCACTTCCGCCAATTTTTTCGTAAATACAATCCTTTCTCGATACAAATCCTGCAACCTGCCTTGATCACATCTTTAATCTGATTTTTTTCCAATCTGTTGATGTAAACACCTGAATATGTAAATACCAATTACTGTTTATGTTAATTGTTAAAATTAACTTGATTAATAATTTATTCCAATTTATAAGGACTTATAAACATAGTTGTTAAATGTTGTTGGGCATCGGTGTTAATTATGAAAAGAGGCTTTCGCCATTATAATCTTGAATTGATCAGGCCCGCTTTCGATTCCAAGCTGACGGATCTTGTGATCGAGTTGGACTATCTGCGGAAGAAGGAACTCCGGGGGACCACACCACCTCTCGTGTTCTTTCAACTGAAAGAGCTCTTTCATATGCTGGAAAGCATTGGATCCGCCCGGATTGAAGGGAACAGAACGACCCTGGCAGAAATGATCGAAAACAGGCTTGAGGGCTCACCCGCCATTAATGAAAAGATCCGGGAGATTTTGAATATGGAAACTGCCTTGGATTTCATAGATGAGCACGTGAGAGCAAATCCCATTGATGGCGCGTTTATCTTCAAGCTGCATGAATTGGCCGTGGCCGGTCTGAAACCGCCGCCTGACGGGGAGGGGGACCGGACGCCCGGCATCTGCCGGCGGGAGAACGTAAGAATTGCCCGTTCGGACTTTGTGCCTCCGGATTTCCTGCAGGTAAATGATTACATGGAGGAGTTGATCCGTTTCATTAATAACGATGATCCTCCCAAATATGATCTGATCAAAACAGCTATGGCGCACCATCGTTTTGTCTGGATTCATCCTTTCCTGAATGGAAACGGAAGAACGGTCCGCCTGCTCACATATGCCCTTTTGGTCAAACAGGAATTTCATGTAGATACGGGAAGGATACTGAATCCAACAGCTGTTTTCTGCAGTGACCGCGACAGGTATTATGATTGCCTGTCAAAGGCTGATTCCGGCCGGCATGAAAGTATCGCAGCCTGGTGTGAATACGTTCTATCCGGACTGAAACAGGAGATCGAAAAAGTCGATCGATTGATGGAATATGAATTCTTAAAAAAGGAAATTATAGTCCCGGCCATAAGCTACGCCCGGGAAAGAAAGATTATAACTGATACGGAAGCCAGGATACTGAGAAGGACCGCAGAAAAAGGCGTGATGCAGGCTTCTGATCTCGGCGACCTTTTCCCCGGAAAATCATCGTCTGAAGTCTCCCGGCAGATCGCACGCCTCAGGAGAAAAGGAATGCTCCAGCCTGAGAAAGAACATTTCCGAAAATACATAATCTGTTTCGCGAACAATTTTCTCCTCCGTGGAATTATGAGATCTCTTGATGAGAATGGATTTCTGCCTATAAAAAATGATGGCGCGATTCATTAGCTGTTCCGGATTCGAAAATAGCGTCTCTCTTCAGGCCGGAAGTGAGACTCAAACCCGTTTGTGTCCCATCGGCGACACGCAGCCTGCCGCGATGCATGAAAATGTTAGAGGGTATGTATGATATTCCGCCTCGATGTAAAACTGGCTGATAAGATCAAAGCCGCTCCGCTGAATTCTCTTTCGGCCGATCCGAATCCATATGCCGACTGGACGGCGCGCCTCTTTACGGCTTCCCGCATTCGGTACATTCTAATAAGCAACACCCGTTCGCTGTATTCCGTAGTGATGCCCGGAAAAGGGGCCTCGTCCGATTCCGCCTTCCTGCATGCGGCTGCGAACGCGATCGAGGAATTCCTCCGGGCTGACGTGAATGAGTTCATCTTCAGAAGATTTGTCGCGCCTGAGATGGAGAAGGCGCTCTTCGCCAAGGCGCTCAACCGGTCCGTGACGGGTTCAATGAACGATCTCGTTTACCAGGCCAAGATCGATCTGATCCATTTCAGCCATTCCCTTCACGAAATCTCATCCAGGTTGAATGAAGTCCCGATGTCCTGCCTTAAATACAAACATCCCCGGGAGGTGTTCATGACCATGATGCTGAAAGAATCTGATTGACATTAATTTGTTCCAGCGATATTCGTTTCAAAGATTTACCGGATGCAGGTTTCTTTTCATATCTGACCCTTGAAGATGAGGGATGCCGATGGGATGAAGACCGGACCCCGTTTCTCGGAATGAGAGCGGGGTTTTTTTCATCGAGTCAGTAAACCGGCGAGTCAATCAATCTGCATGCCGGCCTGAAGCACAGTTCCTGCTACATCAAGCTTAAGAATCGTGGTTTCACATTCCTTGGAAAGAAGTCTCTAACTGGTTCTTACGTTCGGGCACGAGGCTACGGCAACTGTGAAGCGTAATTTATATTATCAACTTGATCGTTCCGACAAGGATTTTAAGTTGTTTTTTAAATCCAAATTCTCTTGACATGTGTTAACGCGCATGTTAACTTTGGATCAGCCATATGAGTAGATCTATAACCTTTTACAGGACAGCAAGTGGAAAGTGCCCTATCCAAGAATTCCTTGACTCATTAGAGGGCAAGGCCGCCCAAAAAGTGACCTGGGTGCTTCGGCTCATCGAAGATTTGAAGATTGTACCCGCCACTTATTTCAAAAAACTGACCGGCAGCGAGGAGATTTGGGAATGCAGAATCCAGCACCGGTCTGATGCTTATCGGTTATTCTGCTTTTTTGACGCGGTGCGGTCGTTGTGCTGACCCATGGCATACCCAGGAGGGAAATCGAAAAAGCGGAATCATACAGGAAAGACTATTTAAACCGGAGAAAACCATGAGTGATCTGAAAAAATACATAGACAAGAGAAAAAAGACAGACAAGGCCTTCGCCGAGAGCTTCGAGGAAGGTTATGATCAGTTCAAGATCGGCGTGATCCTCCGCCAGGCGCGGGAATCCGCCGGCCTGACCCAGGAGGAACTTGCGCTTCGCCTCAAAACCAAGAAAACCGCGATTTCGAGAATTGAAAATCATGCCGAGGACATAAAGTTATCGACCTTGGAGCGGGTCGCAAAGGCATTGGGAAAGCGACTGCAGATCCAGATTGCCTGAATGTTAAGCACATTTTTATTTGCAGGATGGAGTCCTCTTTTCAGTCTTAAATCTTTGACCCTTGAAGACGAGGGATGCCGATGGGATTATGACCAAACCCCGTTTCTCGGAATGAGAGCGGGGTTTTTTTCATCGAGTCAGTAAACCGGCGAATCGATCAACCTGTATGCCGGACTGAAGCACAGCTCCTGCTCTCAGTTTATCAATGAAAAAGGCGGTACCGTCGATGAACTTCAGATGCTGACCGATCACGCGAGAAGGGACAGCGTCCTGAAGTATGCGGATGTTGAGCTTGAGAGGAAGCGGGAGCTGATGGGTAAAGTGTTTAAAGTGAATTTAAGTACAAGGGGTACAAAGTCCGGTTAGCCTTTTTTCTGGAGGGTTCGGGTATGAGTAAGAAACGGATCTTCACAGTCGGATTCGATCTGCCCGGTGAAGAGTTCGAGTACGTCCCTTTTGAATCGGATCGATCACTTCTTGACGCTGATATCGTTCTATTTGAAGTCGGCTTCGGACAACTCAGCGCCACCGAGGATTATGAAGGGACTCCCCTTTTCAGTAAGTATAATTCTCCATCCGTAGCTCAATATCTTTCGCACTGGCGGAATGAATTGGTCGCCTTCGTTAACGCTGGAAAACTGGCCATCATTTTCGTTCGCAAGCCCCGCCTATATTTCCGTTATACAGGAAACAAGACCTTCTCCGGAACCGGAAGGAGCCAGGTCACAACCAATGTCGTAGCACCGGTATCCAGCTATGAGGGCGTCCCCAATATCACCAATGCTGAAGGTAAAAGCGGAAAGGAGGTGAAGCTGACCGCTGAAGGTTCGTTCTTGGCACCGTACTGGAAAGAATTCGGCCCAATCTCAGAATATCAGGCGTTTATAGAAGGTAATTTCACTCAGAAAGTTCTAGTGACCAAGACCGGTGAAAAGACGGTCGGCGCCGTTACCCGCGGGAAAGGAACTCTGCTCTTCCTACCTCCGCTTAGCTTGGATGAGAAGAAGTTCCTGACTCATGAGGCCAAAAAAGGACAAACATTCTGGACAAAAGCGGCCCTTGAATTTGGAAAACGCCTTCTCAAAAATCTTATAGCACTTGCTGATGCTGTTAAGTCTAAATCGAAAACTCCGGCCCCCGTGTGGTCTCAAGACCCAGGTTATACGACCACTGAAGAATCTCAGATACAGGAATCCATCGCTAAGGTTACAAACGAAATAGCTCGTCTGCAGCAGAAGCGGACCACCCTGCAGGAGAAATTATTAGAGGCTGGCCAACTTCGAGGCCTGCTATACGAAACAGGCCAAGCTCTCGAGCATGCTGTTCGAGAGGCGTTAATACTATTTGGATTTTCCGCCAAGAATTATAAAGAATCAGATTCGGAATTCGACGTGATATTTGAAAGCCCTGAGGGACGCCTCATCGGAGAAGTGGAAGGCAAGGATAATAAGGCCATCAGCATCGAAAAACTCGATCAACTTGAACGTAATCTTCGGGAAGATTTTGCCAGAGAGGAAGTGACCAATTTTGCGAAAGGAGTTCTCTTCGGGAATCCGGAACGGCTTACTTCCCCCAACGAGAGAGGCGAAAGTTTTACGGCCAAGTGCATGACTGCAGCAGGAAGGAGTGGGATTGCTCTGATTCGCACCGTTGATATGTACAGCCCAGCCAGGTACTTACGCGAAAATGCAGATTTAGGTTATGCGGCGGAGTGTCGCAAAGTGATCCTCGAAACATCAGGAAGTGTAGTTAATTTTCCTCCCTCTCCTGCGCTGGAACAACTCGAAAAAACCGAAGCAGAAACGAGTTCCGAGCCAAATCCGAATGGCGAAAGCAAAAGCAGGGATTGATCTAAGAGGTATCTAAATGGAGAGCCATTGTATTCTGAGTTAGTTTCCTCCGAGGCAGCCTGCAAGACGGTTCTCTGTAAGGTGGTCATCCAATGTCATTAAAGAAGTGAAAGGAGGCTCTTATGGGTAGATGCGGTATTGGAACGGGGTGTGCTGGCGGTGGAGGGGTCTGCGGTATCGGAACAGGCTGTGCTGGCGGCGGTGGGGTCTGCGGCATCGGAACAGGGTGCGCCGGCGGCGGAGGGGTTTGCGGTATTGGAACCGGCTGTGCCGGAGGCGGAGGGGTTTGCGGTATTGGAACA
>Ga0209719_1000644_pt1 | contig 49695 bp, 51 predicted proteins | sample AD_JPNAS2_MetaG_FD_184421 | JGI IMG/M metagenome (GOLD analysis project Ga0209719, IMG submission 184421) | Active sludge microbial communities of municipal wastewater-treating anaerobic digesters from Japan - AD_JPNAS2_MetaG (SPAdes) (version 2) | ecosystem: Engineered > Bioreactor > Anaerobic...
CGATGGCGTAGGCCCAGCGCATGATCTCCGCCTCCTCCAGACCGGGGACGCTGTGGACGAGGCGCTCCTGAAGGGCGGGGGGGAGGCTGTTGCCCAGGCCCTTGGCATAGATCTCCTCCGTCTCCAGGCCTTCGAATTCCAGGACGACGGGATGCTGCTCCTTGTCGGCGAAGCGCATCACCTTGTCCTCCAGGGAGGGGCAGTAGCGGGCGCCGATCCCCTTGATCCGCCCCGAATAGAGGGCCGATTCCCGGATGTTCTCCCGGAGGAAGTCATGGGTCGCCGCCGTGGTGTGGCTGAAATACGAGGGCAGGCGCTCGGTTCGGAGGGATGCCGTGGCGAAGGAAAAGGGCTGGGGATCGGGATCGCTGTCCTGGCGCACCAGGCGGGAAAAGTCGATCGTCGCGGCCTTGAGGCGGGGCGGCGTCCCCGTCTTCATCCTCCCCATCTCGAAGCCCAGGGACCGGAGGTGGGCCGCCAGGCGCAGCGAGGCCATCTCCCCGGCCCGTCCCGCGGGGATCCGGGTCGTGCCGATGTGGATCAGACCGTTGAGGAAGGTCCCCGTGGTGAGGACCACCGCCCCGGCCTCATACTGCACCCCCGTCTCATCGATGACCCCCAGGACCCGGCCGCCGGCCACGACCAGCTCATCCACCAGCCCCTGGCGGAGATGGAGGCGCGGCTGGCGCTCCACCACGGTCTTCATGGCCAGGCGGTAGAGCTGCTTGTCGCACTGGACCCGGGTGGATTGCACCGCCGGACCCTTGGAGGCGTTCAGGAGGCGAAAATGGACGGCCGTCTTGTCGGCAAGCTTACCCATCTCCCCCCCCAGGGCGTCCACCTCCTTGACCAACTGCCCCTTGGCCAGCCCCCCGATGGCGGGATTGCAGGACATGAGGGCGATGGAATCGAGGTTGATGTTGAACAGGAGGGTCTCGCACCCCATCCGGGCCGCCGCCAGGGCCGCCTCGCACCCCGCGTGCCCCCCGCCGACGACGATGACATCATAGTTATTGGACAACTTCCCGATACTCCTTTTGACGGGCAATCTATCTTATGTAAGAGGCTTTTGCAACAGGTTGTGGACATGACCACGTATTGACATTTAATTCTGTTTATGTATATGATGCGTCATTCCTTCGGCAAGCAAATTATTTCCAATGTTTTTCGCGGACATGCCGAAACGTGGATAGGGATCTCCTGATCCTGAACCGCTTGCCTCAGGAGATTCGCAACAACTGCCACAACAACCCCAAGTGTCCCCGGCGGATCCTCAGCGAGATCGCCCGGAAGAAGCAGTACCGCTCCATGCTTAGCCGCTATCTAAACGAGATAATTTCCCGGTTGCAGCCACGCCGATTGGCCTGACAGCGCCGTCGGAAAGATCATAAAAAACGGCGAGGAGCGTCGTCAAATCGCTATTAATATCAAACAATTAACATATGCCGGAGCTCCGGCAAAGATTTTTATCCGGGGGATAACGAGCCGATAAGTCCGATTCTGAAACTGAATTGAGGAGATCAAAGCTGTTGCTGAAAAAGGCTCTAACGAGTAGGTCCACCGGACGCGACGGAACGACGCGCCATGTCGGTGACCATCGTGTTTGCCGAGAATCGACTTGACAACGATACGATGCTGACGTACGATATGTGGTACGATTAGGGGGAAATATAAAATGACGACTTTATCAGCATCTGAGGCAAGGAAGCGGCTATACAGTTTGGTCGATGAAGTAAAAGACTCACATGAGCCCGTCCAGATCGTAGGTAAGAGAAGTTCCGCGGTCCTCATAGCGGAAGAAGACTGGAAGGCGATTGAAGAAACACTCTATCTTGCTACCATTCCGGGGATGAGAGAGTCCATCATGAAGGGTCTCAAGACACCTGTAGAAAAATGTTCGGAGGAACCTGGCTGGTGAAGTGGCGAGTGGTCTTTACCAAACAGGCCCCAAGAGACGCTATGTGGACACATTACGAATAAAACGGCGAAGCGGGTAGCCGGGCCGCCGGAAGCGATGGCACCAGTCGGCGGAGTTCCCGTATTTTACACCGAAGCCGCTCAATACACCTGGAACTGGAGGCCCGTCTGAACGGGGCCATCTCCCGAGGGCAACCCCGGAAACGCCCTTTAAGGGGATGCTCACAAAGAGGGTAAAACGGGAAGCAGTATCGTCAATTGTTAAAGCATATCATCTAGTTGAATTATGCCGGTGCACCGGCGGAGTTTTTGCGGCGGGGCAAGAATCGCGGCGGCGGCATCCCCGATCTCGTCACTGTGATGGTAATATTTAAACGGACCTGAAGACCTTTTTATCTACAATCTAATGCGGCGGCAAGGAGGAGGTGATCGCCCCGCATGGAAACTTTTGACGCGGTGCACCGGCCTGTTTTCGTCGATACCGGTACCGATTGGGGAGGCAAAACATCAGGGAATGAAATCGAACATATAATCTGTATTTTCAGGTGAAACGGGGTTTCTTATCAGGCCATCATCCTAAAGAAGGCGGACCATTTCTTGATGCTGACGCGACCGGACGATTTCAACCAGGCACTGGAAAAGGCAATCTTGATGCTGCCGGGGGAAAAATGAGGTTGCCATAAGGAAAATGGAATCATGACGGAAGGATATGTTCACGGGTATGACCTGCGGGAAAACGTCCGCCTGCAGGATCAGGCCACGACCCTGGTCGAGCTGCTCCATGCCGATACGGCCTACCCGGCGGGGAGCTGCGTCCTGGAGGCCGGTTGCGGCGTCGGCGCCCAAACGGTGACCCTGGCGAAAAACAGCCCCGGAGCTGCGATTTTATCCATCGACATCTCGGAGACTTCCATTGCCCAGGCCGAACGGGAGATTCAGGCGGCCGGATTGACCAACGTGCGGTTCCAGCGGGGGGACATCTTCCAGCTCCCCTTTGCCCCCCAATCGTTCGATCACGTCTTCGTCTGCTTTGTGCTGGAGCATCTGGCGGAGCCCATTGCGGCCTTGGGGAAGCTGAAAGCCCTGTTGCGGCCGGGCGGGACAATCACCGTCATAGAGGGCGACCACGGCTCCGCCTACTTCTATCCGGACAGCGCGGCGGCCCGGGCCGCGATCCTCTGCCAGGTCCGATTGCAGGCCCGCGCAGGCGGGAACGCCCTGATCGGCAGATCGCTGTATCCACTGCTGGTCGAGGCGGGATACCGCGACGTCAGGGTATCCCCCCGCCTGGTGTATGTCGATGCGAGCAGGCCGGAATTGGTCGAGGGATTCACGAAAAAGACCTTCACGGCCATGATCGAAGGGGTGCGGCAAGCGGCGCTCACGGCGGGGAGCAGCGATCCCGCCACGTTCGACAAGGGGATCGGGGACCTGTACCGAACGACCGAGGCGGACGGCACGTTTTGCTACACCTTCTTCAAGGCCCTGGGGTGGAAGTAAGGCCACCGGCTTTACGGAAGCGGGCGTCGGCAACCATCCCGTCCCATCTGACCGGGCAGGGCCGTTTGATTTGGACCATGCACAAACCGGCGATTCAGATCATGATTTGCCTTGGGGAGGGAATAAACGGCAAAGGAATCGTGTAATAAATGGGGAAATTACAGCATAAAATAAAAGCAATTTAATTTTAATCGTTGGGTATTTTGTGGTAATAAGGACCAAAAACCAAGTTGGGATAATATGGGAAGGTGGCGGCGGGGTAGCACCGTGTTGACAACCCGGCGGGCGATCTTCACCATTGCGGCGGTCCTGATTTTCATCAGCCTGCTGCTGGGCGCCCGGGCCTACGCCGCCTCGTGCGAACAGGTCGCGGCCGCCGTCAACGCGCAGCTCACGGCACGGATCGATCCGCGGGAACTGGCGGAGGTCCTCCGCACCCTGGACCGGACGGACAACCGGCGGCTTCCGCCCAAGTTCGTGACCAAGCGCGAGGCCCGGGAGCGGGGATGGAAGCCGGGCCGGGATCTGTGGTCCGTTCCCGGACTCCGGGGCGCCAGCATCGGCGGCGACCATTTCCGGAACCGGGAGGACCGGCTCCCCGCGGGCAAGTGGCGGGAGGCGGACCTGGACTACCAGGGCGGCCGCCGGGGGGGTAAACGTCTCGTCTTTTCCGGGGACGGCAGGCGTTTTATCACGGTGGACCATTACCGGACCTTTATGGAGATACCGCTATGCCAATGAGAGCATGCACCCTGAACGGCGAGAATATACATTCCCTCGCCGATCTCTACGACCGGCTGGCGTCCGGGCTGTCCCTGCCGGAATATTTCGGCCGTAATCTCGACGCGTTGTGGGATGTGCTTTCCACCGACGTGGCGGGTCCGTTCGCGATCCGCTGGCGGCACGCCGCCGTTTCCCGGCAGGCCATGGGCCGGGATTTCCACCGGACCGTGCAGCTTCTCCAGGACCTGGAACGGGAACGGGACGACTTCACCCTCATGATCGAGGATTGAAGCAGGGAGGAAAGATGCCCCCAGCGGCAAGGATAACGCCCGAAACCGTCCTGCGTGACTACTTCCATGCCAAGGACGAGAACCGCCCCCATCTCCTGGATCAGGTCTTTACGCCGGATGCCCGGCTCGAGGTGGACAACCGCACCGGGGCCATCTCCTTCCCCGCGGTCACCGAAGGGCGGGAGGCCATTGCCGACGTTCTGGTCCGTAAATTTGCCCAAACCTATGAAAACATTTACTCTTTTTATATGGGCCGCCCCACCGGGGCCGCCGCGGCGGCCTTTTCCTGCGACTGGCTCGTGGGCATGTCGGAAAAAGCGGGCCGGGGCGTCCGGGTAGGGTGCGGCCGCTACCACTGGTCCTTCCAGGCCGGGCCGCCGCCCCTGGCGAACCGCCTCGTGATCACCATCGCGGCGATGCAGGTCCTGCCACCATCCCGGCTCACCGCGGTAATGGCCTGGCTCCGGAACCTGGATTACCCCTGGACCACCGGGGCGGCGGTGCGGGCCGGGACGCCGGACCTGGCGCCGCTGACCCCGGTGCTCCATTATCTCGGGCGCGGCGGTGCCGATTGAGTTTATGGGCCGCCGGCATACCGGCAAAACCGCCCGAATCGGCAATGGAAAGGCGAGCCGTGCTGGGGAAGCAACGGGTAAAACAATAGGGGGGCGGCAACTTATGGACAATCCCGCACGAAGACCGATCATAGGCGTCATGGGTCCCGGCGCGCCGGATACGCCGGAGCTGCTCGGCATGGCGGCGGAACTGGGCCGCCTCATCGCCCGGGCGGGCTGGATCACCCTGAGCGGCGGCCGCGACGCGGGGGTCATGGCGGCGGTGAACCGCGGGGCCAAAAGCGCCGGGGGGCTCACCGTGGGGATACTTCCGGGCCGGGACCGCCACGGGATCTCCGCCCATGTGGACATCCCCATCATCACCGACATGGGCAGCGCCCGGAACAACATCAACGTCCTGTCCAGCGATGTGGTCATCGCCTGCGGCATGGGCCGCGGCACCGCCGCCGAGATCGCCCTGGCCCTGAAGGCCGAAAAGAAGGTCATTCTCCTGGCCTGTCCCGCCGCCGCCCAAACCTTTTTTCGCGAGCTGGGCGGAGCGCTCGTCTCCGTCGCCGGTACCCCCGAGGAGGCCGTGGCGCTCTGCACGGCCGCAGTTAAGTACTAGAAATAACTTATATTTGATGGAAAAGAAAAAGATCCTCGTCAGTTGGAGCAGCGGCAAGGACGGCGCCTGGGTCCTCCACCTGCTGTGCCGGGACCCGAACGTGGAGGTCGCCGGGCTCCTGACGACGATAAACACCGATCATGACCGGGTTTTCATGCACGACACCCGCCGGGAGCTCCTGGCGCGGCAGGCCGCAGCGGCGGGGCAGCCCCTCCGGACGGTCGGGCTTCCCGACGTCTGTTCCAACGAGGAATACGAAGCCGCCCTGGGGCGCTTTATCGCCGCGGCCCGGGCGGAGGGGATCGGTGGCATCGCCTTTGGGGACATTTTCCTGGCGGATCTGCGGGCGTACCGGGAAAAGATGCTGGCGGGGACGGGGATGGAAGCCCTGTTCCCGCTCTGGGGCCGGTCCACGGCGGAACTCGCGGAAGAGATGCTCGCCGCCGGCTTGACAACCATCGTCAGCAGCGTCGATCTCCGGATACTGCCCGCCCGCTTTGCCGGCCGGCGGTGGTCCCGGGAACTCATCGCGGCCTTTCCTCCGGGCTGCGACCCCGGCGGGGAAAACGGGGAGATCCACACCGTGGTAGTGGGCGGACCCATGTTTCGTATGCCGCTTACCGTCCGCGTCGGAGAGATTGTAGAGCGCAACGGCTTCGCCTATGCCGACATCATCCCCATTGACGACGCCCCGAGCAACTCGGGATAAAAAACGTTTCAGGCATAATTACATTTACTTGAACAAGGACGCCAGCTTATCCCGGGCGGATGCCCCGGGCGCCGGGGAACCATCCGCCGCCCCGTCGCCCTCCCGAAAGACGAAGTAGTCGCAGAAATTGCTCCGGTCCTTGTCCAGGACCCGCTCCGCCTGGGATTCCCGGCAGGCGTTGTAGGCCCGGGGATCGTAGAAGCGGCAATTGCGGCAGACATGGAGGTCCCTCCCGCAGCGGGGGCAAACCTCCCGCCGGCCGATCTGGCCGGTAAGCAATATTTCGGTCCGGCAGTGGAAGCATAATCTCATCGCTACCTTTCCTTTCCCGGCCCCATCGCCTCCATATGCCCGGGGGCCTTGAAGGCCACGGCATCGATCTCGATCCGCGCCCCCCGGGGCAGGGCGGCGACCTGCACGGTGACCCGGGCCGGATAATCCCCGGAAAAGTAACCGCCGTAAACCTCGTTCACCGTTGAAAAGTCGGCCAGGTCGGTCAGGTAGATCGTCGTCTTGACCACATCGGCCCAGGAAAAATCCGCGGCCGCCAGAATCGCGGCGATATTCTCCATCACCTGGGCCGTCGCCGCCCGGATATCGCCCGCCACCAGTTCCCCCGTGGCGGCCCGGAGGGGGATCTGGCCGGAGACGAACAGAAACGGTCCCGCCGCAACGGCCGGGGAATAGGGACCGATCACCGGGGCTCCGGGAGGGGTAATGACTCGTTTTTTCATGGCATATTCCTTATGGGCATAGTTTCATAGACCCGCCCGTTCCATCCAGAAGAGGAGCAGGATCAGGGTCAGGCAAACCGGAGTGACGACGAGCCGGGGATTCACCAGCCCCAGACCCCAAAACCCACCCTCCCCTCCCCGGTAGGGGAGGGCGTGCGGAGACCTATTTCACAGGAGCTTCAAATCCGGCCGTTTCCCGAGGGCGCCGAAACGACGCCCTCCATCGGGAATGCCGTCTTTCCTGGAACCGCCGGCGGTGGCGCCGGGACGCGCCCGCTACGGCAGCTCGGCGATCCAGGATGCATCCTGGATCCAGCGCTGGGTAAGCACATTGAGGATGCCTTCGTTTTTCATCATGTTCAGGAAATTTTCGATCCAGTTGAGAAGCAACGGATCATCCGCCCGGACTCCGACGCCGATGGGCTCCACGCTGAAGGGCTGGTTGCTTACGAAACCCTTGTCCTTGTAGCGGAAGGCCTCGACGACCACATAGGGGTAATCGGACATGAGGGCCTTGACGGATTTGGCCTTCAGCAGATCCAGGGCCTCATCGTTGGATTTGACGATCACGAGCTTCGCCTTGGGAAGAAGCCTCCGGGCGATCTTTTCCGTCGTCGTCCCCCGGGGGACGGCAATGCTGAAATTGGGATTGTTCACATCCGCCGGGCCGTTGATGTTGAGGGCGATCTCCTTGGTGGTGAGGAGGGACTGGCCGGAAATGAAGTAGGGCCCCACATAGGCGATGCGGAGATTGCGGTCCGGGGTGATGGTCATGCAGGAGAGGATCATGTCGATGCGCTTTTTCTCCAGGGCGGGGATCAACTCGTCGAAGGGCAGGACCTCGACCCGCAGTTTCGCGCCCATGGCCGCGGCCATCATCCCGGCGAGATCCATTTCCAGACCCTGGACCTTGCCGTCCTTGGTCTTGAAAGACAGGGGTGGGTAACCGGCCGAAGTGCCGACGACCAGTTCCTTTTTCTTCAGGATCCCGTCGATCGTCGGACCGGCGGCGGCCACAGCGGCAAAACAAAAGACAAGGGCAAAGATGACGGACAACCGGACTAACGTTCTTTTCATGACTTATCTCCTTCGGTGATGATGAAATGGCGAAACGGGGTGATCTTAAACGAGGCTAAGCCGGGTGTCAATGCGAAATTGTCGGGATTCGAAGCTTGACGGCATCGTAAAAAGTCCGGATGCTTCGAAAGCGCTTCATCCCTCGTCACTGCGACGTACGTCCAAGTACGCCTCATTCCTCAGGATGCGCGCGCCTCGCCTGCGGATATTTTTACGATGCCATCCCAAATGGGACATTTTTTGACCTTTTACGATGTCATCATGCTTGTCAGCGCGGCGCAATCATTGTAAAAGGGACGATGGTGGCGGCTTCGCCATGGAAGGAATTAACCAGCGGCCGGTCTGGAGCGACAAGAAATTGATTTATTTGAAAAATATATCCTTGGCCTTCGGGGACAAAACGATCTTTGCTGACCTTTCCTGGCATATCACGGAACGGAGCCGGATCGGCCTGGTGGGCGACAACGGCGCCGGAAAAACCACCCTGCTCCGGGCCATCCTGGGCCGGGTGGAGCTGGACGGCGGGGCCATCGAGATCACCGACCGCCGGAACAGGTCCCTGGCCTATCTCCCCCAGGATCTCGAGGAGCTGCCCGACGTCCCATTGATGGATTATCTCCGGGACCGGTGCGGCATCGCCGCCCTGGAAAAAACCCTCCGGGTTTGCGAAGGGCAGATAGCCGCGGCGGTATGCTGCCTCCCCGGCGCCGCCGCCGGAGCGACGGGGGAAACGGAAAGCCAGGAAGAAGACGAGACGACCGCTTCCTACCGGCGGTTGTTGAAGGATTACGAGACGGCCCTGGCCCTTTTCAACGCCCGGGACGGCTACAGCTTCGAGGCCCGGGCCGGCCAGATCCTCAAGGGGTTCGGGTTTCGGGAAGCGGATCATCACCGAAACTGCGGGGAGTTCTCCGGGGGGTGGAAGATGCGGATCCTCCTGGCGGTGATCCTCCTTTCCCGGCCGGACATCATGCTTCTCGACGAACCGACCAATCATCTCGATACGGAGAGCATGGAGTGGCTGGAAAGCTATCTCAAGGATTATCCGGGGACCCTGATCACCGTCGCCCACGACCGCTTCTTCCTGGACAAGATGGCGACCACGATCGCCGAAATCGGCCGGGGCCGCCTGATCATCTACAAAGGAAACTATTCCTGGTATCTCCGGGAGAAGGAGCGGCGCCGGGCGGCCCTGGAGAAGGAACGCCACCTTCAGCACCGTGAGATCAAAAGGACCGAGGCGTTCATCGAGAGATTTCGTTACAAGGCCACCAAGGCCAAACAGGTCCAGAGCCGGCTGCGGCTCCTGGAGAAATTCAGCCCCCTGGAGGCGGGAGAATCGGAGCAGGCCGTCCGGATCAAATTTCCGGCGGGGACGAAAAGCGGCAAAGAGGTGCTCACCGTCCGCGACCTGGGAAAGGAATACGGCGGCATCCCCGTCTTCAGCGGAGTCGGGTTCACCCTGCACCGGGGCGAGCGGGTGGCCCTGGTGGGCGTGAACGGCGCCGGGAAATCGACCCTGTCGCGCCTCCTGGGCGGGGTGGAAGCCCCTTCCGCCGGGGAGATCCGCTACGGGCTCAACGTGCAGATGGCCTTCTTCTCCCAGGAAAGCGCCGAGAACCTCCGCTATGACCGGACGGTCTGGGAGGAGGCCCTGGACGTCCCCTCCCACAGCCACGATCAGGAGCGGCGGAATCTCCTGGGGGCCTTTCTCTTTTCCGGAGACGACATCCACAAGCCTGTCGCCGTCCTCTCCGGCGGGGAGAAATCACGGCTGGCGCTGTTGAAGATCCTCCTGCGGAAGACCAATCTCCTCATCCTCGACGAGCCGACCAACCACCTGGATCTCAAGACCAAGGACATCTTCCAGAGTGCCTTGCTGGCCTATCCGGGGACCGTGGTTCTAGTCTCCCACGACCGTTATTTCCTCGACCGCCTGGTGAATCGCGTCTTCGAGCTCCGGGACGGCGCGTGCCGCGAATATCTGGGCAACTACTCGGATTTCATCGAGAAAAGGCAATCGTCGCGAGATGTGTCGGCGATGGGAAAGACCCCGGAGGCAGGGGCGGAGGGAAGAGATCGGAAGGGGGTCACGCTCTCTGGGCGGACGTCGGGAGAGGCCAACGCCTCGGTGACGGACGCGAAGCGTGCCATCTCCGCCACTGCCGGCGCGGAGGAGGCGGCCGGAGAAGTCCGGGGAAACAGGTTCGTCGGCTGCACCGGCGAGTTCCCCGGTGAGGTCCCCGGAGGTGCCGGCAGGGCGGTCCGGACCCGGGAGGAACGGCGCCGGGAGGCGGAGGAACGGAACAGCCTGGCCAGACAGCGCCGGGCGCTGCGGAAGGACCTCCAGGCCGTCGAAGCGGACATCACCGACCGGGAGCAGCGCAAAGCCGCCGGCGAAGAGTTTCTCTGCCATCCTTTTAGCCACCGGGAACCGGAACGGATCAAACAGACGGTCCGGGACCTGAGGACATTGGAAAAGGAAATCGCGGCCCTCTACGACCGGTGGCACGAGCTGGCCGCGTCCCTGGAAGGCGTCTGAAAGTTATTCTTTCAATGTAGAGGATATGCCCTACAAACACCGGACCGCGGGGTTCGGAAAACCTCAAAGAAAACACAGGAGGAGTCGTTATGCCGGATCAGCAGATTCCCGCCATTGAGATGGAGATCACCCTGCCCGCGGACCTGGTCGGGGAATTGAAGCGGGCGGCCGCGGCCGTGGGCCACACCACCACGGAAATAACCCGGGCGGCCCTGGCGCATTATCTGGAGGCACGGCGGCGGTCAGGTGAAGAAGCGGTGAGCGCCGTCTATCTCTCCGCGCCGGTGACCGCCATGCTCAAGGGCTTTTACGAGGAAAACACCCTGCTGGGGGACTTGAAGCGCCACGGCGATTTCGGTCTGGGCACCTTCAACAACCTCGACGGCGAGATGGTGATGCTGGACGGGATCATCTACCGGCTCCGGGCCGACGGCAAGACCTATCCCGTGGCGGATGAGGTGCAGACCCCTTTTGCCTGCGTGACCTTCTACCGGCCCACGGTCAGCGAAGAGTTCGCGGTCGAGTTGGACTACGCGGCCTTCCAGGCGCTCCTGGGGCGTCTCCTCCCCTCGGACAACATGCTCTACGCCATCCGCGTGGACGGTTTTTTCCAGGAGGTGCAGGTGTGGTCCGTCTCCCGGCAGGAGAACTATCAGCCCCTGAACGAAGAAGATCACAACCGGCCCGCCCTGAGCTTTGAAAACATCCACGGCGTCCTGGCGGGCTTTTATACGCCCAAGTTTATCCGCTCCCTGAACTTCCCCGGCTTTCACCTCCATTTTCTCACGGCGGATCGCCGCTATGGAGGGCACCTCCACGCCTGCCGGACGGGAAGGATCGAGATCGGCATCCAGTTCATCCAGCAACTGAAAATGGATCTGCCCATGACCATCGATTATCTCACCGCGCACCTGCCGCGGTGAAAACGGTCTTACGCGCCGTCGAGGCCTCCGCGCTCCCGTCTCCGGTACCAGGCCGCCGGATCCAGGAGATATTCCTCCGTATCCTTCAGGGATACGTAATGCTCGTGCTCGATGTTGGCCAAAAGCTCGAAGAAGGACTTTTCACGGGGATCCGTAACGCTGTCTCGCAACCGGGCGTAATAGGCCGCCCCCTGGCCTTCGAAATCGATGGCCGTTTCCAGGGCCTTGCGGTCATCGGCATCGCCGGCGGCCCCCTGTCCCGCCTCCCGGACCATCTTCTTCAGGATGTCCCGGACCTTCGTCTCCTTGACCTTCAGCGGCACCGTCTCGGGCCACTTGCCCTCTTTGTCCCATTTCTCATGGAGCTGCTGGAGGCGCTCGTAATGCTCCAGCTCCTCCGCGGCGATCTGCTGGAACATCGCCTTGCCGACGGGATTCTTGGTCCGCTCGGCGTTTTTCAGATAGAACTCGTGTTCCCGCAGCTCGTTGTTCAGGGCTACTTCCAGGGCATTCAAACGATCCTTCATAGTGATCTCCTTTCCTTACGCGTCCGTGGTTTGTACCGAATCGACTTCACATATTGAGACGCTTTGAAAAATGGCTTCGCCGCGGCTCAGAAATCTTTTTCGCCTCTGAATGGGTAACGTATAATCCTTATTCATTACCAAGCGTTAAGTTCAATCACGCAACGGCGAAAAACATTTGAATCGCCGCTTGCGAACCATTTTTCCGCAGTTATGCAAAGCTCTCATATTGATTATCCGGGAAGGTATCATTTTCGTCCCCGACCGGTCAAGACACTTCCACTGCTTCCAGCTCGGCGACATGATCGGCGATATTCTGGCAATGGTCGGAGATGCGCTCCAAGTGGATGAGCATCTCGACGAAAACCGGCCCGGCCTCGGCCTGGCAGAGCCGTTTGTGAAAGCGCACCAGATGGCGCTCCCGGGCCGCTTTTACGGCGGCATCGATTTCGTTTTCCCGCCGGGTGACGGCGGCGCTCCGGTCACCATCACCCTGGCGGATCAGCAGCACCGCGTCGGCGATATTCATCCCTACCAGCCTCTCGATCTCATCGAGTTCCTCCTCGGCAAACCGGGTAAACTCGATCCGCCGCCGCTGCTTTTCCCGAGACAGGGAAACGAGGTTGATCATGTGGTTGGCCATGCGCTCAATATCGTCGGCCATGGCCGTATAGGCAAAAAGCCGTTCCGACAGGGTTGGTGAAAGGTCGTGGCAAGAGATCTTCCTCAGGTAGGAAACGATCTCGGCGCGCAGGTGATTTATCACCATCTCCACATAAAGGACGTCCCGCCTCTGTCCCTCCCGATAGACGGTCCGCAGCGGCGTTGCCCGGCGGTACATCTCCTCCACGATAACGATCTGGCGCTCCAGCTCCCGGGATACGATTTCCAGGGCAGAGACGGGATCCGCCAGGGCGTCTTCCTTGAGAAACTCCGGCCACAGGGGGAGAGTCTTTTCCTCCCCGGGGAGCATACGGACCAGGAGGCGAGCCACCAAACTGAGCACGGGAAAGAAAAGGACGACGATGATCAAGTTGAACATGAGATGACCCAGGGCGATCTGCTGGGCGACGCTGGGCGACAGACTCCGCAGCAAAGCAAGAAACGGCGGCAGGGCGGCCATGCAGATCGCCGCCCCCGCCGCCTTGAAGAAGAAGTGGGAGAAGGCGGCCCGCTTGCCGCCGACGCCGGAGACCATACCGGCCAAAAGGGCGGTCACTGTGGTGCCAACATTGGCCCCGATGACCATGGGCAGGGCGTTGTCCAGGCTGACCAGATCCTGCTGGGCGAGAATGGCGAGGATGCCGATGGGGATCGCCGAGGCATGGATCAGGCCCGTGAACAGGGCCGAGAGGGTAAATCCCAGCAGGGGATGCTTGGCCTCCCGGAAAAAGCCGACGATCTCCGGATGCTGCTGCAGGGGGGCCGTCGCCGTCCCCACGACGCTCAGGCCGAAAAACAGGAGGCCGAAGTAGAAGATCGCCTCCCCCAGACTTTTGCGCCGCTCCTGGGCGGTAAACCAGATGATGCCGCCGACGATGACAAACAGCGGGGAGGCGTCGGTGATCTTCCAGACCACCAACTGGACGATGACCGTCGTCCCGAGATCGGCTCCCAGAACAATGGCCAGGGAGTGATAAAAGGTGATCAATCCGGCGCTGACCATCCCCACGGCAATGACGGTGGTGGCGGAGCTGCTCTGAAACAGGACCGTCGCCGCCACGCCGGTCAGAAGGCCGAAAAATGGACGCCGGACGGCGTATTTAATGTGGTCCCGGATCCGGGCGGTGAAGAGTAGCTGGATTCCCGCCCCGAGCTTCATCATGCCGAAGAGAAACAGGGTGATCCCGGCGCTGAGGAGAAGAAGCATTTTTATCATACTCTGCCTATTTATATCATCGAAGTCCTTAATGCAAGGCAGCCGTCATCACCGGGATGAGGGGAGCAGGCAATGGAACGGAATAAAGTCGGCGACATCTATCTCCTTTACTTTTCCCGCATACGCAAGTAAGATGCTCCAAGCGGGCATTGATCGATTGGCCCCGTAACCGCCCCGGAGAGCGGCTGATTGACTCTTATCGTCGGGGTCACTTCCGCGGGGCCGGAGGTGCCTGCCGCTCCCAATCCATTCCTTCCGGTCACGGAAACAGCTTCGCGGGATCGAGAACATGCTTGATAGCCTGGAAATCTCAAGGGTCCTATCCGCCGCGGCCATGGCCATGGCCGCCATGTCTTCCCTCCTGATCGGCACCTTTGTCGGCGTTTATGCCAAGCCCTCGCAAAAGATCGGCGCCATGGTCATGGCCTTCGGGACCGGAGCGCTGATTCAGGCCCTCGCCCTCCAGCTTGCCTTCGAAGGGGCGGAAAGGCTGATTCATCAGGCCCGGCTCAGTGGACTCCATAGCTGGCTTTGGGTGGCGGGAGGATTCATCGCCGGCGGCATCATCTATTATATTGGCAACCGCATCATCGATAATTACGGCGGGGCACTCCGTCACCCGGCCATGGCCAAGCTGTACCTGCTCAAGAAAAAGCGGGAGGAATCCTCGGCCATCCTGGAGAAACTGTCCCAGATCGACCTGGTCCGCCAACTGCCCCCGGAAGAGATGGAAGACGTCCTGCTCTGCGTACAGCCCTGCCGTTTTGCCGCCGGCGACATCATCTTCAATCAGGGAGACCGGGGAGATGCCCTGTATTTCATCGATGCGGGACAGGTGGATATAGGGGTGAGCAGCGATACGGAAAAGTCGAGAAAGATAGCCACTTTGACCACGGGACATTCCTTCGGGGAAATGGCGCTGCTAACCGGGGACCCCCGTTCCGCCACGGCGATGGCCGCCACGAGTGTGTCGCTGCTGAAAATCGACAAGATCCACTTTGACGAGCTCATCGACAAATCCCCCAATCTTCGGAGCGCCGTGGAACGCCTCAACTCCCAGCGGGTCGTGCAAAACGTCCAGGCGGCGGGATCGGCCATGGACGCCGCCCACTGGCAGCAGGTGGCGATCGCCAACATCCAGCGGTTAAGCAGAAACGAAGAAGTCTCCATGCTCAAGAAACAGGCCACGACCGGGGCACCGCTGGCCATCTTTCTCGGGGCCATGCTGGACGGCATCCCGGAATCCGTGGTCATCGGTTCGAGCTTCCTGTCCCTCGCCGATTATCAGTACACATTTCTGGCCGCCGTTTTTCTCTCCAATCTCCCCGAGGCAATGGCATCCTCCCTGGGGATGCGGGAGGCGGGCTTCAGCAAGAGACGAATTTTCCGTTTATGGGGCGGACTGATCGTCGCCGGCGCCTTTGCCGCAGCCTGCGGCAATATCTTCTTCTCCACGGCGCCACCCACCGTTCTGACCTTCATGGAGGCCATTGCCGGCGGCGGCATCCTGGCCATGGTCGCTTCCGTCATGATGCCCGAAGCTTACGAACACGGGGGTGCCGAAGTGGGACTTTCCACTATCGCCGGATTCCTGGCGGCCTTCCTCTTTTCCTTTCTGTAGCGGCAGCGGAAACGGCGCTACCGCCATGAACTTCTTCCCTTTACAATCCATATTTTTACTGCTAATGACCCGCATTCAAAACCCTGTTTATGGAGCGAAAATAATTTTGGATCACCCCAACATCCACCGCCTGACCTGGGAAGGCAAAGAGCTGGTACTTGTGGGCACGGCCCATGTCTCCCGGGAAAGCGCCGAGCTGGCCGAGGCCGTCATCGCCGCCGAATGCCCCGACGCGGTATGCGTGGAGCTCTGCAAGTCCCGCTACGAGGCCATCAAACAGCGCGAAAAATGGCAGGAAATGGATATTGTCAAGGTCATCCGTGAGAAACGGACATCGGTCCTCCTCTTCCAGTTGCTATTGGCCTCCTTTCAGAAAAAGATCGCCGAGAAGCTCGGCATCACCCCCGGCGAGGAGATGATCCGCGCCGTCGCCCGGGCGGAGGAGTTGGGGATCGCCGTCGTCCTCGCCGACCGGGAGATCCGCATCACCCTCCTGCGGGCCTGGCGGAAAATGGGTTTCTGGACCAAAATCCGGGTCCTGCCCGAGATGATCGTCTCATTGTTCTACACCGAGGACATCACCGCGGAAGAAGTGGAAAAGCTCAAGCAACAGGACGTCCTCGAAGTGGCCCTCCAGGCCTTCGGGGAAAAACTGCCGACCCTGAAGGCCACCCTCATCGATGAACGGGATGCCTACCTCTCCCATACCATCAGTCACGCGGACGGTCGGAAAGTCGTCGCCATCGTCGGCGCGGGACACATCCCGGGCATCAAGGTGAACCTGGGCCGGAGTGTCGATATGGAAGCCATCAACACCGTCCCGCCGCCGGGTATCTGGGCGCGGTACGCTGGATGGGGATTTTCCGCGGCGATTGTGGTTCTCTTTATCGCCGGATTTTTCTATTCCGGCGGCCGTACCAGCATGCACATGGTCGCCTCCTGGTCCGCCATCACCGCGGCCTGTGCCGGCCTGGGGGCCCTCATGATGCTCTCCCACCCCCTGACGATCCTTGCCGCCGCCCTTTCCGCGCCCATCGCCACCATCCACCCTCTGGTTGCAACCGGCTGGGTCGCCGGGCTGACCGAGGCGTCGTTGCGAAAACCCCAGGTCCGGGACTTTCTGGAGCTGAAGGACGACATCAGCTCAGTGCGGGGGTTTTTCCGCAACAAGATCACCAGGCTGCTGATCCTGGTGGCGTTTGTGAACCTGACCACTATGGCGGGAGTCCTGGTGGCGATTCCGGTAATCATGAAGCACTTCTTCGCCGGGGGCTGAGATGGAGCAGAAAAGAACATCCGGACTCTGCCCCAACTGCCGCAAGCTTATCAGTCTCGACGAGACGTCCTGTCCCTATTGCGGTCTCGCCAATCCCGGTTCGCGCCGGATGCGCTTTTTTTTGGCCCGCTGGGCGGGAGGTAACGGGGACCTCGTCAGGATCATTATTTACATCAACGTCGCCTTCTATTTCCTCTCCCTGCTCCTGAATCCCCGGGGAATGGGGATGACAATGAACCCCCTGATGCTCTTATCTCCTTCGGAAGGGAGCCTATTCCTCCTCGGGGCGACGGGAACCCTTCCCATCGGCCACTTTCACCGCTGGTGGACCCTGATCACCGCCTCCTTTCTTCACGGCGGGCTGCTCCATATCTTTTTCAACATGATGGCCCTGAATCAACTGGGGCCCTTCGTGGTGTCGGAATTCGGTGTGCACCGTTTCGCCGTCATATATATCGTGACGGGAATCGCCGGGTTTCTCCTGTCCTTTTTCGCCGGCATCCCCTTCACCATCGGCGCCTCGGCGAGCATCTGCGGCCTCATCGGGGCCATTCTCTACTTCGCCCGGAGCCGGGGCGGTTACTTCGGAGCGGCGATGTACCGCCAGGCCATGGGCTGGGTGGTGGGTCTGGTCCTTTTCGGGCTTCTCGTACCGGGGATCAACAACTGGGCCCATGGGGGCGGCCTGGCGGCCGGCGTAGCCGCCGCCTTCATCCTGGGCTATGAGGAGCGGCAACAGGAAGCGGCCGGGCATCGCGTCCTGGGCAAGGTCTGCATCTACGGCACCGCGATCCTACTGGTCTGGGCGGTCTTACAGGCGTTTTCCCAGCTTCTGCAGCATGCCGCCTTTTTACGCTGATTTTTCCGCCGCCCCTTAAGCACCGGATGCCGGATCAAGTCCGGCATGGGAAATCTATCTTGTCGAAGGTCCTATATTAATTGCGAGGAGGAAAACCGATGAAGAATAACTTTATTGCCGTATTATCGATCCTTGTCCTGACCGTGCTGGCCGGTTGCGAGGGCGGGCTGGTCCTCGGGGGAAAATCCGTAGCCGTGCAGGACGGGCAGGTAGTACAGTCCAGCGGTTACGTCGTTTCCTCCTATACCTGGCCGTTCGAAACGGTTTGCCTGGCCCTTGACAACACCCTCAAGGAGATGCAGGCGGTAGTCAACGAGAAGACCGTAAAGATCGGCAAGGCACGGGTGCTGGCGGTCATCCAGGGGGAAAAGGTGATCTTCGAGGTGGAATTCAAGGACAAGGACAAGACCGACGTGTCGATCCTCGTCGGCCTGGGGGGGAGCAATATCGCTTCCCGCCTCATCCACGACCGTCTGCGCCAGCAGTTGGAGAAAACCTCCTCCTGACGAGGGCGCGGGCTTCCGCGGGCGTGGCGATCTCGCCCCGGAGCTGGGCGTCTTCGATCATGGTGAGGATCTCCCGAAACACCGGACCGGGAGAAAAGCCCAGGGCCAGCAAATCGTCGCCCGTCAGGAGCCGGGAGGGATGCAGATCCTCCCCGGTCATCTCCCCGAGCCGTTCCCGGCAGAAGGCTTCATTGTCCAGGAGCCCGTGGCTCCCCAGGCAGTCGAGGCGATGGAGGACCAGGTGCAGGTGGAAGTCGGGCAGGCGCAGAAACTTCTTCAGGGTGTGGACCCGCATCTGGCGGACGTGCATGAACCGCATATGGTTCGCCACGAGGGCCAGGACGACATCTCCGTCCTCCCGGGAAAACTTGAGCCGCTTCAGAACCGCCGCGGCGATTTCCACCCCCTTGGACACATGTCCATAGAAATGAATCCCTGTTTCATCTTCCATCCGGGTGGCGGGTTTTCCCGCGTCGTGAAAGAGGATCGCCCAGGCCAGCCGTTCGGCTTCCTCTCCCGTAAGATTTTCCGAAGGCAGTAGGGCCAGCATGCGCAGGGTATGCTCCCACACATCGCCCTCGGGATGGAAGCGGGGCGGCTGCTCCACGTCCCGGAGGGCGACAAGCTCCGGCAGGAGCCGGGATAGAAGCCCCGATGAATCAAGCAGTTCCATCCCCCGCCGGGGTCTGGGTCCGGCCAGAATACGGTTCAATTCCTCCCGTACCCGTTCGGCACTGACCCGGAGGATCTTGTCCGCCTGGCGGATGATGGCCGCCAGCGCGGCGTCCTCGACCCGGAAGCCGAGATTGGCGACAAATCGGACCGCCCGGAGCATACGGAGATGATCCTCGGCAAACCTCTCCTCCGGAGCGCCGATGGTCCTGATGAGGCCATCTTTTAGATCCGCCCGGCCGCCCACATAATCGACGATCTCCCCGGTTTCGGGATCCATGAGGAGGCCGTTGACGGTGAAATCCCGGCGACAGACATCCTCCCGGGCGCCGGCGAAAGACACCCGGGAAGGGTGGCGCCCGTCCTCGTAATCCGCTTCTTTCCGGTAGGCGGCCACCTCGTAGGCATACTCCCCCTCCCGGACCAGGACCACCCCAAAGGCGGCCCCGACGGGGTAAGTACTGGGAAACGCTACCATAACCTGTTCCGGACAGGCGGATGTGACAATATCGTAATCATCCGGTGTTTCCCCCCGGAGGAGGTCACGGACGCAGCCGCCGACGAAAAAGGCCTCGTGACCCGCCTCGCGCAGGGCCCGAACAATTCTTACCGCCCCGTCCCATTTCGACGCAGCTCCGTTCACCACAAGGGGTAAAACCATCCGGCGGCATTCATCCATCTTCGTCGTCGTCTTCCGGGGGAGCGGCGTCCCGCTCCTTTTTCGCCTGCCGGAAGCGGCAGGCGAAGATTACCAGCAGCACCAGGGGGACGCCGCCGATGATGATATTCTCCAGGTTCCAGGGCGGGCGTAGGAAGAAAAAGGCAAATAAAACCACCGAAACGATTATGAATGTCCACAACAACTGAATCATCTTCTCCTCCTCGCTTCCATGACCCGACCGCTGGCGGCGATCTTTGCGGGCCTTGTAAAGGCATCCTTCAGCATTTCTCTCCGGCCGCCTTGTCTTTGGCTGTCCGGCCCAGCTTGATGGCACAGAATTCGCCGCACATGGTGCATCCCTCGTCCTGGGCGCTGGCGCTCTTTTCCAGGAGGGCGCCGGTCCGTTCCGGGTCCAGGGAGGCATCGACCTGTCCCTGCCAGTCGAACTCCTTCCGGAACACCGCCATACGCCGGTCCCGTTCCGCCGCCCCCGGCAATCCCTTGGCGATGTCGGCGATATGGGCGGCGATCCTGGCGGCGACGACCCCTTCCCGAACATCCGCCGGGGTTGGGAGGCGGAGATGCTCCGCCGGGGTGACATAGCACAGATAATCGGCCCCGGCCGCCCCGGCGATGGCGCCGCCGATGGCGGAGGTGAGATGATCGTACCCTGGGGCGATGTCCGTGGGCAACGGTCCGAGGACATAGAAAGGCGCCCCGGCACAGATCCGTTTCTGGATGAGGATGTTGCTCTCGATATCGGTTAGGGGGACATGCCCGGGCCCTTCGATCATCACCTGTACGCCCCGTTCCCGGGCCCTTTTGGCCAACTCTCCCAGGAGGATCAATTCCTGGAGCTGCCCGCGGTCGGTGGCATCGGCCAGGCACCCCGGCCGCAGCCCATCGCCGAGGCTCAGGACGATTTCATATTTCCTGGCGATATCCAGGAGACGGTCGTAATGGGCGTAGAGGGGGTTTTCCTCGTCGTTGCATTCCATCCAGTGGGCGGTAATGGACCCCCCCCGGCTTACTATGCCCAGGATACGGCCCTGGTCCTCCACCGCCGCCACGCTCCGCCGGGTCACCCCGCAATGGACGGTGATGAAATCCACCCCGTCCGCGCCGTTTTCCTCAATGACTTCAAACATGTCATCGGCGGTCATCTCCACGATGGCCCTGCTTCGGGCCAGCATCCGGGCCGCCGCCTGATAGATGGGGACGGTGCCGATCACCAGGGGGGAAGCCGCCACGATGGCCCGGCGGATCGCCCGGATATCGCCCCCCGTGGAGAGGTCCATGATGGTGTCCGCGCCGGCTTCGACGCAGATCCGCACCTTTTCCAGTTCATCCGCCAGATCGGCCCGGTCCTTGGAGGTGCCGATATTGGCGTTGATCTTGGTCCGCAGGCCCTTGCCGATGGCCAGGGGCGCGATGGCGCCATGGACCTTGTTCCTGATGACGACGATGTTCCCCGCCGCCACGCCGGCGCGAATGAACTCCGGAGGGCAGCCCTCCCGTTCCGCGCTTAGTTTCATCTCTTCCGTAATCACGCCCTCTCGGGCCAGTTCTATCTGGGTCATGTCTCCCGCTCCCGGCGGCCCGGGCAAGCTTTTCTGTTTCCCTTCCGGCCGCCTGTTTTTTTGACGACATCGTAAAAAGTCGCTAATCGCCCGCCCCTTCAAGGCTGGGGCGGGCGATCTGGTTCTCGCTCCCTATAGCTACCTCACCTTCAAGGGGAGGGTTGGGGGGGTGGGTATGGGTTTGATCCCCCCTGCGATCATTAATCTTACCCCTTCCTAACCTCTTTTACTCGTTCATCTTTCCGTCCCGCCGGACGGAGCCGGACACACCCAATGGTTAACGGGTCCGTGGCCCGCCCCGAGGCGCAGGGAGTTTCCGATGACGGCGGCCATATAATCCTCGACGGCGACCATGGCCTCCGGGACGGACCGGCCCTGGGCCAGGACCGTCGCCAGGGCCGCGGAAAAGGTGCAGCCCGTTCCGTGGGTGTCCTTCGTCGCGACCCGTACAAAGGGAAACTCGTAAAAATCATTTCCGTCATACAGGACATCCACCGCGGCGCCGATGAGATGACCGCCCTTGACGATTACGTTTTGCGCCCCCAATTCGTGGATAATCCGGGCCGCGGCCTTCATGTCCGAGACGGAAGCGATGATGACGTCGGTGAGGATCTCCGCCTCGGGGATGTTCGGCGTCACCACCAGTGCCAGGGGCAGCAGTTTCGCCATCACCGCCTTCCGGGCGCCGGGCTCCATGAGCGACGCCCCGCCCTTGGCCGTCATGACGGGATCGACAACGAGCTTATCGATGCCGTATTGTCCGATTTTTTCCGCCACCACCTCCACGACGGCCGCCGAGGAAAGCATCCCGGTCTTGGCGGCGTCCACGCCGATATCCCTGGCCACGGCGTCGAACTGGGCGGCGATGAATTCCACAGGCACCTCGTGGACGGCATGGACCCCCAGGGTGTTCTGGGCCGTCAGGGCCGTTATGACGCTCATCCCGAAGCCCCCCAAAACGGTGATGGTCTTCAGATCCGCCTGGATTCCGGCACCGCCGCCGGAATCGGAACCGGCAATGGTCAATATCCTCTTTATCCCTTTCAAAATGATCTCCTTTGTTCTGTCCGGCCCTCCGGCGGTATTACCGGACTAACCATCATACCCACTCCGGGTACAACGAAAGATGAAAATATCCGGTTATTTGCCGACATTTTCATATAAAGCCACGACGCGTCGATAATGGATCACCAAAAGACTCCCTTCCCCAACCTTAATACGCCCCGTCGTCGCGGCCAGGCGGTTGCTGATCCCGTAGGGGCGGGACAAGGTCATGGCGGCGCCGACCAAGGGGTACTCGAAACCGGTAAGGTCGATCCCCGCGGCATCACCGCCCAGGGGGAAGACGGAGACGGTCTGCCCCGCCTCGCCCCGGATCACGGCCTCTCCGGTTACCGCGAAGACATCGCAGGACTCATCCCGGAGGACAACCGTCGCCCCCCTATTTCTCCCCAGGAGGAGGAGGCCGATATTGGCCAGGGTGTGGTCCAGGCGGTTTCCCAGGGCGCCGAAGACCAGGATCTCCCCGGCCCCCATCGCCAGGGCCCGCTCCAGGGCCAACTGGGTGTCCGTCTCGTCCTTCCGGGCGGGATAGCCAGCCATGGAGATCCCCTCCGCCCGAAAAGAGCATTGCAGCTCTTCGGCCAGGGAATCCAGGTCACCGACGATCAGATCGGGAACCACCCCAACGAGCCGGGCATAACGGGCGCCGCCGTCGGCGCAGAGGACGGCATCCGGGGCGGCGGCGGCCAGTTCCCGCCGGAGCCACTCCAGATCTTCGATCCGGGAACCCGCCAGGACGACAATCCTTTTTTTCCCGTCACCGGGCATCGCGCCTCTTCCTTTCCAACGCCCTTTCCCGATCGCCCGGGCAAGAAGCGGCTGTACATATTTTCAACCCGGCACGGGTCATCAAGGAACTCCCCGCACCGGCTGCCGGCGGCGGCAAAACAATGGGGCCGCCCCGGAATAGGAGACGGCCCCACAAAAATTCGCTCATCCTGCTGCCACTCCCTACGCTGGCATTACCCAGGTCAGGTTCAAAGGGTAGCTTCTCAGCCGTACCGGCGCCCCTGTCGAATATTTTATCATGACGACCCCGGAAGGAGGCGGGCGCTTCTGTCCGCTGCCGGTTCACGGGGCTGGCGGGAACTTTACAAATTCATACCGGGAAATGCAAGGATTATTTAGGCGATGACGGTCCGCCAACTTCCCGAGGGGATGCGCGGCATCCCTTCGACACTCATGTCCACAAAATAGGTCCAGGCCGGACATTTCGAGCCGTCCTCCCTGGTCACCTCGATGATCGCCCGGCGGAAGAAGGCGCCGGTGGCGGCATAGCGTTTGGCCGTTTCCACGATGTCGAGTATTTCGAAGGCCTTTTTCGGATCCGTCAGGGTGTAGATCTCGCCGATCACATGGGACCGTCCCGTTACATCGGGGATCATGCAGGGGAATCCTTTCCAACTGTTGTAAAGGAGCCCGTGGACCCGGGCGGGCTGGCAGGATTCGAGATCGGCCCATGCCGCCAGGAGATAATGCCGGGGGCCTTCGCTCATCAGGGTGCCATAAACGAAGATGTGTTTGATCGGATAGTCCGGATCCCTTCCTTCCGCCACCGAGGTGAAGACGCCCGCATCGATCCCATGGACGGCCATCCCTTCCCGAACGATGCGGTGATAATCGGGATGGAGGGGCATGAAGACCGGGGAGGTTTTCGAGGCGTCGATCTGATAGGCGACGGCGACATGCTCCCGGCCGTCGTCGGTCAGGGCAACGATGTTGAGGTGCTTGTACATGTTCTCCGTGTCGCCCTTGATGTCCAGAACGTTCCAGCCGCCGGGAAGGACCCGGAAAAGCGCCCCCGGCGTCGCTTGCCCGAGCTGGTATTTTATGTTCAGGATGCCGCCCCGGCGAAAGTGGGAATAGTAATTGGCGATGAGACGGGTATCGGGAAGATAGGCGTTGGCCAACTTCTCCCCCAGGGGATAGTCGAGCCCGTGCTCCTGGCACCATTTGGCCAGATCGTCCCGATTCAAATTGGAACCGTAGGCAAAATAGAGGAGTTCGCCGGTCATGATTCCTTTGCCTTCCTGGGAATATCGAAGAGCCGCATGGCGTTGCGCGACGTCTCCCGGCCCACCTCATCGAGGGAAACTCCTTTGAGTTCCGCCACCTTTTGGGCCGTCAAGACTACACAGGCCGGTTCGTTGCGCCGGCCGCGCCGCGGATGGGGTGTGAGGTAGGGGGCGTCCGTTTCGATCAACAATCGCTCCAGCGGCACCTGCCGCACCACCTCCCACAACCGCTCCGACTTGGCATAGGTCACGGGACCGGCAATGGAGATATGGAAACCCATCTCCACACAGGTCATGGCCATGGCCGTATCTCCGGAGAAACAGTGGATAACGCCCCCCGTCCGCCCCTGCCAAGCCTTCAGGGTCGCGACGGTCTCCCCGTGGGCCTCCCGGTCGTGGATGATTACGGGCAGGCCCAGGTCCGCCGCCACCTCCAGTTGCTCCGCAAAGCGCCGCCGCTGGATCTCCGGCGGGGTCAAATTGCGGAAAAAATCCAGGCCGATCTCCCCGTATGCCACCACCGCTTCATCCCCGGCCAGAGTTTTCAATACGTCGTAGGTATTATGGTCTATCTCTTTGGCGTCATGGGGATGGATGCCGACTGCCGCATAGACGGCGGGGTCTCTCCGGGCGATCTCCAAGGCCTTGCGGCACTCCCGGAGCGTCGTACCCACCGTAACGATGTAATCGACCCCGGCCGCCGCGGCCCGCAGGATAACATCCTCCCGATCCCGGTCGAATTCTCTCATTTCCAGATGGGCGTGGGAGTCGATAAACATGCTCTTGCTCAGGAAGCGCCGTCGTCCTGCCTCTCCATTACCGTGGCCAACGGTTCCGCGTTGGCGGCTACATCGGGAAGGTTCTTTAGATTCTCCCGCAGGTCCTCCTCCTTCAACTCCCCGGCTCTGATCTTCATCTGCAGGATCCGTTTGTCCATGCTGCCTTCGTAAACCTGTTTCACCATTTTTTTATCTCAACTCTCCTGGAGCGATTTTTTCGCCCGGTCCAGACATGCCGCCGCCTCGCAACCCATGCGGTCGAGGAGTTCCCGGCAGGTGGGGATATCCTTGATGAAGCCGATGGACTGGCCGACCATGAGCGGCGCATAGTCCACATCCCCGGTTTCCCAGGCCTCCTTGACCCTTTGGCCGGAAAGCAGGGGAATCAGTTCGGCAAATCCCCCGCCCCGCTTCTCGATGGCGCACACCTCTTCCAGGACCTTGGTTTTGAGTCCCCGGCCCTGAAGGCCCAGAGACTTTCCATAAATGACCGTCTCGTGTTCCTGACGGCGGACCAGTTCCTGTTTGATGTTCTCGTGGACCTCGCATTCCCGGGTGGCCACGAACCGGCTGGCCATCATAACCCCCTGGGCCCCCAGCACCAGGGCTGCCGCCAGGGCCCGGCCGTCGGCGACACCGCCCACGGTTACCACCGGGATCCGGACCGAATCGACAATCCGGGGCGTGAGGACCATGGTGGTCACATCGTCGTCGAGGGGATGGCCGCCCTCTTCGATTCCCGCAGCGTAGATCCCATCGTAGCCCACCTTTTCGGCATGGAGGGCGTGGCGGATCGAACCGACCTTGTGGAAGAGCTTCACCCCCGCCCGCTTGAGATCCTCGATGGCGGCCATGCCGGCCACCTTGTCCACCGGGGTCCCGGAAAACTCGATGCCGCTGATCCGTTCCTCGGTGCAGACCCGGATGTACATCTTGTGATGCTCCGGGGTGATCCGCACGGACGGTAGGAGGGTGATGTTGACCATAAAGGGCTTGTCGGTCAGGCGCCTCGTCTCGGTGATGGCGGCGCGGAATTCTTCCTCGGTCTCGTAATTGCCCGCCGTCAGATTGCCCATCCCGCCGGCATTGGAAACGGCGGCGCAGAACCGGGGCTTGCAGAGCCACATCATGGCCCCGCAGATGACGGGATATTTGATGCCGAACATCTCGGTAATGGCGGTTTTAAAAAGCATTGGTTTCTCCTTGGGTTATTGGTCCCGTCCCGGCTATCGGCCGGGGCAGCCGCCAGCCGATAGTATTGAGCGGCGGCCCGCTTCGGTTTTTCTTCGTCCCTACGGCCGGCGCCCCGCCCTGCCGGCGCCTTTCTTCATCTCCGACCCATCACTTAAGCATGGCCCAACGGGAAGTTGGTTTTAATGAAAACTTGCCTCCATGTCAATACTTTTCCTCCCTTGCCGCCCTATGGACCCTTGACACCCGGCGGGTAATCGGCTAATTTCCCGGAGCGCCGCGGCGGGCCGAACCGGTGATGCACCGCGGTCAACCCCAGGCGCAGTCCGGAAGGAGATCTATTCGTAAAAAGAGAGCTTTGCATAACTGCGGAAAAATGGTTCGCAAGCGGCGAATCAAATGTTTTTCGCCGTTGCGTGATTGAACTTAACGCCTGGTTGTGAATAAGATTTATACGTTTCCATACTGAGGCGAAAAAGATTTCTGAGCCGCCGCGAAGCCATTTTTCAAAGCGTCTCAAAAACATGAAACGCCAGGATTAGATTATATGGCAACTTACGTTCTTGTCCATGGGGCAACGGCCGGGGGCTGGATCTGGGCGCCGGTGCCGGAAATGCTGCGCCGGCAGGGACATGCGGCCTATACTCCCACCCTGACGGGGCTGGGGGAGAGGTCCCACCTGTTGCGGCCGGACATCGATCTGGACACCCACATAACCGATATCGTCAACGTATTCAAGTTCGAAGACCTCCACGATACCCTTCTGGTCGGTCACAGTTACGGCGGCGCCGTAATTGCCGGCGTGGCGGAAAGGATTCCCGAGCGTATCCGGCGGCTGATCTATCTCGATGCCTTGATCCCTGAGGACGGCCAGGCCGTCAAAGACCTGTATCCGAATGATATAGCCGAACTTCTCGGCACCTACATCGAGGCCCGGGGAGACGGTTGGCGCTATCCGCCCCCGGAACCCCGGGGCGACCCCCGCTTTGTCGATCACCCCGCCCGCACGATGTTCCAGACCCTGACCCGGAACAATCCCCAGGCCCGGGGAGTCCCCCGGGCATATATCTACTGCACGGACAAAAGCGGCGCCGGGCCCCAGCATCAGGGTATAATCGGCGTTGCCGCCCGGGTACGGGCGGCCGGCTGGCCGTTCTTCGAACTCGCCACGGGACACCACCCCATGCAGACGGCCCCGGAGGAACTTGCCCGGATCCTGCTGTCTTTGCTCTGATAAGATAACTTTTGGGGATTATTGACAGTAACTGTCATGAAGACGAAGAGGAACAAAAGGTTTTCACGTTGCGGGCCGGCCGTTTTGTCAAGCTGTAGCCCTGATCGTCAAATTCTTGGTGACAGGTAATGTACGGCGTCGCCACGGACCGGCAACAAGGTCTCCCCGGGGAGTTCACCATCTTCGCCCACCGCGGGGCCAGCGGCTACGAGCCGGAAAACACCCTCCGCTCCTTCCGGCGGGCCCTGGCCATGGGGGCCCGGTGGCTGGAGCTGGACGTCTATGCCGTAGCCGGCGCACTTGTGGTCATTCATGATGCGACCCTGGAGAGGACGACCAACGGCCGGGGGTACGTCATGGACCAGCCCCTGGCCTATCTCCGCTCCCTCGATGCCGGGAAAGGGGAGAAGATCCCGCTCCTTGAAGAGGTGCTGGCCCTGCTCGGTCCGGGCGACGGCCTCAACATCGAACTCAAGGGTCCGGCCACCGCCGCTCCCCTGGCCGCCCTCCTCGCCGCCTCCCGACAGGGTACCCGGACGGTCCCGGAGCAGCTCCTCGTATCGTCATTCAACTACGAGGAATTAATCGCCTTGCGGCGATTGCGGCCGGACCTGCGCATCGCCCCCCTGGTGATCGCCGTCCCCCGGGGCTATGCCCGGTTCGCCGAGGAGATGGGGGCCTATGCCGTCCACGGCGCCCTGAGAACCGCCACGGAGATATTCATCGCCGACGCCCATCGCCGGGGCTTGAAATTCCATGCCTTCACCGCCAACACCAGAAAAGAAATGGATATATTGCTCGCCCGGGGCGCCGACGGCGCCTTTACGAATTATCCCGATCTCCGGCCGGGACTTTGTCCTTGACGGCAGGCGGCAGGTCCAATAAGAGGACATATATTAAAATAGATGGACTCGCATAAAGTCGTCATTTAGACGACGAAGTAAAAAGATCCGCAGGCAAGGCGCGCGAATCATGAGGAATATGGTTTACTTGGGCGCACGCCGCAGTGACGAGGGATGAAGCGCAACGAAGCATCCGGACTTTTTACGATGTCGTCAAAATAAGGTGTCCGTACCGTGGCCGGACCATCCCGGGCCGCCATGGGGAAGAAAGGCCAAAGCCGCGGGATGAACAAAACCACGCTTCTGAAGATCCTTTTATTCGGGTTGCTTTTCGGCGGCGGAACCTGGCTTTTCATTCATTACGATCTTATCCAGTTCTTCACGAACCGAAACAAGGCCATCGATTTCATCAATTCCTTCGGTCCCCTGTCGGTGCTGGTGTTCATCGGCCTGCAGATCCTCCAGGTCCTGTTCGCACCGGTTCCCGGGGAAGTGACCGGCTTCATCGGCGGCTACATCTACGGCGCCGTCCCCGGCACGATCTATTCCACCATCGCCCTTACCATCGGCTCCTGGCTCGCCTTTTCTCTGGCCCGCTGGCTGGGCCTGCCCTTTGTGGAAAAGGCCGTCAGCCCCGCAATCCTTCAGAAATACGACTACTTCATGAAACACAAGGGGAGCTGGGTGATCTTCATCCTGTTTCTCATCCCCGGCTTTCCCAAGGACGCCCTGTGCTACATAATCGGCCTCAGCCATATGCCGGTGCGGATGTTTCTCGTCGTTTCCACCCTGGGGCGGCTCCTGGGAACCGCCATGCTGTCCATCAGCGGCGACATGCTGAGAAACCAACAGCACGGCCCCCTGTGGATCCTCGCCGCCGTCAGTCTCCTCACCGTCGTCGCCGCCTATCTTTACCGGGACAAGCTGCTCAATCTGATCAAGCACAAACCCCCGCCCCCGGCGTAACACCCGCCCGGCGGCGGGGGTACGGCGGGAATAATTCCTCACAAAAGGGGGAATATTTCCCCATAATTATGCCGCCGGGGGGCAGAAAAAATCCCCCGCTGAAATCACAATATATTGATATAGCAGGATATTTATCAATCGCCGCTTATGGCACGCTTCTTGTTTAGATAGGATAAAAAATGAAAGGAGGTGACACCCTAAATGAAGAAACTGCTCTCGATCGTCGTTTCGATCCTTTTCGCCCTTTCTATGTCCGGTCTGGCGTTCGCACAGGCGGCCCCGGCTGCAAAGCCCGCCGCTGAACCCGTAAAGGCGGAAGAGAAGGCCCCCGCGAAGGAGAAGAAGGCTAAGAAGGCCAAGAAGGCCAAGAAGGCCGACAAGAAGGCTGAGAAGAAGGCCGAAGAGAAGGCCCCGGCCGCTGAGAAGGCTCCGGCCCCGGCAAAGAAGTAATGACCTTCGCTTTTTAGCTTTAAATAAAAGAGGTTCCTGTTTATCGGGAGCCTTTTTTATTTTCTACCGACCGCCACGGAGCCGGGGATCCAGGGCGTCACGGATCCCCTCCCCAAGCAGGTTGTATCCCAGGACCGTGATCAGGATCGCCAGGCCGGGATAGAGGGAAAGCCACCAGGCGATATCGATGTTGTCCTTCCCCGCGGTAAGGATATTACCCCAGCTTGGCGTCGGCGGCTGGACGCCGATGCCGAGAAAACTCAGGGCCGACTCCGTGAGGATCGCCCCGGCCACCCCCAGCGTCGCCGCCACGAGAATGGAAGTCATGGCGTTGGGGAGGATGTGGCGGAAGATGATCCGGGCGTCGCCGGCCCCGAGGACCCGGGCCGCCGTGACGAAATCCCGCTCCTTGAGGGACATGAAATCGGCCCGGACCAGGCGGGCGATGCCCATCCAGCCCGTCGCCCCGATGATGATCATGATGTTCCATATCGAGGGCTCCAGAAAGGCGATGACGGCGAGGATGAGGAAAAAGGTGGGGAAGCAGAGCATGACGTCCACCAGGCGCATGATGACCATATCCCACCAGCCGCCGTAGTATCCCGCCAGGGCCCCAAGGAGGGCGCCGATCACCACGGCGATGCCGGTGGCCACAAAACCCACCTTCAGCGAGATGCCCGCCCCCCAAATCATCCGGCTCAGGACGTCCCGGCCCAGTTGATCCGTACCGCACAGGTGCTGCCATGTGGGCGGGGCCAAGATCCGCGTCAGATCGATGGCCAAAGGATCGTAGGGGGCGAGCCATGGCGCGGCCAAAGAGACGACAAACAGGATGACGACGATAATCCCGCCGGCCAGGGCCATCCTGTTTCCCGCCAACCGGCGCCGGAATTCGCTACCCATGCCCCGCTCCTAACCCACCCGGATCCGGGGATCCGCCACGGCATAGGCGACATCGGCCAGGAGATTGCCCACCAGGGTGAGGACGGCGCCGATGAAGAGGATCCCCATGATGGTCGGATAATCCCTCGCCATTACCGACATATAGAACAACTGCCCCATGCCGGGAATGGCAAAGATCGTCTCGAAGATAACGCTCCCGCCGATGAGGCCGGGGATGGAAAGGCCAAGGATGGTGATCACCGGCAGCAGGGCGTTTCGGAGGGCATGCTTGTATATCACCTGAAATTCACTCAGTCCCTTGGCCCGGGCCGTCATGATGTAATCCTGGCGGATCACCTCCAGCATGTTGGCCCGCATGTAGCGGGACAGCCCCGCCAGGCCCCCGAAGGCGGAGATCCCCACGGGGAGGATCAGGTGCTTGACGAGGTCCCAAAAGGCGGCGCCCGGCGGGAGATATTCGTAGTTCAGGGACCGGAGCCCCGAGATGGGCAGCCAGCCCAGATCCACCCCGAAAAAGATCATGAGGAGCAGGGCCAGCCAGAAGGTGGGCACGGCAAAACCGACAAAGACGAAGACGCTCACCGCCATATCGAACCACGAATCCTGATGGACCGCCGAGAGCACCCCGAGGGGAATGGCGGCGGCAAGGATCAAAAGCAGGGACAGGACGTTGAGGGTTACGGTCACCGGCAGGCGTTCACCGATCTTTTCCGCCACGGGGCGGCGGTCCGGGGCGAAGGATTTTCCCAAATCCAGAATTAGGAGGCGCTGGACCCACAATCCATACTGGACATAGAGGGGCTTGTCCAGATCGTACATGGCCCGAAGGCGCTCTTTTAACTCCGCCGAGGCCCGGGGATTCATCTGGGTCTGGAGGTCCGTGGGCGAACCGGGGGCAAGATGCATGACGGCAAAACAAATGATCGTAATGCCGATCAACATGGGAATCATGAAGAGCAGGCGCTTGAGGATATACTTCAGCAAGCGGCATCCCCCTCGAGAAAGGCCAGACTCTCCAAGTTCTCCAAGGATCTTATGAGGTTACGCTCGCTGTGGGCCTCGATGGCAAAGATCGGATGACAGTCCTTTTCCGCGAGAAATTCAAACAGGTCGGCAAAGGGAAATTTTCCTTCCCCTACGGGCAGATGGGCATCGACATCGCCGTTGTTGTCATGGAGATGGACATGGCAGAGATAGGGATGGAGGGTTTCCAGCCATTCCGTGAGGGGTTCCCGGGCGAAGACCTGGAAGTGACCTGTATCGAAGCAGAATCCGCACTGGGGCGTATCCAGGGCCGCCAGCAGTCGGTGCAACTGCCGCGGTCCCTGCTCGTAAACGTTTTCCAGGACCAGCCGGACGGGGATCTCCTCCGCCGCCGTTAGGAGCTGCCGCCAGGTCTGAATGCTGTTTTCCAGCCACTGGTCCTCCGACGAAACATAGTAACGATCATCGAAGGAGGGGTGGCAGACGATGGCAGCGGGCTGGAAGTAGGCCGCCACCTCGATCGCCTGCTGTATCCGCCGCCGGGAAGCATCCCGGATCCAGGGATCGACGGCCCCGGGACGCAGGTCCATGAAGGGGGCGTGAAAGGTGACCCGCAGGCCCGCCTCCCGGAGCGGGGCGGCCACTCGCCGGTAATCATTTTCCCGAAATATATCAAGGGTTTGAAAGTTAAAACTCAGTTCGGGATTGAGGCGGTATTGCAGGACCTTGGGCAGATACTGCCCATAAAGGAAATGAAAGGGCAGATGGGCCTGCACCTTTCTGGTCACGGACAATTCGGCAATTGATTCCATTTTTCCTCCTAACCACGCGAAGCACATGGTGATGTGTTACGCTGCCCCCGTAAAAAGTCCTGATCGAGACGGCGAAGCAAAGGACTCCGGAGGCAGGGTGTGCGCATCCTGACAAACGCGGCGCATGCGTGCGCACGCCGCAGTTATGAAGGATGAAGCGCGACGCCGCACAGGGTCCGTTGGCGATGCTTGCAGTTTTACCACAGGAAAGGCGCTCAAGACAATCAAGAATTGGTTTTGGAGCCCGGCAGCGGCATGCCCTATCCCGGATGTATTTTATGTTGACAGGGATAGCTTAATCTGCTACTGAAAACAACAGGTTATTACATTTCACAGAGAAGGGGGCACTTTGCTCAGCTCCGAAAAACCAACCCTGCCGGCGGCAAAAGACGCCGGCGCCCCACCCCTGCCGGACTCCCGGGAAAGGGTGTTGCGTTGCATCAATACCGCTTTGTCCCGCAAAGCCCAACAACTGGTCGTTATGAATGTCCGGGAAATATCCTCTTTCGCCGACTATTTCCTCATCTGCAGCGGTTCCTCGGACCGTCAGGTGAAGGCGCTGTGTTCCCATCTCCAGGAGAATCTCAAGAAACTGGGCATGCAGCCCCTCGGGGTGGAGGGGGAAAAACACGGCCGCTGGATCCTTATGGATTACGGCGATGTGGTCATCCACATCTTTCTGGAGCCCCTGCGGAAATTTTACGACCTGGAGCGCCTCTGGGTGGACGCACCCCGGATGGCCGTGCCGGATGAAACCGAGGGGATCGAGGAACTTGCCGAGGGCCTTTGAGGTGGCACAGCGTCTCCTGCGGGCGTTAGCCGACGTCCTCTTTCCGCCCCGGTGCCAATCCTGCGGGCGGACGGCGGACGATCTGACCGCCGGTCTCTTTTGCCCAACCTGCGCCGGGGAAATCCGTTATATCGCCCCGCCGGTCTGTCCGGCCTGCGGCGCCCCCGGACCGGCCGGACAAGCGGCGGATCAACTCTGCGGGGACTGCCGCCGGGAACCCAAGCCCTTCGCCGTGGCCCGCTCCGTGGCCGTTTATACCGGCTGCCTGCTGCAGGCGATCCATGACTTCAAGTACCGCCGGCAACCGGGACTGGGGCGGGGACTGGGGCGGCTGATAACCGACAACCATTGCGCCGGGATAGATCCGGAGGGATTCGACGTCGTCATCCCGGTCCCCCTCCATGTCCGGCGGCTCCGGGAACGGGGTTTCAACCAATCCCTGCTCCTGGCCAGGGCGGTGGCTACGGCCCGCGGTATCCAGGTGGATTTCCTCAGTCTCCGGCGCGAACGGGACACGCCGCCCCAGACCCTCATGGGTCGAAAAGAGCGGCAGGCCAATATCCGGGGGGCCTTCGCCGTCGTCCACCGGGACCGGCTCCGGGATCGGGAGATCCTCCTCATCGACGACGTTTACACCACGGGAAGCACTTTGGCGGAGTGCGCCCGGGCGCTTCTGGACGGCGGCGCCGCCCGGGTAGGCGTCCTGACCCTGGCCCGGGCGATCCCGGAACCAGACGGCGCACCATGAACGGGGCGGGGCTATCGCGGTCCAGGAATCGCTTGCCATGTCCGGCGGGCAGGCAACGCGACATGCCGGACGGTGAAAAAAATCCGTGGCCGCCGAAATCCTTTACGCAAGCGTTGCGGCTGCTTATGAGGGCAAGCCATGCATAAAATCGTCTCCAAGGAAAATCTGAAAGCACGACTGCAAAAGCTGCGACAAGAAGGAAAAACCATTGTTTTTACTAATGGTTGCTTTGATATCCTCCATGTGGGGCACGTCCGCTATCTCCGGGAGGCAAAGAAGCTTGGGGACGTGCTCGTCCTGGCCCTGAACAGCGACGCCTCCGTCCGGGCCATCAAGGGGGAAAAGCGGCCCCTGGTCCCGGAGGACGAGCGGGCGGACGTCTTGGCGGCCCTGGAATGCATCGATTTTATCGTGATCTTCCCGGAGACGACCCCCGGGGAATTGATCGAATATCTGGAACCCCACGTTCTCGTCAAGGGCGGCGACTGGCGGGAAGAGGCCATCGCCGGGGCGGACTTCGTCAAGGGGGCCGGCGGCAGGGTGGTGACCATCCCCCTTACGGAGGGCAGATCGACCACCAACATCGTGGAAAAGATCCGTCAGGTTTACGGCTGATGTCATGGGCGAACTGATCCTGGCCATCGACAACGGCACCCAGAGCATCCGGGCCCTGATCTTCGATCCCCGGGGGAACCTCCGGGCGAAAGCACGGGTGATGATCGAACCCTATTTTTCCCGGCAGCCGGGCTGGGCGGAACAGGACCCGGACTACTTCTGGCAAGCCCTCTGCCGGGCCTGCCGGCAGCTCTGGGAGGAAACGGACATCCGTCCCGAAGCCCTCGCCGGCGTGGCCCTTACGACCCAGCGGGCCACCGTCGTCAACCTCGACCGGGAGGGCCGACCCCTCCGCCCCGCCATCGTCTGGCTCGACCAGCGGCGCACCGAGAGGCTGAATCCCCTGGGAGGGCTCTGGGGAATGGCCTTCCGTCTCTCCGGCATGCGGGAAACCGTCGCCTACTTCCAGGCCGAGGCGGAGGCCGTGTGGCTGGCCCACAACCAGCGGGAGATCTGGGAAAAAACCTACAAATATCTCTTCCTTTCCGGCTATCTAACCTACCGTCTTACCGGGGAATATCGCGATTCAACCAGCAGCCAGGTGGGGTACATCCCCTTTGACTACAAGCGGCTCCGCTGGGCCAAACCCTGGGACTGGAAATGGAAGCTCCTGCCGGTCCGGAAGGAGATGCTCCCCGAGCTCGTCCCGCCGGCGGCGGAAATCGGCCGCATCACCCCCCAGGCCGCCGGTGAGACGGGGTTGCCCGCCGGCCTTCCCGTCATCGCCGCGGCGGCGGACAAGGCCTGCGAGGTGATCGGCGCCGGCTGCCTGGAGCCCCATATCGGCTGCCTCAGCTACGGCACCACGGCCACCATCAACACGACCCACCGGCGCTACCTCGAGGCCATTCCGCTGATCCCCCCTTATCCCGCCGCCGTGCCCGGCGCCTACAGCCTGGAAATCATGATCTATCGCGGCTACTGGATGGTAAGCTGGTTCAAGCGGGAGTTCGCCCATAACGAGGAAAGGATCGCCCGGGAGCGGGGGATGGATCCCGAAAACCTCTTTGACGACCTGGTCCGGCAGGTGCCGCCTGGTTCCATGGGGCTGATCCTCCAGCCCTACTGGTCGCCGGGGGTGAAGATACCCGGGCCCGAAGCGCGGGGGGCCGTCATCGGCTTCGGCGACGGCCACAACCGGGCCCATCTCTACCGGGCCATTTTAGAGGGCCTGGCCTATGCCCTGCGGGAGGGCAAGGAACGCTCGGAGAAACGGAGCGGCGTCCCCATCACGGAGCTCCGGGTCGCCGGGGGCGGGTCCCAGAGCGACGCCGCCCTTCAGCTCACGGCGGACATCTTCGGCATTCCCGCCGCCCGCCCCCACCTTTACGAAACCTCAGGGCTCGGGGCCGCGATAGATGCCGCCGTGGGCCTCAAGCTCCATCCCGACTTCACCGCCGCCATCGCCGCCATGACCCGCCTGGGCCGGGTGTTCGAGCCCCACCCCGATCATCGCGAAATCTACGAGCAGCTCTACAACCGGGTTTACCTCCAGATGTACCGGCGCCTCAAACCCCTGTACGAGGAGATCCGGAAGATCACGGGGGCCGACCTCCGCTGAAGCTTTCGGCCACGTCACGGGGGCAGCGACTTCCGCCCGGCGGGTTCATAGTCCGCCGGCATTTTTTCCTTTACAAACATTTCGTGATCGTGTATGAGATCCCACTCATATGTATCAGGTTGATTATAAAAGACTTAGGTGATGTGATGCCGTTAAAGCCTGAAAAGCTTCAATTTTTCCGGTACATGCTGAATCAGAAGATCAACGAGCTGCTTTCAGACGCGGAAAAGACCGTTTCGGAAATGACAACCGGCAAGGAGAACTACCCCGATCCCAATGACCGGGCATCCCTGGAATCGGACCGCAACTTCGAGTTGCGCATCCGGGATCGGGAACGGAAACTGATCGCCAAGATGCGGGAAGCCATCCAGAGGATAGACGACGGCACATACGGAATCTGCACCGCCTGCGGATGCGACATTTCTGAAAAGAGACTGATCGCCAGACCCGTGACCACCCAGTGCATCGACTGCAAGACCAAACAGGAAAAACTTGAAAAGATGAAGGGTGAATAAAATCCCTTCTTCCCTCGTTTTGAACCGGCGTCGGCCGCGATCCGAATGAGGGGACGCCCATGGTCGTCAAAGTAGCCTTTCCCATCCCCACCGAGCAGGTGTTCGACTATGCCGTGCCCGCCGCCCTGGCCGCCGCCGTCGCCGTGGGGAAAAGGGTCCGGGCGCCTTTCGGCGGCAAGCCGCAAACCGGTTACATCATTGCCGTATCCGCCACGGCGGATGTGGAAAATCCCAAAGAAATCATAGAAATCATCGATGCACGGCCCATGTTCGGCGCCCGGGAACTCGCCTTTTACCGCTGGATAGCCGATTATTACCTCTATCCATTAGGGAAGGCCCTGCACGAAATCCTCCCGGGGGGCAAGGACATCCGGTCGAAAAAGGAAAAAACGGCGCTCCGGATACAAACCGCCATTGTCCCGGTCCTGACCCCAAGGCAGCGCCTCGTCCTGGAGGCGATCCCGGCGGCGGGCCGCGGAGACGGGGTTTCCATCGCGACGCTCCGCCGCAGCCTGGGGGATGTCCGGCCCATCCTGGCGTCCCTGGTGAAAAAGGGTCTGGTGGAGATCGGCGAACGGGAGACGTTCCGCCCCCCTCCACGCCGCCGGGAACCGGGGCCGAAGGAGGACCGGCCCGCACCCAACGCCGGGCAGAAAGCGGCCCTCCGGGAGATTGTGACCAGCCTTCGCCACGGAGATTTCCAAACCTTCCTCCTCCACGGCGTGACGGGCAGCGGAAAGACGGAGGTTTACCTCCGGGCCATGGAGGAAACCCGCCGCAACGGCGGGGGCGTGATCTACCTGGTCCCGGAAATCTCCCTAACCCCCCAGTTGCTAACCCGCCTGGAAGGGAGATTCGGCGGGGACAACATCGCCGTACTCCACAGCGGGGTCTCCCGGGCCGTGCGCTATGACCAGTGGCGGCTTCTGGAGTCCGGCGCCCTATCCATCGCCGTGGGGGCCCGCTCCGCCCTCTTCGCCCCGGTCCGCAACCTGAGGCTGATCGTCGTTGACGAGGAGCACGACGCCTCCTATAAGCAGGATGAACGGCTGCCCTACCATGCCCGGGACATGGCCATCGTCCGGGGACGCATGGAGGGGGCGACGGTGCTTCTCGGTTCGGCTACCCCGGCGGTGCAGACCTGTTTCAATGCCGCCCGGGGCAAAGTATCCCGGCTGGTCATGCCGCGACGCATCGCCGACCGGCCGCTGCCCGCAGTGGAGATAGTCGATATGACGATGGAAAAGGCCCTCCGGCAGGAAGGGGCCGGCGCCGTCCTTTCCCGGCGCCTCCTCGCCGCCATCGACGCCACTCTCCAGCAGCGGCAACAGGCGCTGCTCCTCCTCAACCGGCGGGGCTATCATACCTTCCTGGTCTGCCGCGATTGCGGCCGTCCTCTCCGCTGCCGGAACTGCGAGGTCTCCCTGATTCATCACGCCGGCGACAACCGCTGGAAATGCCACTACTGCGATTATTCCGTCACTGGACAGTCCGTCTGCTCCCACTGTAAAAGCCCTCGTATCGGCACTTACGGCGTGGGGACGGAACGGCTGGAGGATGAAATCCGGGCCCGGTTCCCCACCGCCCGGGTCCGGCGCATGGACAGCGATACCATGGAACGGCAGGGGGCGCACGAGGAGTTGCTCCGGGCCCTCGGCGCCAACGAGATCGACATCCTCGTGGGCACCCAGATGATCGCCAAAGGGCACGACTTTCCCAACGTCACCCTCGTGGGCGTCGTCCTTGCCGACACCTCCCTTAATCTCCCGGACTTTCGCGCCGCCGAGCGGACCTTTCAACTCCTCACCCAGGTCTCCGGCCGGAGCGGGCGGGGCGATCATCCGGGGCAGGTGATCATCCAGACCTTCAACCCCGGCCACTACGCCCTCCAAAGGGCAAAAGATAACGATTACGAGAGCTTTTACCGGGAAGAAGTTAAGCTGCGCCAAAGCCTGTCCTATCCCCCCTTTGCCCGGCTGATCCAGTTTACCCTTTCCTGCCCCCACCAGGCCAGGGGGGAGCAGGCGGCAGCCGGGCTCGCCGCCCTGGCCCGGGAACTCCTAAGCGCGGCCGAAGAGCGCGGCGCGCCGGCGGTGGCGGGGCCGGCGGAAGCCCCCATCTCCCGGATCCGGGGGCGCTATCGCTGGCAGCTTCTCCTCAAGGGCGAAGACAGCCGCACGGTGCGCAAGCTGGCCCGGGAACTCCTGGCCCGGTTTCATGCCCCCGGGGTGCGGATCAAGGTGGATGTAGATCCGGTATATTTCATGTGACCGCCCCGGAAGATTTTACTTTCCCTTTGCAGCGATTTTCTATAAATACCGCCGGAGAAGCTACCGACACAAAAAGGGAGGTCCGCTCATCATGTCCAAACCGCGCTTGTTGTTCATGGGAACCCCGGAATTCGCCGTTCCGTCCCTGCGGCGCCTCATCGAGGCCGCGTATCCCATCGTGGGGGTCATAACCCAGCCGGACAAACCCCGAGGGAGAGGACGGCGCCTGCAACCGCCGCCGACAAAGGAATTGGCCACGGCCCACGAGCTTCTGATCCTCCAGCCGGAGCGGGTCCGGGACGAGTCTTTTCTCCAGTTGTTCCGGGGACTCAATCCCGATCTGGTGGTGGTCGCCGCCTTCGGTCAGATCCTGCCCCCGGAGATCCTGGAACGACCGCCCCTGGGATGCATCAATGTCCATCCATCCCTGCTGCCCAAGTACCGGGGCGCCGCGCCCCTCAACTGGACCCTGATCCGGGGGGAAACGACCACGGGGGTAACGATCATGATGATGGACGCCGGCGTCGATACGGGCGACATCATCATGCAGAGGGAAACGCCGGTGGCGTCCGGAGAGCTCTGCGACCTCCTTCACGACCGCCTGGCCCGGCTGGGGGCGGAGCTCCTCCTGGAAACCGTGACCCTGCTGGCGGCGGGGCGGGCGGTCCGGACGCCACAGCGTCATGAGGAGGCCACCTACGCGCCCCGCCTTAAAAAGGAAGACGGCTGCATCGACTGGCGTCGGGATGCCGGGACCATCGTGAATCTGATCCGGGGCCTCTCTTCCACTCCGGGAGCCTATACCTTTCTGGGCGGCAAGATGCTGAAGATCTATCGAGCCGCCCTGCGGCCCGGGGACACCGGAGCGGCGCCGGGAACCGTCGGAACGGCGGCGAAGGAAGGCCTCCCCGTGGCCGCGGGGAACGGTTGGGTTTATCTCCAGGACGTGCAACTGGAAGGCAAGAATCGCATGGCGATCCACGATTTTTTGCGGGGCTTCCGCCTTCCCGAACGGTCCCTCTGTGGGTAAGCATCGCCGCGGACGGAAAGGATAAGCAGGATCGTCATGGTTCCCCAGCAACCCCGCCGTCTCGCCGTCTCGATCCTCAACCGCATCGACACGTCCGGGGCCTTCGCCGAGCCGCTTATCGACCGCTGTCTCTCCCGGTGGCGGGACGGAGATCCCCGGGACCGGGCCCTGGTCACGGAACTGGTTTATGGAACCCTGCGGATGCGGGGCTTCCTGGACTGGGTCCTGGCACAGTTTCTCCGCAAGAACCTCGCCCCGGCGGAAGCGTCCCTGCGGAACATCCTCCGCACCGCCCTCTATCAGCTCTTTTTTACGGAAAGGATCCCTCCCCGCGCCGCCGTCCACGAAGCGGTCGCCCTGGCCAGGGCTGCCTGCCCCGGCCGGGAGGCCCTTGTCAACGCGATCCTGAGGGGCGTCCTGCGCCGCCGGGACCGCCTGCCCTATCCGGACCGCCGCGAGGATTTCCCAGGCTATGTTTCCGTCCTCCACTCCCACCCCCCCTGGCTCGTGGAGCGGTGGCTCCGACAATGGGACCAGGAGGAAACCCTGGCCCTCTGCCGGGCCAACAATACCATTCCCGAGACGATTCTGAGGGTAAACCGGTTGCAAACCTCCGGGGAAAAGGTTATAGAAACATTGGCCGGAGAAGGAGTCGTTGCGGAGAAAACCCGCTATGCCCCGGAAGGACTGGTGGTCCGATCCGCCGACAGACTCCTCCGGGATACCATCTCCTACCTGCGGGGAGACTTCCAGATCCAGGACGAGGCATCTCAGTTCATCGCCCGGCTGGTCCATCCCGTCGCCGGGGAGACGATCCTGGATCTCTGCGCCGGGATTGGCGGGAAGGCAACCCATCTGGCGGAACTGATGGACAACCGGGGCCGGATCATCGCCGTGGAGCTGCTTGCTAATAAATTCAAGCAGTTGCATGTTTTGGCGGCCCGCCTTGGCATCGGCGTCATCTCCACCGTCGCTGCCGACGCCACCCGCCCTCTCATGGAGGTCCCGCCGGGTTCCTGCGACCGGGTCCTCCTGGACGTCCCCTGCTCGGGGCTGGGAACACTGCGGCGTTGCCCCGAGATCAAGTGGCGCCTGGCGCCCGGCTGGTTGGCGCGCCACGCCGCCCTGCAGAAAAGATTGCTGGCCCGGGCCGGGGACTACGTAAAACCCGGTGGACGGCTCGTTTACAGCACCTGCAGCATCATGGCCGAGGAAAACGAGGACGTGGTAAGGCATTTTCTCGAACAACGGCGGGATTTTCATCCCATACCTGCGGAGACACCGGCGCCGGAACTCCTGGACGGTGACGGATACTTACGCACCTTCCCCCACCGTCACGGCACCGACGGTTTCTTCGGGGCGGTGCTGGAAAAGGAAACCCGGACGGGATAAAGGCCCGTATCTGACAACAGAGGATCATCGAAGAGGATCATCGAAAATGAAAACATTTTTTTGCTTGTTAGCGGGATTAATTTTGCTCCTCGGCGGCTGTGCCTGGAGTCCGGTCCTGTACCCCAACGCCCACCTGAACAAGGTCGGCCGGGACCAGGCGGATCGGGATGTTGACGACTGCCGGCAGCGGGCGGACACCTACGTGAAATCCGACGCCGCCAAGACGGTCGCCAAGGATACGGCCATCGGCGGGGCCGGCGGGGCGGTGGTCGGCGGGGCCATCGGCGCGGTCCGGGGCAGCTTCGGGTCGGATCTGGGCGTGGGGGCCGCGGCGGGGGCCGCCGCCGGTCTGGTTACCGGGGTGATCAAGGCCTCGGAACCGAGCGCCGTTTATAAAAGTTTCGTCAACCGCTGCCTGGGGGAAAAAGGCTACGAAGTCATCGGCTGGGAGTAATGACCGTGAAGAAGAAGGCGATAGTGATCACCGGCTGCGTCCTCTTGTCCCTGGGAGCGGGGGCGCTGTACAGCCTGCCCTATGTGGCGATCTACCGGATCATGGCGGCATTCGAGAATCAGGATGTTGAAAAGCTCGCCGGCTTGGTCGATTTTTCGGAAATCAGGGAAAATCTCAAGCGCTATCTGGCCGCCAAGATCCTCGGCGACCCGGCGGACAACCCGCCGGCGGCCACCCGGGACCTCCGCGATTCCCTGGTCGCCCGGATGGTGGATCGGGCCGTGGACGACCTGATCACCCCGGAAGGACTGGCCGCTTACATGAAAGAGCGTCTGGCCTCCCTGGCCCCGGCCGGCGACCCGGACCGGCCGTCCGCCCGGTCTCTGTTCATGGCCTTCCTGCGCCACGCCGAATTCGCTTACACCTCTCCCTCCGAATTCTCCGTCACCATGCCGGCGGCGGGAGAAGAAGGGGAGGCGGTGCGTTTCATCCTGAGGCGGCACGGCCTTACCTGGCAACTTGCCCACATGGAATTTTGATAAACTCGTAAAAAGTCGTCAATTTTAAGGCTGGACATGGAGGGCTCCCGGAGCGATAACGCCGGCGGGATCGAGACGCTCCGGAGTCACGGCCGGCGATACTTTACCTGCCGACGGGAGGAAAAGGGCATTTGAAGAAGCAAAAGATCGGCGACATCTGCCGTATCGATGACCAGGACCGGGCCGCCGCCGATCCGCTGACCCTAAATTTTCTCGAATCGCAGGCCTCCCTTGGGGATTCCCGCCTGCAACGGCGCCTCCTGAAGGAGTTGATCGGGAAATACGTCGCGCTGGAAAAACGGGTCACCGACCTGCTCCGGAACACCCTGCCCGCCCCCGTGGCCGAGGAGATCAAATACCAGGGCCATTACGCCCCACGCCCCTTCGACTGCACCATCCTCTTTCTCGACATCGCCGGCTTCACGGGCCTGGCCGAAAGGATGACCGGCGAGGCCCTCATCGATCTCATCGACGAACTCTTCCAGGGTTTCGACGATCTTATCGCCCGTTGCCGGGGAACCAAGATCAAGACCATCGGCGACGCCTATATGGTCGTCTTCGGGGCCCCGGCGGTCTATGCCGACCATGCCGCCCAGGCAATCCGGGCGGCCCTGGAGATCCTGAAATTTCTGCACGATTTCAACCGGCGCCACGATCATGCCGTGCAGATGCGGGCGGGGATTCACACCGGTCGGGTCATGGCGGGCGTCGTCGGCAAGGAGAGGATGCAGTTCGACGTCTTCGGCGACGACGTCAACATCGCCGCCCGGTTCGAATCTTCGGGCCTCAAAGGGCGGGTGAACGTCTCCCACGCCACCTACCTGGCGGCAAAAAATCTCTTCGATTTCGAGCCCCGGGGGGAAATAGCCCTGAAAAACAAGGCGGACATGCCGGCCTATTTCGCCGCCGCCAGGAAAGGAAACGTCCCATGAACCGTTCCTATCAATACGACCGGCCCATCCCCGTGGCCGACGGGATTTTCTGGGTGGGATTCCACGAAGAAAAAACGAACCTCCACTGCAATCCCTATCTGCTCGTGGAGGGAGATCAGGCGGTCCTCATCGACGGCGGCAGCCGCCCCGATTTCGCCGTGGTGATGATGAAGATCCTCCAGGCGGGCCTGCAACCGGGGCAGATCACGGCCCTGATCTATCACCACTACGATCCCGACCTGTGCGGCTCCATGCCCAATCTCGTCGATATTATCGACAATCCGGCCCTGAAGATCTTCTCCGACCCCCTGGACCGGGTGTTTCTCACCTACTATCTCGGCAAGGAGAATCACCCGCTGTTGAAAACCGTGAACTTTTCTGAAAGAGGCTATACCTTCAACAGCCGTAAGCTCCGGTTCATCCGGACCCCTTTCTGCCACAACGCCGGCAGTTTCATGACCTACGATACAAAAACGAAAGTACTCTTCACCAGTGATCTTTTCGGCAGCTTTTCAAAAACCTGGGACCTCTACATAAATCTCTCCCCCGGCTGCTACACATGCCGGGATTACCAAAACTGCCCGAACCGGCGGACCTATTGTCCTCTGCCGGACATCCTCTCCTTTCACCGGCGGATCATGCCCTCCGGCAAGGCACTGAAATATGCAATGGACCAGATCCGACCCCTGGACATAGACGTCATCGCCCCTCAGCACGGCGGCATCATCTCCAAGAAAGAGGACATCGCCTTTCTCATCGACAAGCTCGCCAACCTGGAGCGGGTGGGCATCGACGCCTACCTGTAAAAAATCCCGGCCGCCCCCGCCCAGACAGAGGCGATTCACCGCCCTTTTCCTCCGGCAGAGAGACAATCTCAAAGGCCATTAGCTTAAAATTTATGAATAATCATGATCGTTGTCGTCGGTAAAATTCTGCTGGGCCTGGGTTTGATGTTCACCGGCGTGCAGATGTTCTCATCCGCCCTCAAGCAATTGGGGAGCAGGCAGTTCCGGATGCTGGCAACCCGGTTTGTCTCATCCCGGGCGCGCACCCTGGCCTTCGGCTTGGGTTCCGGGGCGGTGATGCAGAGCACCATGGCCGCGCTGGTAATCCTGGCCAGCCTGATCAGTTCCGGGATGCTCTCGGTCTCACAGGCGATCACGATCCTGAATGGATTCAGCGTCGGAAACTGTGCCCTCGTCCTGATCGTCTCACTGGATATTACCGTTGGGGTCATGTTCCTGGTCGGCCTGTGCGGGATCGCCATGTATCTGACAAAAGACGAACGATACCGAACATATTTTCTCATCGGTCTGGGGCTGGGGCTGATTTTCTTCGGCATTGAAATGATGGTGGCCGGGGTCAAGCCGTTGCAGCAGGAGGCCTGGTTTGCCGGGGTAATGGAATTCGGCCGAAAATACTCCTTCCTGTCGATCATGGCCGGCATCGTGCTGGGATTCATCGTCGAGTCCTCAACAGCCGTGGCGCTGGTGGCGATAGGCCTGGCGAGGGAAGGCATCCTGACTGGTCCGCAGGCCTTCCTGACCATGTATGGCGCGGCGATCGGTTCAACCATGTTCAAGGCGATTATCGGGCAGGCGTTTCGCGGCACCGCGCGGCAGCTAGTACGTTTTGTCAATATTTTCAATATCTTCGGGTCAGTGGTATTTATTCTGCTCTATTACATAGAGACCTGTTTACATGTGCCGCTGGTGATGGCCTTGTTGAATTCGTTCCTTCCCGACCTGGACGATCAGGCGGCATGGGTGTTCCTGTTGTTCAATATGACCTCGGCAATCTTTTTTATCGCCATAAATGGACCGCTGACTCGCTGGCTGGCAAGATCTCTCCCGCCCTCGGAGGAAGAGGACCTGTCACATCCAAAATATCTATCGGAATTCAAGCCGGAGGACCCGGACACGGTCCTGGAACTGATCCGTCTGGAACAGGCGCGGGCATTGGAACACATTGCGGCATTTGTTGCTACGGTTAGAACGGAGTATGCGGGTATCGGCCTGGACGCCCGTTATGCCGCATTCCAGACCCTGGCGGGCGAGGTAGGGGCTTCACTGTCCAGGGCGGCAACCATGCGGATGCCCCAACAGACAGCCAGGAATCACGCCTATTTTCAGACCTGCCAGGCGCTGATTGATCAACTCGCCGAAAGTACCGTCTCCGGCCTGAAAATCATCCGACGGGCCGGAAGGTATCCATCTCTGGTGGAGATCACGGACGTTTGCGTGGAAGCGATGGACTTTCTTTTGAATTATGCCGCCGATACGGTAAAAACTAACGATCCCGAGCAGGTACGGCTCCTCCTGGCCCTCAGTTCCCGCAGCGGCCCAACGCTGGAACAGTTGCGCAAGGCCTATATGGACAGCGACAAACTCGGTTCGGCAAAGGAGAAAGGATGCCTCCTGGACCTGACCGTGATGATGGAAAAGTGCATTTGGCTGCTTAATCGTCTGTTTGTCCTTATGCAAACAGAAAACGAGCCGCTCACAGATAATCAGAAAATTTAACGAGGCGGAATGATTGACGTCCGCCACGGGGATGGTTGAAATCTTCCTCCTTTGTTACAGCTATGCGTGGTCATGATAAGCCATGATCGCTTGGCATCAAGGAGCAATCCTAAGGTACCTGATCCCCGGAACTCCCGGGAGGCTTGATCGTAAAGCCCGTCTCCATACGCCAGGGCCGAAAAGGCGGTAAGGGCGTGTGGCCCGGTCATGCCGTTGGCCTGTTCGATGGAGCCGAGCAGCCAGTAATTCTCCGGCAGAGCGGTGTTGGCGGCTGAGGAAGAGGGAAGGTAATTGATCGTGGTCGTGTTACCTAAAGTCCCGGTGACTCTGGTCAGAAGATCGGTCTTTGTTCCGTCGTCGAATGCCGTGTATTGAAACCGTTCCGACGGCAGGGAGGTCACCCCGTCACTGCCGTACTTAGTAAGGGCAGCAAGCAGGGAGGTGTCGGTGGATGTATTAAGGACATACTGAAGCACCAGTCTTTTGACCAGTTGACTGTCGACGAAGACCCTGATCTCCGCCAGCCTTCGGGCCTCTCTTATCTCCGCCCCCTGATCGACCACGACCGACATATCCGGCCGGTCCGTGTCTTCAAGGATAAACTCCACCCGGCGCTTCTTTTCCGTGTTGTATTCGATCCGGCTCGGATATACGGCCCCGATGTCATTTGCCGTCGGATTTTCGGAATAGGTAAAGTAGATGCAGTTGCCGTTCCGGTCTTTGATCCGGTCGAGGCGCCAGCGCCACACATAAGGCGTCACGGAGGAGTCGCTCGTATGGAGAATGTTTTCGGAATCGCGGTTGAAGCCGAAACGGTATTCCGTTCCACTTGTATCATGAATCGTCCAGTAGGCCCCATTATCGTTTGCCGCGCCGGTCTTCTTTTCAATCTTCAGAATGGTCTCGATTTTCGTATGGTAGCGGCCGTCGGATGCTACATGAATCAGGTCGTGTCCCGCCCCGTCAAGAAACAGGGCGAGGGAACCATCCGCATTGGTCTGGATATAGCTGACAGGAAGCTGTTGTAGGAGATGGACAACTGCGGTGTAAGGCCGTGGGTTCCCGGCGGCAGTTCGATCTTGTAGTTGTAGATGTAGCTTCCGGAAAAGAGAGAGGTTTGATAGGCCTTCCAGACATTCTTCTCATCAGCATGAACAAATGAAACGAAACAAGTCAAACCAAGGAACATGACTATTAAAAGCATCAGATTTTTAAACCCGACCAAAATATTTGTCATCGGCCAAACCAAAGGGCTTGCAATTTTCCCGGAGTTGTGTAGTGCTTAGAGTACGAAAGTAAGGAGGTAAGCATATGCCCGCGGTAAGAATCGGTCCGAAACATCAGATCACCATCCCCAAAGAGGTCTTCACTTCCCTTAACCTGGAAGTCGGCGAATTCCTCGACACCCGTGTCCAAGACAATACCATTGTCCTGATCCCCCAAAAACTGGTGGCCAAAGACCAGGAATGGTTCTGGACCAAGGAATGGCAAGCGCGGGAACAAGAGGCGGATAAGGCCATTGCCGACGGCGAAATTGCCGGGCCTTTCGAAACGTTGGTTGATGCCCTCACGGCCCTGAAGAAAAAATGAAGATAGCCTTCACGAAACCCTTTATTCGGGATTATCATGATCTTCCCGAACATCTGCAGCGGCAGATCGATAAACAGATAGAGTATCTGTTGGAAAACCCCAAGCATCCCTCGCTCCGCATGAAGAAGATGGAAGGCCATCCATCCGTCTGGGAAATAAGGATTACCAGCGGCTATCGCCTGACCTTCCAGATTAATGGAGACACCTACATGTTCAGAAGGGTCGGAACTCATGATATTCTCAAAAAACCGTAACATGGCAATTATGATCGTTTCTTTTTCAGTGGTTTCATCCATTTTATTCCTTTGAACAGGTTGCATACTGGAACCAGTTTGGAAGCAATGTTATGTTCTGTTCGCATCGAATACCGTCCAGTGCTGTTACTGATCGGCGCTATAGAGCCAATCCGTGATCGGCGCAATGAGTCCACTTCATGATCGTCGTAATGGTGCCACCCGATGGGTGGAGGATTTTTCATAAGAGGGTTCAAAAAAGGTCTCGGACCATGTGATCGACTTCAGCATACTCTCGGCAATACGACGCTGGGAGGAACTGACATGAGTAACAGGAGGTTCGAGATGTACCAATATCAACGATATTTAGGAACCCAAATAAAATGATACTCACAACGATATCTTGCATGGGATGACCTGTTGTAACCATCCATATCAAATACCCACCACTTTCTGGTTACAACAAAACCTCTCTGCTCATCAACTACGTTGATTCACTAAAGGCTTGGATTTAATGAGTAACTTAGTCCATGCTCCTCTCAAAATGAAGTGTCCATTGCTATTATGTAAATCTAACTGTCAGTCGTTTAATGACCTAATAGAGAAGTTAATCCACCAGGACCAGAATCGATTTTAATATTTTGATCATTAAGCCGACGTTCGACAGCAGTAGGCACATTTTGGCCTTTGGAAAGGCGTAAGTTATTGAAATTTCGTGGTCGGGTCTCCGAGAAACTGGAAAACATGTAGGCATGCGAATTATATAATAGTTCTTGACATGATTGGTAGTATGTGTTATTTGAGTAGGCATGTACGTAAGAACAATTTCTCGGAAGAATAAAGGCGGATCCACCACGACCTATGTCCAGTTGGCCCATAATGTTCGTGATCCTCAAACCGGGCAACCCCGGGCGGATGTTCTTTACAGTTTCGGGCGTGCCGACACCCTGGATGTTGATGCGATCAGGCGACTGACCAAGAGCCTCTCCCGCTTTCTCTCTCCCGAGGAAGCTTTGCAAATTCAAGGGGCGGCAGATGGTGACACGCCGCTTCGCTTTATCAGGAGCTACCCCATGGGGGGTGCCTATCTTTTGCGTGCCCTTTGGGAACAGTTGGGAATACCCGAGGCTCTTTCTCAATGCATTAAGGATCGGTCGTTTACGTCGCCTGTGGAGTGGGCGACCTTCGCCATGGTGGCCAATCACGCTTTGGCTCCGGATTCCAAAAGAGGCGCTGAGGAATGGGTCAGAGAAGATGTGGCCCTGGGGAATCCAGAACCTATCGAACTTCAACATCTGTACCGGGCGATGGATGTTCTTCTGGAGTACCTTGAGATCATTCACAAAGAGGTCTTCTTTGCCGTGGCTGATCTTTTGAACCTGGAGGTTGATCTGATATTTTTCGATACGACCAGCACCTACTTCGAGATGGATGAAGAGGATGAAGCGGGACTGCGGCGGTATGGTCATTCCAAGGATCACCGGAAGGATCTCCCCCAGGTTGTGATTGGCCTGGCGGTGACGAAAGAAGGCATCCCGGTCAAGTGTTGGACCATGCCTGGGAACACCTCGGACATGAAGACGGTGGAGACGGTCAAAAATGATCTCCTCGGATGGAAACTGGGCCGCTGCATCTGGGTCATGGACGGGGGAATGAGCTCGGAAGATAACCGACTGATCCTTCAGAAGGCCGGCGGACATTATATTATTGGAGAAAAACTCCGGGACAACCAGGATGTCCACAAGGAGGTTCTGGCCAAGCGGGGAAGGTTTACCGCCATACGGGAGAACATGGAGATCAAGGAAGTGATTGTCGGCGATGGTGAGCGCCGCCGCCGGTTTATTCTGGTTCATAATCCGGATGAAGCCAGGAAGGATAAGGCCACCCGTGAGAATACTCTCAAAAAGATTGACGAAGCCCTTAAGTCCATCAAGGAACAAAAGGGGCAATGTCACAAGAAAAATGTCTGTGCCCTTCTGTCTCACCGAACGATGGGGAGGTTCCTGAAGCAGCTGAAAACCGGTGCGATCAAGATCGACAAGGGCAAGATCAAAGCAGAGGCCCATTTGGACGGGAAGTATATCATCTCCA